>Ga0181594_10002779_pt1 | contig 16010 bp, 15 predicted proteins | sample 071ome_18_FD_145603 | JGI IMG/M metagenome (GOLD analysis project Ga0181594, IMG submission 145603) | Coastal salt marsh microbial communities from the Groves Creek Marsh, Skidaway Island, Georgia - 071413BT metaG (spades assembly) | ecosystem: Environmental > Aquatic > Marine > Intertidal zone... | reverse complement strand
CATCCGCCAAGGCCAACCGGAGCGGCCAGCGCCGTGCAGAACATTGCCACTCGCGCAAACCGCGAAAACCTGGCAGCCTGTGCGCCATTGCCCCTGCTCTTCATCATAAACTCCACTCGCCGGCTTTCCCTTGTGCCCGTCGGTCAACTGCCGGCTCCAGCCGGAAGGGCTGGTTAGCACTTTAGCAGGATTGCGTCCATTTTTCGACGAGGCAGGATTTCCCGGGGCCGTCCTCTGCGAGGCCGGAAAGGCCCAAGAGCGATTTACTACGGCATCTGGCCGCTATAGAAGGTGCAGTCGACAAAATGGCTGGCGCCCGGCGCGCACCTTCGCCATTGCCTGGGAATTCACACATGTTTGGCCTTTTTCGCAGCAAACGTAACGAGGCTCAGATCGAGCGGCTTAACGATGCTGTCATGGAGCAGGCGAGGCAGCCCCGGTTCTATTCAAGCGTGGGCGTAGCAGATACGCTGGAAGGCCGTTTCGAGATGGTAGTGTTGCATGCCTTCCTGTTGGTGCGACGGCTGGACCGGGAACCTGAACCTGGGCCTGAAATTGCGAAAGATCTGACCGATGCGGTGTTTGCGCGGTTCGAAATTGCCCTTCGGGAAACCGGTGTGAGCGATATTGCGGTGCCGAAGCGCATGAAGAAACTCGCGTCCGGCTATCTTGGAAGGGCGAAGGCATATAGCGAGGCCCTGGATAAAGCCGATGAGCTGGAACTTGCCAGGGCCCTGGGGCGCAACATCCTTGGCGAAGACAGACCGGGGGGGGAAATCGTGACACCGTCGAGGCAGGCTCTGGCGCTTGCCGGCTATGTACGGGCCTCGGAACGCAGCCTGGAGGGGCTGTCGCTCCAGCAGGTTCTGGCTCCTGAATTGAGCTGGCCCGATATTCGTGAGCAGGCGGCGTAGGTGGAGCCCCAGGGTGCAATGACAAGGGAATCCGACACAGAGCCGTTGCTGAGCCGCGAATACCCTGTGCGCGAGTTGCAGCGTCTGGGACGTGACCCTGTCGAGATCACGTCGGAAGGTCCCGAAAACCAGGCAATTGCCGAGGCCTTCGGTCTGGAAGGAATTAGCAGTCTATCGGCCGTGTTTACGGCGCAGCCGCAGGGCAAGTTCCTGCATATCAATGGCGAGGTGCGTGCCCGGGTTACCCAGATATGCGTTGTTTCGCTTGAGCCTTTTGACAGCGAAGTTCGTGAACCGGTAGATGTGCGTTTCTCTGATGATCCGGCACTCTACAATGCGCAGGATAAAGATTTGCCCGGGAACGAAGCGGAATGGAGCGACCCGCCCGATCCGATAGCAGGCGAAACCATTGATCTGGGCGCATTGGCCCTCGAGCACCTGGCGCTCGCCCTCGATCCGCACCCGCGCAAGCCAGGGGTCGAGTTTCAACCGGGAGCTGAGCAAATTCAGGCTGATGGGGAAGAAGAATCGCCGTTTGCGGCGCTCAAGGCTTTGCAACACGTTGACAAGCCGGAATAATGCTATGTGCAGCGGGCGCGGCTGCGGCCCGCTGACTATTGGAGATTGAAATTATGCCGGACAGGGTCCGCATAGCCATCGATGCCATGGGCGGCGATTTCGGCGTTGAGACGACGGTCTCGGGATGCGCGCTGTTTGCACAGAAGCATCCGGAGGTCGAACTGCTCCTGTTCGGCGATGAGGGGAAATTGCAGGCCGAAGTCGGCAAGTTTCCCGCGTTGGAGGACGTTTCGCGCATCGTTCATGCAGAAGTATCGATCGGTATGGGGGACAAACCCAGTCAGGCTATCCGCAACGGCCGCAAGACGTCCTCGATGTGGAAAGCGATTGATGCGGTCAAGCAGGGCGAGGCTGATTTTGGAGTCTCGGCGGGCAATACAGGCGCACTGATGGCGATGTCGAAGGTCATTCTACGGACGTTGGCGTCCGTTCAGAGACCTGCCTTGGCCGGTGTCTGGCCAAACTTGCGAGGTGAGGCGATTGTCCTTGATCTTGGCGCCTCCATAGGAGCGGACGCCCAGCACCTCGTTGACCTGGCGATCATGGGTGCAGCGATGGGCAGTATTGTACTCAAGCGCGATGTGCCGACCGTTGGCCTTCTCAATGTCGGGGTCGAGGAAATCAAAGGCATTGAGGAAGTGAAAGCGGCGGCCCGGATCTTGCGCGGCATCGAATCCAGCCACCTGAAGTACCACGGCTTCGTCGAGGGCGACGATATTGGCGCGGGAACCGTTGATGTCGTTGTAACGGAAGGTTTTACCGGAAACATTGCGCTCAAGACGGCAGAGGGCACGGCGCGCCAGATCGGCCAATATCTGCGCACCGAATTGCGATCCTCTCTGATGTCGCGGATCGGCTATTTGTTTGCGCACAAGGCGTTCGGCGCTTTGCGCCAGAAAATGGATCCGCGTCGCTCAAATGGGGCGGTGTTCCTCGGGCTGGACGGGATTGTTGTTAAAAGCCACGGTGGCACGGACGGCCTGGGATTTAGCGGAGCTATCGAAATCGGTTATGCCATGGTGCGCAATGGATTGCAGACGAAAATCCGCGAAACGCTGACCGAAGCGCATGAAATACGCATGACGCTGGAGCCACCAGGGGTTGCCTGATAGAGGTAAGCGCCCGCGACGGCATAAACGCAAATCGGACTGGAAATGAATTTGGGGCAGAAACCGGTAATTCGATCAGTAGTGCAGGGGATTGGTGCGTACCTGCCCGAACGTATCGTTACAAATCAGGATCTTGAGGCGATGGTCGATACAACGGACGATTGGATCGTCCAGCGTACCGGCATTCGCCAGCGCCACATAGCTGCCGACGGTGAAACAACATCCCTGCTTGCCACCCGCGCCGCCGAACGCGCGCTGGCCGCTGCAGGGCTGGATGCGGATGCAGTCGATCTCATTATCGTTGCAACCGCCACGCCTGATTATACGTTTCCATCGGTTGCAACGCAGGTGCAGGCGGCGCTGGGTATCACCAAGGGCGCGGCGTTTGACGTTCAGGCGGTGTGCTCGGGTTTCGTCTACGGTGTGACCGTGGCCGACAAATTCCTGACATCAGGATCGCACGAATGTGCGCTCGTTATTGGTGCAGAAACTTTTTCGCGCCTGCTGGACTGGGAAGACCGGACAACCTGCGTGTTGTTTGGCGATGGCGCGGGCGCGGTGGTGTTGCGATCCGAGACTGGCGCCGGGACAATTGAGGATCGGGGCGTGCTGGCGTCGAAATTGCGTTCGGACGGACGCCACCTGAAAAAGCTTTACGTGGACGGCGGACCCTCGACTTCCGGCACTACCGGCCACTTGCGCATGGCCGGGCGCGAGGTATTCCGGCATGCCGTCGGGATGGTGACCGATGTAATGACCGATACCTTTGATGCAACCGGGCTCGGACCTGCGGAACTGGATTGGTTTGTCCCGCATCAGGCCAATGAGCGCATCATTGACGCATCGGCGGACAAGTTGGGACTCGACCGGAACAAGATAATCAAGACTGTTTCGCTGCACGGCAACACGTCCGCCGCCTCAATTCCGCTGGCTCTCGCTACCGGGGTTCAGGACGGGCGAATCAATTGTGGAGATATTGTGATGATTGAAGCCATGGGCGGAGGGTTTACCTGGGGAGCTTGTATTATCCGCTGGTAATAATTCACTAAATTCTGGTGAGTTGACATAATTGTTTTGTCGCGCAACTAACTTTGATTATTGTGGTTTAATTATACGTTTAGGGACGCCATGGTGATTTCAGAAGAACCCGGTGACCGCGAAGTCAGCACGATTACGCGGGCAGATCTTGTTGAGTGCGTATTCAATCGTATCGGATTGCCGCGCAGTGAATGTTCCAATCTTGTGGAAGCCGTCATCAAGGCAATCGGGGATGCAGCCGTAAAGGGTGAAAATATCAAGATTTCTTCGTTTGGCACGTTCGTCGTCCGGCATAAAAAACAAAGGCTCGGCCGCAATCCGAAAACCGGCGAAGAAGTGCCAATCACGCCGCGCCGCGTGATGACGTTCAAGGCGTCGAATATATTGCGTGCCCGGGTAAACGGGGGCGCGGATAGCCCGCAATAGCCGGACAATACCAAGCTCGCTTTGCGCAATCGTTGCCGGTTTGCCGCCAATTCGAGATATCCGTGGCCGACAAAACCTCTGCACGGGTTTGCCACCGCCCTGATTCTTGCTTAATTATCTATTAGTTAGTGTGCAAGCTGCATCCGGCGCCAGCCTGTTATGGCTGGCTCCTTCAGACGAGTTTGGTTTGCAGTGCTCAACTGGCGGAAATTTCAAATGGCAAAAGACGCGGAAGCATACCGGACGATTGGCGAGGCCGCCGAGGAACTTGGGTTGCCGCAACATGTGCTGCGCTTTTGGGAGACCAGATTTTCGCAGATCAGTCCGATGAAGCGCAGCGGCGGGCGCCGTTACTACCGGCCAGCCGATGTACAATTGCTGTCGGCAATCCGGCACCTCCTCTACGGTGAGGGGTACACCATCAAGGGCGTGCAAAGACTGTTGAAACAGCAAGGCGCGAGTGCATTGATTGAACTGGTCCGTCAATCGCAGGCAGCCGATACGCCGCCGGCGGTACATGGGGCGGGACCCGATGCTTCCAGCGGCGCGCCCGCCGTTTCGCGAGACCCTGGGGGCGTGGCCGGCCTCGGGGCTTCGGCAACGGCTGGCGGGGGCCATATCGAGGCCCCGGGGCCAGCGCAGACGCCGGAAAGCGTTGCCGGAAATCGTGCCGAAGCCGCGCCCGGCGGCGATCTTCCGGCGCAGGTACGGGGACAGCTTGCAGCTCTTCTGACAGAATTGGAGGAATGTTCCCGCCTGCTGGACCAGGCCCGCAATGTTTGATCATCTGGAGCCGTATGCGTTTTCTTTGAGCCGGTTCCCGGCTCAGAAATCCGGACTTGACGGTTCCATCCATCGTTCCGGAAACGCCCGGGTGGCGATTTGGAAAGAATGCCGGCCGGGCGCCTGTCTGAAGCCCCGATTTGCCGGATTACGGCTTTCACTTTTGCCGCCGCCGCACTATAAAGCGCGGGTCGGAGTGTAGCGCAGCCCGGTTAGCGCACTTGTCTGGGGGACAAGGGGTCGTGGGTTCGAATCCCGCCACTCCGACCATTCAACCCCTTAAAATTATTTCGAAATCAATTTCGCCCGGGACGTTGACCCGGCGCAGGCGGGAAACACAACAGCAAGAAACGCAGTTTTACCGAGGCCATCCCCAGCCCAGGCAATCGGAGCGGCAACCGACAAATCCGCTTTTCGTTTCGTGGCGCGTCCATGCCTGTCGATGCGCGCCAATGGCCGCGATTGCGTTGCTGGCCCGCACGCGCCCGCCGGAAATGCGCCTTTTGACCGGCGGAAAATCCGCTGCGGTACGTGTTGCTGGGCCAACGGCCCGGCCGGTACATGACGACTTCGGCGACCGGGACGGCGTAATATTCCACAAATATATGATTTCAAGCCATTAACAGGTAGTGCCGGGCATCGGGATTATTGCGGCAAATCATTCTGGTTCTTGAATGGGCCGGGTAATTTGCCAGATAAGAAGAGTGGTTGCCCGCCGGTCGCGCTGTTTCGAGATTGTTCTCACACAGGGGCACGATCCGCAATCGAAAGGTCAGCAGGGAGCGCGAAATGTCATATTCATCGCATTTTGGGCGTCGAATTAGTGCTGGAATTGCCCTTCTGTGCCTTCTTCCCTGGCTGATGTTTGCGCATGGGAGCAACAGCCAGGAGCGTAAGACGCCGTCAACGCCGGTTGCGGTTGTCCTTTCGGTCGACGGCGCGATTGGCGTTGGGACAGCGCTCCATATCGAAAACGGCTTGCAGGAAGCTAAGCGGCGCAATGCCGGTATCGTTGTGCTGCAATTGAATACGCCTGGCGGATTGGTCAGCGCGACACGCGAAATAATCAACTTGATCCTGTCATCGCCCATACCGGTAGCGGTTTATGTTGCGCCAGCAGGGGCGCGTGCGGCGAGCGCCGGGACTTACATGTCCTATGCTGCCCATGTCGCTGCGATGGCGCCGGCCACGCACCTGGGGGCTGCAACGCCGGTCAGTTTGGGTACGCCCGGAACCCAGAACAAGAAGGACGGCGACACGAAAAACAAATCTGCGATGCAGAACAAGGTACTCAATGATTCCATTGCCTACATGCGCTCGTTGGCGCAACTACGCGGGCGCAATGCAGAATGGGCAGAGAAAGCCGTCAGGGATGCGGCGACGTTGACGTCAGACGAGGCTTTGAAAAACAAGGTTATCGACTTCAAGGCGAGTAACATCCCGGACTTGTTGCAGCAGGTCGATGGCAAGGCCGTATCGGTGCAGGGCAATCAACGCATCCTGTCCGTCAAGAATGCAAGTATTTTTGAATTCGAAAGTTCGTGGCAGACCAAATTTCTTTCAGCGATAACCAATCCCAATATTGCTTTTATCCTGCTGCTGGTCGGTTTTTACGGGATCGTCTTCGAGTTCTGGACGCCTGGACTTGGCGGTTCCGGTGTTGTTGGCGCCGTGTGTCTGGTCGTGGCATTTGCGGCGCTTTCCATGCTGCCGCTGAATTATGCGGGTCTAGGATTGCTGCTTCTCGGTTTGGCGCTCATGATCGCCGAGGGGTTTGCTCCAGGGTTTGGTATCCTTGGGATTGGTGGTGTTGTCGCCTTTATACTTGGTGGAATATTCCTTTTCGATCCAGCCGGAGCCGATATCGATTTCAGCGTCTCCTGGCCGGTACTGATCAGTACCGCGGTTACAACCGCACTGTTGTTTGTGTTTGTCCTTGGAATGATTGCCCGCTCGCGGCGCAGGAAAGTTGTATCAGGAAGTGAATTCCTGATTGGCGCACGCGGCGTAGTGGTCGCATGGGACAAGCTGGCCGGACAAGTGCGGGTCGAGGGTGAGATGTGGGCCGGACAATCGACCGAGCCGATGTCCGCCGGCCAGAACGTGGAGGTGCAAGCCCGCGAAGGTCTGACTTTGCAGGTTGCTCCGATCGAGAAGGAGGTGTGACGATGCAAGCTCTATTCAGCCCAATGGCAGCGTTTTCCTCGATGCTGCCCATAGTCATAATTTTACTTATCGTGGCATCATCGATCAAAATTCTGCGTGAGTATGAGCGCGGGGTTATTTTCCTGCTCGGCCGTTTCCAGCGCGTGAAGGGCCCCGGCCTGATCATCGTCATCCCGATCATACAAAAGATGGCGCGCATAGACTTGCGCACGCGGGTTTTTGACATTCCATCGCAAGACGTGATTTCACGCGACAACGTTTCGGTGCGTGTCAATGCCGTCGTGTATTACCGGGTTATCGATCCGGAGAAGGCTGTTATCCAGGTTGAGGACTTCGCCATGGCGACGAGTGAACTCGCGCAAACGACATTGCGCGCCGTTGTCGGTCAGCATGAACTGGATGAGATGTTGGCTGAAAGGGAGCAGATCAACAGCGACATTCAGCAGATCCTCGATTTGCGAACGGACGGTTGGGGCATAAAGGTTTCCGATGTCGAGTTGAAGCATATCGATCTTGACGAGCAGATGGTCCGGGCCATCGCCAAACAGGCCGAGGCCGAGCGCTTGCGCCGCGCCAAGATTATCGATGCGGAAGGTGAGTTACAGGCGGCGGAGAAACTCGTCGAAGCGGGCCGGAAGATGTCAGACAGCCGAGAATCGATGCAGCTGCGTTACCTGGGAACGCTCAACAACATCGCCGGCGAGAAAAGTTCAACCATCGTCTTCCCGCTGCCACTCGATCTGAATCAACTCTTGAACGGCGGTCGCTGAATTCCTGGTTTCCGCAAGTCGGCAGCCAGCTGGTTAGAATACGCCAGGGAAGCGGTCCGGGCCTATTCCCGCATCCCTACTCGGCGGCCATGTTCAAGGCGCCCGTGGGGATTTGCGAAGCGCGCGTTTCGTCCGCCTAAAGCGTTTTGCGTTTAATCCGGACCGCCGGATTGAACGGAAACGCCGATCAGATATAGGAAAACCGTGCGTTTGCCTCATTTCTTGATTCAGAAATAAGGCAAAGCGCTTTAGGTCTGCGACCAGCCGATATTGTTTGCGGGTGCGCAATCATCGCTGCAGGCGCTTTGATATACTCCGGGGTTGTCGACGCACGGCGGCGTGACGCCCGCGGCTCTGGTGTTCACGGCGTAATTGGCTCCGTCCGGCCGGCCTGGCCAGTCCCGGCGAGGGAGCCGTCTCCGGCTATGGTTGTGCGATGCAGAAGCCTGCGGTCGCGTTCAAGCGCATAGGGCATGGCACGGTGCAGCGTGCAGCGGTTGTCCCACATAACGAGATCGCCAACCGCCCACTTGTGGCGATAGGTGAACCGTTCCTGGGTGGCGAAGGCGGTCAGTTCGTCCAGCAGTGCCTGGCTCTGTTCCGGTTCCATCCCCTCAACGCATACAGCGTGCATGCCGAGCAGGAGCGCTTTTCGCCCGTCGGGCAGGATTGAGACCAGAGGATGCGAAACCGGCGGCAGCTTGCTGCGCACCGATTCAGGCCGTGGCGGCAGGCCAAAGCGGCGGCGTGTTTCTTCAAAGTCGTGGATGACTGTCAGCTTTTCCAGTTCCTTCCGGCGCCCGGCTGGCAAAGCTTCAAAGGCCATTGCAGTCGATGCAAAATTGGTGTCGCCTCCCTCGGCGGGTACTTCACGCGCAAACAACAGCGATGCCTTGCTCATGACCTTCCGGAACGAGCTGTCGGTGTGCCAGTCGCTGGTGCCAAGGGTGAAGGACTTGTGGCCGAGGTCATCAAGCGATTTTATCGCCCCGGTAAATTTGTCGATATTCGAGACGCGTATGATGGTCTTGAAACCGGATGCCTGATCCTTCGGGTCTTCGAATTCCTCCAGCTCGCCGAACCAGCGGCTGAACGCCACGTGCTGGGCATCGGTAAAGTCCTGGTTTCGGACCACCAGCACCGAATATCGCTCGAAAGCCGCTTGCCAGGCATCGAAAATATCCTGCGTCAATGGCTGCGAAAGGTTGAGGCCTTTCAGTTCGGCGCCAAAGCCATTGCCGAACGGATGTATGGTCAAGCCAGGCATGATCCCGCCAATGTTCTGATGTCCGGCCCTGTCCCGGTCAAGACGATTTTGATTCAGGATTTGGGGCCGCTATTCCTGTCAGGCGGGTTAGGTTATGACAGCTTGCGCACGCTGGAAAGCGGATTCGCGAGGCCTGTTGGGCAGCGTTGAATGCATCGGTTCAGTGGGCCTGTTAAACCGGACGGTTGCAACCACCTTGTGCCGGCAGAGTGGTCCGCGGCGGGTTCTCCTGCCCTGTCGCTGGACGTCTGCACCGGTGGGGGCCCAAGGCGTTGCGGGCGCCAACGCAACCGCGTTGAATTGCGCCGGGGTAGGACGCCGGTTTGCGCCGGCATTCCGGCGGTGTATGTGGAGCGATTATGAACGACACACAAGAATCGCCATTCTGGCGCTTTTCCCTGAACCTGTACCGGCAGGAGGGCGTTCCGGCAGCTTGTCTTACGCTGCAGGATGCCTGTTCCGTTGATGTAAACATCCTGTTGTACGGGCTTTGGCTTGCCGCGCACGGCCGCGAATTGTCGGTTGCGGACCTCGATACCATCGATTCTGCGAGCCGGTCCTGGCGGCATGGAGTCGTGGTGCCATTGCGCCATGTCAGGCGTTTCCTCAAGGAGCCCGAGCCGGCATTCGCCGACGAGCAGACCCGGAATTTGCGGGAGAAGATCAAGGCGGTTGAACTGGAATCTGAGCGTTTGCAACAGGAAAGGTTGTCCGGGCTGCGCGAGCCCGCTACCTGGGGCAAGGCAAATCCGGACTTGGAGGCCGCGGCAAATCTCAATATGAAGGCCTACGCAGACGTTCTGGTCGTGGAATTTGACGAGGGCGCACAATCTGCGATGCTGGCGGGAATGCGGGCGCTGGCAGCTTCCGGTAAGCTGCCCTGAAGGGCAGTGCATCAAGGAAAACCATTGGGAGATGATGTTGAGCGACGAAGCGCCGAAGCGGATAGTGGTGGGAATATCGGGTGCGTCCGGCATCGTATATGGCATCCGGATGCTCGAAGTGCTGCGGCAGGCCGGTGTCGAAACGCATCTCGTAATGAGCAAGGCGGCGGAGATGACCGCGGTCTACGAGACCGATCTGAAGGCCAAGGATATTCGCGACCTGGCGAGTGTCTACCATCCAATGACCGATATTGGCGCTTCTATTTCGTCCGGCTCGTTTCACATGCTCGGGATGGTCGTTGTTCCCTGTTCCGTGCGCACGATGAGCGAGATTGCAACCGGTGTGACCGGCTCCCTTATGAGCCGCGCCGCGGATGTTGTCCTGAAGGAGCGGCGGCGGCTTGTCTTGGCAGTGCGCGAAACACCGCTCCACTCGGGACATTTGCGGACAATGTTGCAATTGTCGGACATGGGCGCAGTTATTTCGCCGATCATGCCGGCTTTCTACAACCGTCCGGAATCGCTTGACGACATAATCAACCATTCCGTCGGGCGTATCCTCGACTTGTTCGGTCTTGATGCCGGTATTGTCAAACGCTGGAAAAACGAAAGCTGACGGGTGTCGGCGAACGGTGAGATCGAGCTTCGCTGCGGACGATCCCGCGCGCGCATTTCGCCATTTGGCGCCGAGCTGAAAAGCTGGCGCGTGGGCGGGCGGGAATTGCTTTGGCGGGCGGATCCGGCGATTTGGGCGCAAACCTGCCCGGTCCTGTTTCCAGTAGTCGGCTGGTGCCGCGCCGGACAGATTCGCATCGACGGTACAAGTTATCCGATGCCCGTGCACGGGTTTGCTTCCGCCTGCATGTTCGAACTTGAAACATGCGCAGACGATCAAGCGGTTTTCCTGTTGCGGGACAATACGCAAACGCGCGCGCACTATCCGGCTGCCTTCTTACTGCGGGTTGCGTTCGCGCTGCGCGACGAAGACCTGGAAGTCAGGATAAGGGTGTCCAATGAGGATGCACGCGATTTGTACTTTGCCTGCGGTCTGCACCCAGGCTTTGCAGTGCCATTTGCGGGCGGCGCACCAGGCGACTATTTTGTCGAGTTTGAAAAGCCTGAAATCAATCTTGTTCCGGTGATTGCCGAAGGCGGTTTGTTTAGCCGCGAGCGGCGAGCTGTTCCGCTGGACGGGCGATGTTTGAGGTTGGGTCCGGCCCTGTTCGAAAACGAAGCGCTGTGTTTCTTGAATTGTAACAGCAGCGCGATCAGCATGAGCCGCCCAGGCCACGGAGCTATCGCCATGCAGGTGGAAAATCTTCCCCATTTTGCAGTCTGGTCACGCCCCGGTGCACCGTTCGTCAGCCTTGAGGCCTGGAGTGGTTATGGCGATCCTGAAGATTTTTGCGGGGATATCTCCCTCAAGCCGGGGATGAGGCTCCTGGAGCCCGGCAACGCTGCGGAATTCAGTGCTGCATTTTCGTATTCCGACCGATAGGGGGGAACGCGCGGAGCCGATCTACCCGGAGGATCTGTCCCACAAATGCGTCATCTTGCCGATGGGCGCGATGCATTGTCGCCCAGCGCGCGTTGACCAGCACTTGGCATTGCCCGTCCGGTCTGCCAAAAGGCGGCCGTTGGCGACCAGGAAAGGCGTGGTGATTTGCCTGCGGGTAACACGCCGGTACCGTCAGCTATTCGACAAGCGAGGGTGAAATGACAGAACCGCTATTGAAACCGTCCGGACATGGCGCATTGGCGATCGACGGCAAGGCCGTGTCTGCGAAAGTTCTCGGGGACGTCGCGGCAAAGGCATCCACCCTGATTGAAAACGGCGTCAGGCCGGGCCTTGCGGTCGTATTGGTCGGTAATGATCCGGCAAGCCATGTCTACGTCCGTTCGAAAGGCAGGGCAGCGGAACAATGCGGCTTTCACTCGGTTCAGCACACGCTGTCTGCCGATACCGGCGAAGACACGATCGTTGAACTCGTCGAGACGCTGAACAACGATCCCGCCATCCACGGCATTCTCGTGCAATTGCCGCTCCCGGCACATGTCAATTCGACCCGGGTATTGGAAACGATTTCTCCTTCGAAGGACGTTGACGGCTTCCATCCGATCAACGTGGGCCTTTTGTCGATCGGCAGCATCGAGCGGGCATTGGTTCCTTGCACGCCGGCGGGTTCGATGATCCTGCTGGACGAGGCGATGGCAGCGCTGGGACGCGGTTTGTCGGGCCTGGATGCGATCGTTGTCGGCCGGTCGAACATTGTCGGCAAGCCGATGGCGCAATTGTTGCTGTCGCGTAATTGCACGGTCACGGTTGCACATTCGCGAACGGCCGACCTTGCCGGTGCAGTTTCACAAGCCGACATCGTAATCGCGGCGGTTGGACAGCCGCAGATGATAAAAGGCGACTGGATCAAGCCGGGAGCGGTCGTTATCGACGTGGGGATCAACCGGGTGCCCGGTGAAGGGCTGAACAAGGACGGGAAGCCCAAAACCCGCCTCGTGGGGGATGTCGAATATCCTGTCGCTGCATCCCGCGCAGCCGCCATCACCCCGGTGCCGGGCGGCGTGGGCCCCATGACAATTGCCATGCTTATGTCGAACACGCTTCAGGCTGCGCAGCGAGCCGGTTGACAGGTCCTGGCTCGTTGTCCGGGATGTGCTGTGCGGCACAAGTTTCCTCTTTGGGCGAGTCCATGTATGCTGCGCAAGCCGACTGGGCACAGAGTCCCGCGCTAAGTGGATCAAGCAGATGCAAACCCTCGAACGGATTCCGTTTTTCAAAGATTCCAATGACGTCGACCTGACGAAATTCGATCGCCGGTGCACGTGGAAGCGATTCGAAGAAAACGAGATTATCGTCGATTTCGAAGATTCAACCACCGATGTGTATTTTATTGTCACCGGAGAAGTTCGTATTCTCGTCCAGACCGCTGCTGGCAAGGAGGTCATCCTGGCCGAAATGCGGGCCGGGCAGTTCTTCGGAGAACTATCCGCGATCGACAACGTTCCGCGATCGGCAAACGTGACGGCGCTCAACCGGAGCGAATTGTGCATCATGCCGGCCGCAGTGTTTCTCGACATATTGTTTGCATCGCGCGGCGCTTGTGAAAAAGTGCTGCGATTGCTGACCGCAAGAGTTCGCGAGGGCAATGCACGCTTGACCGAGCACTCGGTCTACGATCTCAAGCACCGCCTTTACGCCGAATTGCTGCGGCTCTCCTCGCCGCGCGCCGGACGGGAGGGGCAGCGATCAATCAGTCCGCCGCCATTTCATCATGTGCTCGCAGCGCGCATCGGGTGCAGGCGCGAACAGGTAACGCGTGAGTTGTCGTCGATGAGCCAGGAAGGCGTTCTTGAGAAGACACGCGGTGCGCTCATCCTGCTCAAGCCGCAAGTGCTCGAGGAACGGCTGGCTGACGCCATGAGCAACGACGGTTAGGCCGCCAGCTTCACGTATCTGAACGCGATCATACCTGTTTCGCCAATGGGCTCTTTCAGCCCGGCCCCGGGGCGAGCGCGGGCCTTGTCGGCGCCGGTCAAGGTGCTTCGGGCGCTGATGCGGGAGAGGGCTTTGGCGCTGGCGGCTTGGCTGCTGGTATCGCGGATTTCTCACCAGACGTTTTTGCTGGTGCTGTGAACAGGGATTCGGCAGCCTTGGACCGCTTTATCAGGCTTTCCAGGTTGGGCATGATCGATGGCCGGCGCCACGGGCCGACCACGTCGAGTTCCAGCGTCGATGCCGGGTGCGGTGCGGCTCCGGCTTTTTGCGGTTTCAACTGCGCCTTGATCGACAATTTCAGCGCGCGCGTTGGCAGGGAAATCTCGCCGGAAACCTTTGAATGGACTGGGCCGCTGTCAAGCCTTGCGTCGGTGACCCGAAGCCGTCCATCCTTGATCTTTGCGTGAACGTACGCCTTTTCCAGCGGCGTTGAACCCAACCGGATGGCGTCAGGTAGCGACAGGGGAAGCGTTTTTGCCAGGCTGAGTCCCTTGACGATATCGAGGCCGGCAATAGAGCCCCTGGCGAGATTGAAACGAACCGAGCCCGACAGCAGGTTGGCGATCTCGGCAAAATTGTTGCCAGCACTGCGAAACTGAATCTCTCCTTCGGCGGAGCCGGTCATCCGCAGCCGTCCCTTGGTGCTGTCGAGCAGGGATTTCATGTCGATGGACCGAAAGTTTACGGCGCCCGATATCGCTGGGAGGGCGGGGCCCTGATCCAGCTTGAGGTTTGCACGGAAATTGCCGCCATAAGCCTGGGGCGCAACAATTGACAGCTCAAGGCTGCCGCTTCGAGCCAAGGCAATGAGGGCTACGTCGCTGGCCCGAAAATTGTCAAAACTTGCGTTTTTTGCCGACAGTCGAAGGTCGAGATCGACCAACGCCAAGGGCTTCAAGGGTAACGGATTGCTGTTCCATTTCCCGTCCGGGCTGATGAGCCGCGGGAAATTGGTGGCCCGGTGATCGATGTTGAGATCGTCCGTTGCCAGGGTTGCGGTAACGACCTGACGCTTGTCCCGTTCCAGCAGCGCCAGCGCGCCGGAAAATTGCACACCGTCGATATTCAGCTTCAGGTTGGTCAGAGATATAGCAGTCGGGCGGGCCTTGATGTGGCCGTCCACAGCGATTGACGAAATGGGGGCGGGCAGGGGCCATTGCGTGCCGGTGACGCTCAGCAGCGGGCGTATCGCCGTGCTGGAAGCAGTCAGCTTGCCCTGGAATTGCCAGCCGCTGATTTTGGTGGCGGAGCCATCCAGTTTCAGGTTGAGCAGGCGCGAGCGGAAGTCCACGGCAATGGGCGAAGCTTGTTTGCGCAGCAATTGTCCAGGATTCTTGATCATGGCCTCCAGCGAAACCTTTTCGCCACGCCAGATGAAACCACCGCTGAATGCGGCGGGTGACTTGATTTTCGCCCAATCCAGTGTCGCGTTGATGTCGCCTACCTGGGTAATCGTTTTCTTGTTGCCGTCGCGCACCAGCATTCGGCCGCCGGCGATGGAGATGGTGGCCAGCCGGGTTTCGTCGGCATCACGTGCTTGCGGTGAGGCTTTGGCAGCGGTGCTGGCCCGCGCAATTGCACCGCGGTCATGGAGGGGACGCCCATGAACGTTCAGGGCTATGGTTGGCAATATCAGCGACAGCGACGATACTTCCAGCCGGCCGGTCAGCAGCGGCAGCAGCCTCAGATTGCCTTTGAGGATTTCGGTATCAATCTGAAGGGTTCCCCAGCGATCGCGGATCGAGACCGCGCGAAATTTGATGTGCGGGCGGGGCAGCAGCGCCACGGTTACCCGCTCGCTGGTTTTGAGCTCCAGCCCGGTTGTATGCCTTACCTGGCGCGCCAACTGCCGGGTGATGCTCTCATCCCAATTGGACCAGGGAAAAGCCGCAGCCGCCACCGCGACAACCAGCGCTGCGGCGATGATCCACCATTTGCGGGCTCTTAACATCGGGTCCTTCAGGTTCACAAGCCGCCAATCTATAGCGGTTTACAGCGGAGCGGAATGTGCATTGCGCGCCGACGATGCGATATCACAAAATATTTCTTCAGTTAATGCGCTTCCGGGCAAACCGGCAGCCAACCGTCCATCAGCCAGATGGTTGGAGCAACAATACGGCAATTCGATGCTGAATGCAGTCCATAAAGGGGGCAATGCCAAGGCCGGCGGGGGGCGTCGAGCCGTATCAACTGATGCAGGGCGTCCAGATCCAATTGCCCGGCTACTGCTTCCGGCTTTACGTGAAAACCGCCTCCCGGGCTACTCGGCCGGCCTCGCGGCCGGGCTTTGTGCGGGTTGCGGAGCGGGAAAGACCGGCGGCAAAGCCACCGCTTCGTTTGCACCTCGCTCCTCGCGGGTTCTGCCGGAGATGAAGCTGTCGATCTTGTCCAGGTAGATATAGACGACAGGCGTGATGTAGAGCGTGAGCAATTGCGAAAACAGAAGGCCGCCGACGACCGCCACACCAAGGGGCTGGCGAAGTTCGGCGCCGGCACCATGGCCGATTGCAATCGGGATAGCGCCAAAGATAGCGGCCAGGGTCGTCATCATAATCGGACGAAA
>Ga0181594_10002778_pt1 | contig 16010 bp, 15 predicted proteins | sample 071ome_18_FD_145603 | JGI IMG/M metagenome (GOLD analysis project Ga0181594, IMG submission 145603) | Coastal salt marsh microbial communities from the Groves Creek Marsh, Skidaway Island, Georgia - 071413BT metaG (spades assembly) | ecosystem: Environmental > Aquatic > Marine > Intertidal zone... | reverse complement strand
ACCATCGGTGGGAGTAGGGCGATCGCCACTGCAGCCCAGGTAGGAAGCAAGTAAAGGGCGTTCTCGATAATCACACAAGAAGGATAGGCGCTCTGCACCTAGGCCATGGCTGGGAACTCGAAAGTCGAGATTTGGTGCTGGTACGCCGCGTAGGACTTGAACCTACAACCCGCTGATTAAGAGTCAGCTGCTCTGCCAATTGAGCTAGCGGCGCGAGGGGAAGAAGGTTATCACCGCAGGGCGTCCACCAGTGTGGCCACCCTGATGGACGAAGCGGCGTCCAAGACCCAGTCCTCGCGGCCGAGGATTCGGCCGCTGACTGCCTCGAACATGTCCCGGTAGGCATCCGTTGCAGGGAAGTCCTCGAGCTGGTCGTCAATCTCCAGGATCGTCGGTTCCCGCCATGAGGTGAAGGCCTGATCGTCGGTGATTCGGAGCCGGCCGGCATCGGTTTCCAGCGTGAGTCGTTGGGATTCAGGCATCTCGAACGAGGCAACGATCGAAGCAGACGTGCCGGTCTGGTCGTTCAGCCGAGCCCTGGTGGTCATATCGACGCCCAACCCGCCGATGTTCACTTCTCGCTCGATGGCATCAACGACAAGCTCTGGGACGCACGCAGTCAATGCGTGCAGCGGGTACACCCCAATGTCCATCAGAGCGCCACCGCCGAGTTCGGGATCGAGTCGATAGTTGCCCTCGGGGACACCCTCGAAGGTGAACGTTCCAAGGAATGATCGCAAGGTTCCCATCTCGCCGGATGAGACGAGGTCCACGATGCGGCGCATCCGCGGGTGCCACATCGACCATGCGGCTTCCACCAAGAAGAGCCCGGCTTCCTGGGCTGCGACGAATGCTCCGCGGGTCTGTTCAGCCGAGAGGGTCAGCGGCTTTTCGCACAGAACATGCTTGCCGGCTTCGAGGGCACGGTGGATCCACGGAGCATGTTGATCGTTGGCAAGGGCGATGTAGACGGCATCGATGGAATCGTCATTGATCAGATCGCTGTAGTTCGAGTAGGACTGCTCTGGTTCGAGTGCCTGCGCACGCGAGATGTCGCGAGCAGCGACGGCGCTGAGTGAAGCGCTCGGTGCAGCTCGGAGGGCCGATGCCGTGGCCGTGTGAACGATCCAGCCGGCGCCGAGGATGCCCCAGCGAACCGTCATGCGGACAGGTTCGGTGTGACGGGTCGTCCGAGATTCTCAGCAGACTCTTCGGCGGCTTCCATCACAGAAACCACGTTGCGGGACTGGAGCGGGTCCACCTGCATCAGCCTTCCGTCGCTGAGGAAGGCGGCGAGTTCGGCGTGGAAGGTGAAGGGCGTGACCTCGTCGAGGGGAATCTCCTGACGTGCGCCGGTGTTGTCGAACAGGAAGATCTTGGCCGGGAGGTCGGCAACGGCTGGCTCGGCGGCCGGATCCCATTCGCCCACGATCGCGCCCTCGGTACCAAGCACGTAGTACTTCGGCTTGCGAGCTGCTGCTAGATCGGAGTGGACGAAGGTCGCCTGGCGGCCATCGGCGAACGTAACCGTCACCTCCGCATGGTCGGCATTGGTGACGTGGTTCCACTTGCGCTTGTGGTTCATTCCGGAGACGTGGGAGACAGGTGAGTCGAAGATGTTGAGGACCTGATCGAGGTAGTGCGAACCCCAGTCGAAGATCGCCCCGCCGGAAACATCGGCGTCGGAGTGCCAGTAGTCGCAGGGGCGTGAGTAACCGCCGACGAAACTGTCGTACTGGAAGACCTCGCCGATAGCGCCGTCGTTGATGAGGCGCCGCATAGTGACGAAGTCACGATCGAAGCGTCGATTTTGATAGACCACGAGGGTCTTGCCTTTGTCGGCCGCAAAGGCGAGCGCGGCATCACATTCGGCTGCGGTCAGCGCCATCGGCTTTTCGAGGACCACATGAAGGTCTCGCTCAAGTGCCTTCATCGCCCAGTCGTGGTGGCTGTTCGGGGGAGTGGAGACCACCACCAGGTCCAACAGCCCAGAGTCGAGCATCTCCTCGGCGTCGGTGAATCCGACGACGTCTGGAGCGAGTTCGCGAGCCGCATCGATGCGTTCGGGGTTCGTGTCGCACACCGCGGTCAAAGTGAGACCGGGTGTTGCCTGGACAGCTTGGTTGTGCTCGTGACCAATGGCTCCGTAAGCGAGAAGGCCGACACGTACATCCGTCACAAAGAACTCCTACTGGGTAGACCGGGTGAGACCGACGCTACCTAACCTCTAGCCGACGCCCAACACCCGTGCTATCTGGCGTCCCATTGACTTCTGCCCGGCTGGATTCGGATGGAACGACGCTGATGCGAATGGACCGGAGATTGCCGTGAGGCCGAACACCCACGCATCACCTCCGGCGCACACCCCGTGACCTGTGGCGGAATCTCCCGAAGAACCCCAGATCCCGGCTACCGGTTCCCAGCCAAAACGCGACGTGGCCAGCACCTGACCATTGAGTGTTCCGTTGCCGGTGGAGAGGTTCCTGGTGGAGCCTGCGAAGGTTCGGAATCGATAGGGATTCGATGCCTGCGGAACCAAGATGGTGTCTCGAGCCCACGCGAAGTCCGACTGACTCAGAGTCAGATAGCGACACGGCTCGCCGATTGACGAGCGAGTGATATCCGGATACGTCATTGGGAGAACGCGCGCTGAACGAGCCAGCGTGAGTGGTGCAATCGTTGCGCCCGAGGTCAGCGTGCAGGTGTTGCCTCCAAGGCAACCCGCCAGGCGTTCGTATTTGGCGGGCAGGCGACCGGTCAGGGTTTGAACCCCGTCTTGAACAGAATCGAATCGACTCAGCGGAAGGGACGTTGCCGAAACCACAGGGCAATTCAAGCTCAACGCGCAGGTGCTGAGAATCGACGTGAAGCCGATGTCGTTTCCTCCCACGGAGAACGCCACGACATCGATGGCGCGGTTTCCGATGAGGCGCTGGACCTGCTCGATTTGGCTGCTGCTTTGACCAGCAAAAGGTTGGGGGCCCAGCACGCCAGTCAGAATGGTGGCTCCGGAGCAGGAGACGTTGATGACCGTCACCGACGACTTGTTCGACGACTTCTCAAGAGCCAGGGCTGCTTGGACAGGGCCAGCGCGCACGCTGCGTTTGCAGGGGGCGTCGTCGTAGTAAGGATCGAATTGTCGATCCGGGTCTCGAAGCCACGCATCGACGTTCCGGGGGTTGCCGTCACCGGAGGTGTATGAGTCACCCATGACAACGAAGAGGTAGTCGAGGACCTCAGCGTCCATCCACGCGAAATCAACGTCGGAGACTCCGGATCTAACCTCCAGTTTGAAGCGGTAATCGCCCTCCTGCAATCGAATGTTGCGCTTGCACGTCTTCTTCGTCAGTTTGCGCCAGCGCACTCGTTCGATTTGTTTCTTTCCTCGGTAGATGCGCCATTGGTATTCACGACCTTGCGATCCACACGCGTCCAGCGTCACCGAAAAGCCGCGCGGATTCAGATACCACGATTGCACTCCATCGATGAGTCGCTCGGCAGGCTGGGCGATCCGATTTCCTGCACCGACGAACTTCTTGGCGGGCACCGCACCGAGTGGGCGCTTCCTGGGAACTCCACCGTCGCCGTCGATGAAGCCGTCTCCGTCAACGTCCTTGGACTGCGGAACCATGCTCCAGTCGGCTTCTGCGCGTGCTTGGTCTGCTGCGAAGGAAGGCGCCGCGCCGGCGATGGATGCAAGGGCAATGGCCGCGGCAAGCACGGTCACCCCACGTCGCCTCATGGGGACAACGGTAAGCGGTGATCTAGCGAACAAGCATCGGTACCGGCCCCTTGGCTCGGTAGGTGGCGCGGGGCTCTGCGCGAGGAATCGGGTGCAGCGAATCAGCGGGCAACAGGCGGTGCTGCGCAGCAGCGTGCAACAAGATGATTCGCGACTCCAGCAGGGCGAACTGATCCCCCAGGCATTTGCGGGTGCCTGCTCCGAAGGGGAAGTAGGCGCCGCGGGGGAGCGACGAGTGCAACTGCGGGGTCCACCTGCTCGGCTCCCAGCGATGCGGGTCGGGGAAGTAGGTGGGGTCGCGATGCGTCACGTACTGACTGATTAGCACGTGGGCACCGGCGGGCACCGCTACTCCCGCGACGTCAACATCGCGCAGTGCGCGCCTCGGTGCAACCCAAACCGGCGGAGCCATCCGAAGGGACTCCGCTACGACCTGTCCGGCGACCTCGGTGCCCATGACGTCTGCGACGGTCGCCGGCGCGGAGCCGGTTATCCAGTCCTGCTGAAGCGCCTCATCGCGAAGTGCCTCGTACACATCAGGGCGGGAACCAAGCCAACTGAAAGCCCAGGTGAGTGCATTGGCCGTGGTCTCGTGACCACTGAGGATGAGCGTCAGCGCTTCATCTCGTACTTCCTCATCGGTGAAGGCCGACCCGTCCTCGTCCCGAATTGCCAGCAGCAGCCCCAGCAGATCATCACCGTCGACACCGCGCTGGCGTCGCTCGGAAATCAGGTCCTCGGCGATCTCCGCGAGTTGATCGGCGGCCTGGCGGAACTTGCGCCAGTAGGGCAGAGGCACTCCATCGAGGCGGTCCAGACCCGGAAGCATGGTGCGCTCGATGCGGTCGATCGCGATCTCCATCGACTCAGCGATCTGCTCCGTGTGACGATCGGCGTCGGTTCCGAACAGTGTGCGGGCGACGATGAGCAGCGTGAGCCGCATCATTTCGGGCGCGATGTTGATCGTGGTTCCACGTCGCCAGGAGGAAACGCTGTTGCGTGCGAGCACCGACATCTGCTCCGCGTATCCATCGAGGCGTGCTTTGTGGAAAGGCGGTTGCATCATGCGTCGATGACGAAGATGGATCGGCTCCTCATTTGTTAGCAGTCCGGTGCCGAGCACCTTGCGCATCCGTTCGAAGCCGACACCTTTGATGAAGGAGCTCTGCTGGGCGACGGTCACCTCGTGCACCATCGCCGGTGCGAACAGACCGAAGAACAACTGCCCGCCGAGGAAGAACGACGACGCATCCCCGTAGCGATCGCGAAGGTCGAGTAGGAACGCCGGGGTGTCTCGCTGGAAGCGAACCAGCAGGTCTCCTGGCACTTTGGGGCGAGGGCCCGGCGGGAGATTGGCCGGAGCGCGTCGTCTGGTGATGGGAGGCGGCACGTCCGCGTACTCGATTGGACGTTCGGCTGCGAAGGGTCGAACGTTCATGGTGTCTCCGGGATCCGTATGCGAATGCCGACTGAATCGTTGGACCGGCGGCGTAGTTTCTCCATCCAACCAATGGCAGAGAAGGCCAGCCCGTATTTACGTTTTACCTGCGCAGCGACGGACTTCGTGCCCGTCGAATCGGTGAGTCGGGCCACCCCGTCCACTGATGATCCGCTGATCCGTCCTCGCATGTCGCACGGTGCCAGACGAACTCCTGAGTTATTGCGGATGCGCTTGGCCTTTCCCGAGGTCGCATCGGTGATCACCACGAGTTCGTCGCCGTCCCGTGCGACCCACACGGGTGTCGCAACGGCCGACCCGTCCTTTTTGAAGGTGGTGAGCGACAGATACTTGCCGGCTGCCAGGCGTTCGATCTCCGGGTGGCTCATGCGCCCTCCTCTGCGCCGACATAGGGACAGTGCCGGCACCCATTGTGGCAACACTTCCCTCGGCTGAGGTGGAAAGTCGCGGTCATGACGAAAAGCCCGGTTTGTGGGTCTAGGTAACCGAGCTCACCGCGCTCTACTGCGGCGTCGTGCGCCTGCATGATTTCCGTAAAGTGGGAATGGGAGTCGGCGAGGCGCTCCGGATATGGCGTGAGTGGATCGGCGCGGGTTGGCTCCTCGGTCGCGCTACCCCTGGGTTCTTGCGTCACAGTAAAAAGCCCTCGGGGAACGGGTCATCGGGCGCCAACATGTGTTGGGAAGTTCCCGTTACCCAGGCGCGACCCGTGATGGTGGGGATGATCGCTGGAAACTCACCAACCGTAGCCTCGCGAATTGCCCGACCGATGAAGTGCGTTCCGATGATGGATTCGTTACGAAGTTCATCACCGATTCCCATCTCGCCACGGGCGATGAGTTGTGCGACGCGAGCACTCGTTCCCGTTCCGCACGGTGATCTGTCGAACCATCCGGGATGGATGACCATGGCGTGGCGGGAGTGCTCAGCGGTGCTCCCCGGTGCAACCAGTTGGACGTGGTGCACATGATCGATGGCTGGGTTCTCCGGATGCAGGGGAGGTGACTGCTCGTTGATCGCCTGCATGATCCGCATTCCCACATCCAGCAGCGCATCGCGAGATGCGCGAGCGAATTCCGGTGCACCGTCCAGTGAGTCGAGGTCGATGATGGCGTAGAAGTTTCCGCCGAAGGCCATGTCGTAGGTGACTTTTCCTAATCCCGGCACTTCCACCGTTGCATCGAGTTCAGTCACGAAACTCGGCACGTTCTCGATAGTGACAGCACGTGCTCGAGTTCCTTCAACGTCCACCGTTGCCACTACCAGTCCGGCTGGTGTGTCGAGACGGATCACGGTCTGCGGCTCGGTGACGGGCACCATGCCCGTTTCCACTAGTACGGTCGCGACCCCGATGGTTCCGTGACCGCACATCGGAAGGCAGCCCGATACCTCGATGTAAACCACACCCCAATCGGCGTCGTCTCGTATCGGTGGCTGGATGATCGCACCGCTCATCGCGCTGTGGCCGTGCGGTTCGAACATCAGCCAGCGACGCAGATGATCGGCCTCGACCATCACGTATTGGCGTCGTTCTTCCATCGTCGCGCCGGGCAGCGTTCCAACGCCGCCCACCACCACGCGAGTGGGCATCCCCTCGGTGTGGGAGTCCACGCACTGCCAGGTACGGATCGATTCCACCCGTGGATGCTAGGCGAACAACCGCGACGGTCCGAGTCGCGCCTCAGCGTCGCTTACCGGCTCGTCGAAGGCAAGCCGGGTGACGAGATCGGCCGTGCCGGCCGCCATCGCCGTCCCGATCATGCCGTGGCCCGAAGCGACGAGTACGCGGTGTGACGCGGGCTTGGGAAGGAAGCCGATGTAGGGAGCGCCGTCGATACTGGCCGGGCGAACTCCCGTCCAAGATTCCACCGAGGCATTCGCTTCGGGGAGTTCGACCGCGTGACGAGCTCGATTGATCAGTCCCTGGATGCGGTGGCCGACGATGTCGCGGTCATCGGGCGTGGTCATCTCGTAGCGGGCGCTCAGGCGCAGGCCGCCGGCGAGGGGGTTGAGCGCGGTTCGCTGGTCCATCAACAGCATCGGACGGGTGGGCGGTGACTCCACACCCTGCACGGTGACCGAGTAACCCTTGGCCGCGCGAATGGGGAGATCCACGCCCACGGAACGAGCCACGGCGGGCGACCACGCTCCCGCGGCTAGAACGACGATGTCCGCGTCGAGTTGTTCCTCCCTGCCGGCGGTACGCACGACCGGGGCTGAAGACAGGTCGGTCACGGCGCCACCGATCCAGCGGGTCCCTGCGGATTCGCTGCGCTCGCGCATGCGCAACCACAATTTCGCCGGGTCCAAACCAAGATCTTCGGAAAGTTCGATCGCCGCGCTGACGTTGTTCGTTAATCCTGGTTCGGCCCCAAGTTCGTCACGATCGATGTCACGGACTGCAACACCGAACTCACGCATGTGCGCTGCCTCGTGCTCGGCGCGTTCTTGTGCTCCGGCTCCGGTAAAGACCTGCCACAGCCCACGGGTATTGATGTCCAGCGTGGAATCCGATAGCAGCAGTTCAGCGCTGCGGTGCAGAAGTTGATCTAGTCCGGGGTGAAACGTCGAGACGTTTTTCTCGTTGCAGTGCCGGGCGAACCCGATCAGCCAGTCGAGGGTTCCGTTTCCGGGACGGCTGGCCAGGGCGAAGGCTCCGTCGGCCTTCACCAGCGAGCGCATTCCCTGTTTCACCATGCCCGGTGCAGCGAACGGAACACAGTGGCTCACCACGATGTGACCTGCGTTTCCGAGCGAAGTTCCAAAGCGCGGTTTGTCGGCATCCACCACGGTGACCTCGGCACCCCGCTCGGCGAGGAGCGCAGCGCAACTTGCGCCGATGATCCCGCCACCGACGATGACAACGCGCATGTTCTAGCCCGCCGTCAGCTCAGGAGCCCAAGAGCCTGCTGCGTCGAGAAGGGATCGGAGTTCTGCGACCGACCCTTCATCGAGGGCTGCCAGCGGCGCTCTCGGTACTCCTACATCGAGACCGCGCAGGATCATGCCCGCCTTCACTTTCGCGTTATAACCGCCCGCCTCGATGAACTCGAGAATAGGCAGGACCGCCGCGTACACCTCTGTTCGCAGGTCCGTGTCGAACATCGCCACGTGCGCGGCCGGCAGCAGGTTTGCGATGCCACCGATCCAGCACTTCACCCCGGCGTCGAGGAAAACGGGAGCTGCTGCATCGGCGCCGCACACAACTTCTAGGGAGCCGGCGTAACGGTGCGCGATCTCACCGATTCTGTTCAGATCCCCGGAAGCTTCCTTGATGCCGACGATCGCGTCGAGCGGGGCGAGTTGGTCCAAGGTCTCGATATCGAAGGAAACGCCGGTTCGCTGCGGGTAGTCGTATAAGACGGTGGGCAAACCTGCGGCGTTCACGATGGCGGTCACGTGAGCGGCCAGTTCCGATGGCGACGGTAGGCAGTAGGCAGGGGCCGCGACCATCAGTCCATCGAGATCCAAGGCCTTGGCCAGCATTGCGTGGTCGAGGGCCTGATCGGTGGACATTCCGCCGACGCCACCGAGGATGGGCACCGAGTCGGCAACGACCTCCGTGATCCGGGCCGTCACGACTCGTCGTTCCTCTAGGGACAGCGCATAACCCTCGCCGGTCGTGCCGCACGCCACGATTCCGTGCACGCCTGCTGCGAGAACGGCCTCGACTGCTGCTTGGAGTTGGGTTTGATCGACGCGTCCTGAGTCGTCGAAGGGTGTGATGAGGGGGACGTAAGCACCGGCCAGTTCCACAGGCGTTTTTCTACCACTAGGCGATCGGTGCTCGTCAGGCTTCGCCGGCCACCACACTCATGACGGTGTCTTCCAGCGTTCCCAGGACGATCGGCCCGACGATGCGAACTGCGATGCGCCCCTGGCGATCCAAGATGACGGTGATGGGTAGCGAACGCGGTGGTACGTCCGGAATCGTCGCCAGCAGTGAACCGTCCTTGTCGACGATGCTCCGATAGGGGGTGTCGGAGGTGAACTCTCGGGCATCGTCGATGTCGTCTTCGACATTGACACCAATGAAGGTGACGCCCTGGCCGTCGAGGTTGCGGGCAGCTTCGGCGAATTCGGGCATCTCACTGCGGCACGGTGAGCACCACGTTGCCCAGCCATTGACAACGGTCACATCGCCTCGTGAATCGCTGAGGGCCAGCGGTTGGCCATCGAGGTCGGTGCCGGCGATGTCCAGTGGTTCACCGCGATCGGTTGCGTCGATCACCGTCATCCCGATCCCGGGATCTGTGGTGAGTTGACCCGCCTCGACGGGTATCAGCGTCTCTTCATCTGCCGAGAGCACACCGCAACCCGAAGCCATCCAGATGCAGGCCACGACGACGATCGCGATCGCCGGCGGTCGATTCATGCGTTCAGTGTCTCCCGGGCTTCTTGGCGTTCGAGTCGCTGGGTCATCTTTTCTTGTTCCCGCCACCACTCGATCGCCGCGACCATCATCCAGATTCCGTCCAAGACCATGGCGATCGCCCACATCATGGCGCCGGCGAACTTCTGATCTGCCATGGCGTCGAATCCGTGGATGGCGGCGGCTTGCTCGTACGGCCAGTACAGCGGTACGGGAGCGAAATGCACGACGATCCCCAACGTCGTTTCGGGAATCATCATTAGACCGAGGGAAACGAGACGGACACTCGGAGCCGGGCGTTTGGCGATCAGGTCGGTTCCGATGAGTGGGTAATAGAACGCAAGCGCGGCAATGAGGTAGACGGGGCGGATGCCGAACTCCATCGCATCGTGTCCATCCAGCGCCCAGTTCATGACGAGTTGCGTGTGTGATCCGAGTAGGACGGTTGCGAAGAACAGCCACCCCACCACCGGGCGCGTGATGAACTCGACCGGACGAGATCGCAGGACGGAAACCAGGCGCCGCCGTCCGTTGGGACCGAGGTTGACGAACGCCAACCGGATCGGTGATGACAGCACTATCAGCGGACCGGCGATCATCAAGACGAGCAGGTGCTGACCCATGTGCGCCCAGAAAGCATCGTGGGCCCAGGAGCCGAAGGGGCCGAGGTACGCCAGTGCCAGCGCCAGCATCGCCGCGATGAAGGCGGTCGTGGATCCCTTATGCCAGCCGAAGGGCCGACGCTTGGCCCGACGGGCGGCCCAGATGTAAAGGCCGGTCAGGAAAAGGAGATTGACGACGACGAAGAGGTCGAGATCGATCGGAGATCCGCCCGGCGTCAAGTCACCCACGACGTCACCCTAGGTGGCCGTTGACGGATCGCGAGCCGATTGTTCTTTGTTTCACAAGGTGAGATCGGTGTTGTTGGCGTCGGTGTCGTTCGGTGAATGTCGAATGAAGCGCGGGTATCGATTGCCGCGTCTTCGTTGACAGTCACTCTGTCTACTGACACCGTTAAGGCACCGACACCGCGTCGGGATGCCTCAGGGCATCGGCAATCTCGGGAGATGCATGTGAAGCGGGCGTTCGTAACGCTGCTTGCTGTCGTCGTCGGAGTCGCGATCGTCGGGGGAATCGCGGTGTTCAACTCGGTACGCGAAGCAGAGCCTCCGACGCTCGCCGCCGAGGTCTCCGGGACCATGGACACTCCGCAAGGCACTTTGCCGCACGCCACCTTGGAATTGGCCATTTATCCGAACAGCTCGGCCAAGGTTCCGCCTCCTAAGACATCCTCAAACTTCGAGGCCAATTGGCTTTCAGGTCAACCGTTCTATTACCCCTCAACGAGCCTGCAGGTTCCCGCGAACTCCGCCGTCACCATCACCTTTATTCAGTACGACGGCGGAGGCCAGGTCTACAACCCGTACTTCGCCGACGTTCACGGATCGATGGACGGGACTATGACGGTGAACGGGGAGAGCGTCACCGGTATCAAGCCTTCAGAGGTCGGCCACACTTTCACGGTCCACCAGTACCCCGAGTCCACCCAGCCCGATTTCTTCCTCTCGGTGCCGCTGAAGATGAACAAGGCGAACGCGAAGACCGACAAGGACGGCTACCCGGTCAAGCCGCAGAAGATCGAGGTCACGTTCATCACCGGCGATCCCGGCACCTACGTGTGGAATTGCGAATTCCCCTGCGGTGACATGTACCAGGAGTTCGGCGGTCCGATGCAAACGCGCGGCTGGATGGCCGGCACCTTCGAGGTGGTGTGATGTCCACGACCGACGTCCGCCCCACCGGCCAGCCGGACGAGCCGGAGGCTCCCACCAACCGGCCACCGTCAATGCACCGGGTCAAGATGTGGCTGCGCCGCCCCTATGCCCGGGGGATTCTGGTCCTCACCGTCATCATCGGTTTCCTCCTTCTGCCTCTGGCCTGGTTGCTCCTTGCAGCGATGAACCAAACCGGCGCTCCGGCGTCGGAGGTAATGAAGGACATCGAGCAGACGGTGTTCGTCTTCACGATCATCTCGATTCCGATCACCGCGTTCGTCTTCGCGGTATTGGTCTACAGCCTGCTTGGCTGGAAGCACGTCTCGGGCAACGACGTCCCTGCAGACGAGAGCCCGGCGATCCGCAGCAACACCATTGGCGTTGTGCTGTGGACCGTCGTTTCGAGTCTCTTGGCGTTCTTCCTCGTCGTCTGGGGTCTTGCCGAATTGGCACAGATCACGGCCAACTCCTACGGCACCATCCCGGCCGACGAGCAGCCGACGGACGAGCAAGCGCTGATCGTCAACGTGACAGGTCAGCAGTGGGTATGGACCTTCGAATACCCGCAGTACGACGGCATTGCGAGCGAAACGTTGTACCTGGCCAAGGATCGACCCGTCTACTTCAACGTCACGTCCAAAGACGTCATCCACAATTTCTGGGCGGTTGAGCTAGGCGTGAAGATCGACGCCAACCCCGGCGCCATCACGCAAACGGGTGTGACCCCAAACAAGACCGGAACGTTCAACGTTCGCTGCGCGGAGTTGTGCGGCATGCACCACGCCTATATGGAGACAGCGATTCAAGTGCTGGAGCCAAAGGACTTCACCTCGTGGGCACGTGAAATGGGCGGAGGCAAGACCTCATGAGTTCTGCAACAGCCACCGCTACGGTCTTTGGCAGCGAGGTGCCGCAACCAAAGCAGCACGGCAAACCCGGCGGCATCATGCGCCGGCTCAACTTCGTGACAGGCATGATCGGCGGGTTGGGCCTAGCCATCGTCGCGGGCGTCGTTACCAACATGCTGACCCCCTCGGGCGCGTCGACCGCGACATTCGCTCCCGCTGCCCCCGACTACGTCTACCTCGCGGTGCTTCTCGGCTGGGTCATCGGCTTCATGGCGGGTATCGGCGCTTTCGTCGGCCCTATCCGATGGATGCTCGGCCGCGATCTCACCCACGCCGACGCTGAATACATGGCGGGCAAGGACCTGGGCTGGAAGCGGTACTTCAAATTCACCACCGATCACAAGGTCGTCGGCGTCCAGTACCTCGTGATGACGATGGTCATCCTGGGCTTCGGCGGCTTGCTGGCGATGCTCATTCGCACCGAACTCGGTGTCACGTGGGCTGAGGTCTTCTCGCCGTCGTTCTACAACTCACTCATCGGCACCCACGGCATCGCGATGATCATCGGGATGATCATTGTGGTCATGGGTCCGATCGCGAACTTCATCGTGCCCATCATGATCGGCGCTCGGGACATGGCGTTCCCGCGACTGAACGCTTTGAGTTTCTGGCTGTTGTTCGTCGCAGCGATCTGCTTGATCAGCTCGCTGTTCGTCGGCGGCGTCCAGGACGGCTGGTCGGTGTACTACCCGCTGGCCGCCCAGGCTCCGCCGGGCATGCTCGGCTACCAGATGACGATCATCGTCTTCGCTTTCTCCACCGGCGTCGCGAGCGTGAACCTGATGGTCACGATTTTGACGATGCGAGCCAAGGGGATGACCTGGTCGCGGACTCCGCTGCTGGTGTTCGGCGTCTTCGCCTCGGCGCTGATGGGCCTCTACGCCTTCCCCTTCTATCAGTACTCGCAGATACTCGCCCTGAGTGATCGGATCTTCAATACGTCGTTCTTCGACCCACTCGAGGGCGGCAGTGTCTGGCTCTACGAGAACCTCTTTTGGTTGCTCGGCCATCCAGAGGTCTACGTCATCATCATTCCCAGCGCGGCTGTGCTGATGGAGATCATCCCGGTCTTCTACCGAAAACCGCTGTTCTCGTTCAACTTCGCGGTCGCCGGCATCGTCGGGGTCGTGGCTCTCAGTGGCCTCGTCTGGGCTCACCACATGTACATGACCGGCTGGGCGCCGGCGGTGAACTACCCGTTCATGCTCTCCACCGAGATGATCTCGATCCCCGTCGGTTTCCTGGTCCTGGTGGTGATCGGCACCATGTGGCGAGGTGTGGTCTGGACGCGCCTACCTGTCATGGCCGTGTACGCCGTGATCTTCAACAAGATGATCGGTGGCGTCACAGGCGTTTACCTCTCCGACGTACCCGTGGATCAGTACATGCACGGCAGCATGTTCGTCGTCGCCCATTTCCACTACATGCTGATGGGCGCCGGTCTCTTCGGAGCTATGGCCGGTGTTGCCTTTTACTTCCCGAAGATGACGGGTCGGATTCTCGACGAACGAATCGGATCCATCGGGTTCTGGACCGCCTTCGTTGGCTTCCAGATCACATTCGGCTCGATGTTCGTCGCCGGACTCCAAGGGCAGCCGCGCCGCGTTCTGCAGTTCGACGATCTGTTCAACCTTTCGAACTGGATCTCAACGATCGGTGCGTACACGATCGGCCTGGGCATGCTCATATTCCTCGGCGCGATCATCTCCTCGTGGATGTACGGCGAGGTCGCGTCGAGTAACCCGTGGGGCTCGAAGTCCCTCGAATGGCAGACCCCCACTCCGGTTCCGTTGGAGAACTTCGAGGTGCTGCCGGTCGTCACCGAACGCCCCTACAACTACGGCGTTCCCGATCCTTATCAAGCCGAACTCGACGCAGTCGATGGTGATCTCGAGAAGGTGGGTAAGTGATGAGCGCCGAGACGCAGCAGCCGCTTTATCCCACAACGGGTGAGCCGATCAGCACCATCGCGCGACGCGCCAAGGCGGGTCTGTGGACCCTCATCGTTATGGATGTCTCGGGCACCCTCGCCCTGATCATCAGTTACACCTACCTGTGGTCGCTGAACGTCAATGGCGGTTGGGCTCCTCCGGGCGCGAAACTCACCTACGACCAAACCAACGCTGTCCCCGCGAAGAGCGATGCGACCTTCGCTGCAGAGTGGCCGTTCTGGGCGATCTTGGGGATCGTGATCCTCGCAACCATCGCCATGTGGTTCGGCTACAAGGAAGGCAAGCGCGGCAATCAAGCAGGCCTGATCGTTGGGACGGGTGTTGCGCTACTCATCACGATCGCCGGACTGGTGGCCCAATGGATTCAGATCTCGACCTTCCCCTTTGGCTCGGGCAACGGCGCGTACGCATCCGCCGTACTCCTGCTGTGCGCGAGCAACATCTTCCACTTCGGAATGCTCACCTTCTTGTTAATAGGGGTCTTCAACCGAGCTCGCAAGGGATTGATCAATAAGGCCGTTCATTTCCAAGCCCAGTTGATGAGCTACTGGATGGTGTGGATCTGCATCGCCTTCCTGCTCGGTGCCCTATGTACGACGTTCCTGGTCGTTTCACCCAACACCGATCCAGCAGTCTTCGGAAGCTTCACGCAGCTCAAGTAATGGACACCCTGGTTCACGCTCCCGCGAGCCAACGAGTCAAACCCCGGCCTGCCCTGCTGGCCATAGGTATTCCGGTCCTTTTCCTGGTACTCAGCACGATCGGCGCTCTGACGGAGAGTCAGGTGCCGGGGCTGCCCGTCGTCCCCCTTGCAACCTTGTGGGCTTTGCCCCTGGACCTATGGATAAGGGACATCGCAACGCTCCTTACCGTGGGATTCATCTTGGTTGGGGGTGTGCTTTCTCCACGCCCGGATCGACGTTCCGGCTCGATAGCGTCCATCGCCGCGGTCGTGTGGCTTGCGGCCCTGGTTGCGCAGTCCGTGCTGACCGTTTCGGAAGTGCTCGCGCTGCCCCTTGCCACCTCGGTCGACCCGACGATCATCTGGTCTCTGCTGACCCAGACCACTCTCGGCCGAGTCATGCTCATTCAGTTCGTGTTGGTTGCGATCGTGGCGATCTTGTCCTGGGTGATTTTGGATCGGATTACCGGAAGTATCCTGCTGGGTCTCGCGCTGCTCGCTACCTTCCTCCCCGGCTTCAATGGACATTCCGGAATCGATGAAGGCCATTCGTCGGCAACTCTGAGCCTCGGACTGCATATGGTCGCCGCCTCCGTTTGGATCGGGGGCCTGGTAGCCACGGTCGCCTACGCCTATCGACGCGAACCGGGTTCGGAAAAGGTGATTCGTCGATTCAGCACGGTCGCGTTGATCAGCGTGATCGTGCTCGCAGAGAGCGGGTTAATCAACGCCGGCCTTCGGCTTGATGGATTTGCTTCACTGGTGACGAGTACCTACGGTGCTTTGATCCTGATAAAGGTCTCCGTGCTCATCGCACTTATCGGCTTCGGCTGGCGGCACCGTCAAAACCTTGCTGACCGATACCGCGACGAAGACGGAAAGACATCGATACTCGTTCGCCTGAGCGTCACCGAGGTCGCGTGGATGGGACTTGTTCTCGGACTCTCGGTGGCACTCTCGCGTACAGCACCACCCGGTTTCGCCGCCGCCGGAGACCGACTCAGCCTCCTCGGTCTCGTAGCGCTGGGCATCGCGATCCCGATGGCAATCGCCTGGGCGGCGCCAACCCGACCGGTGATGCCAAAGTGGCTGACCGCCTACCCCGAACCGGCGGCCGTCC
>Ga0181594_10002763_pt1 | contig 16059 bp, 14 predicted proteins | sample 071ome_18_FD_145603 | JGI IMG/M metagenome (GOLD analysis project Ga0181594, IMG submission 145603) | Coastal salt marsh microbial communities from the Groves Creek Marsh, Skidaway Island, Georgia - 071413BT metaG (spades assembly) | ecosystem: Environmental > Aquatic > Marine > Intertidal zone... | reverse complement strand
ATCGAGGGCCGAGCCGAAACTAAGGAAAACCCCTGGGCGCCCCCGGCGCGCTCCGTTAGACTCCGCGCCGTCAAAGTGGCCAGGATAAAAAGGTGACCCTAGCGAGCTGTTTGCGCCCCGAGCTCATGGCGGTAGATATTTGTGCTGCCAGCCGAAAGCGGGCGCTTGAAGTGGTCAGCGCCCAATTGGCGGATGCGCTCGGGGGGGACACCTCCCCGGACGCGATTTTCGACGGCCTGCTGGCCCGGGAGCGCCTGGGGTCCACGGGCCTCGGCCAGGGCCTTGCCTTTCCCCACTGCCGCCTCGCAACGCTTTCCCAACCCGCCGTGGGGTTCTTTCGCCTCCAGGCACCCGTCGACTTCGAGAGCATGGATGGGGCGCCGGTGGATCTTCTGGCCGTTCTGCTGGTGCCGGAAAGCGCCACGGACGCGCATTTGAAGCTTCTCGGTGCCCTCGCCCAGCTGCTGGAGCCGGAAGCCAACCGGGCGGCCCTGCGCCAGGCCCGCAGCGCCGCTGCTCTGGCGGAGGTTCTCACGGGGCTCTGCGCCCGCTAGGACGGACTTAGACCTAGGCCTAGGCGATCGCGCCGGAATTGCGTAGCCTTTTTGCCTAAGGATGTTGCGGAAGGCACTCATGAAGCTAATGATCCTCAGCGGTCGATCCGGCTCGGGGAAATCAATCGCCCTCGGGGCCCTCGAGGATCTCGGCTTTCACTGCATCGATAATCTGCCTGCCAGCCTCCTCGAGGCGCTTCTCACCCAAGCGGAAGCGGAGCAGCGCCCGGGGGACTTCGCGGTCTCCATCGACGCTCGGAGCCTCCCCGGCGAACTCCAGGGCCTCCCGGCGCGACTGGACCTTCTTCGCAAGGCCCACCCAGCCCTCTCCATTGAGGTTCTTTATCTGGATGCTGAGACGGCCACGCTTCATCGCCGCTTCGGGGAAACGCGCCGCCCCCACCCCCTCACGGGTCAGGGGCTTCTACTGACCGATGCCCTCGCCCAGGAACATGCGCTCCTTGCGGAAATCCGAGCCCAGGCAGATCTCTTGATCGACACCACGCGAACCAACGTGCATAGCCTTCGGGACCAGATCCAGCTGCACGTGGGGCGCCATCGGGCACGGCGCACCACGCTGATGCTGCGTTCCTTCGGCTTCAAGCACGGCGTGCCCCAGGATGCGGATCTGGTCTTTGATGTGCGCTTCCTGCCCAATCCTCACTGGGAAACGGCCCTGCGCCCGCTGACGGGACGGGACCCGGCGGTCATCCACTGGCTCGCGGCCCAGGCCGAAGTCAGCGCTTTTGAGGCGGAGCTGGTGGAGACCCTCCAGCGTTGGCAGTCCCGGCTGGAAACCAGCAGCCGGGCCTACCTTACCGCAGCCATCGGCTGCACCGGGGGCCAGCACCGCAGCGTGTACCTGGTGGAGCGGCTCGCCCAGGCCCTGACCCCGAATTTCGGTCAAGTACTCCTGGCCCATCGTGAACTGCAGACCCTCGGGCAGGTCGGCACAGCCGGGAGCACCCCATGAAAGTGCATCTGCCGCTGACCTTGATTAATCGGCTAGGGCTTCACGCCCGAGCGTCCTCGGCCTTTGTACAAACGGCCAGCCGCTTTGAGGCAACCATTACGGTCACCCACGGCGACACGGAGAAATCCGCCGACGGAAAAAGCATCATGGGCGTGATGATGCTCGCCGCGCCCTATGGAACCACCCTCGAGGTCACCTGCGAGGGCCCGGACGCGGAGGCCGCCGCGGAAGCCCTGGCCGCCCTCATCCAGGATCGCTTTGGAGAACCGGACTAGAACGCCCGGCCCTAGGCTCCAGCGATGGTCATGCCGTCGACGAGCATGCTTCCCACCTCCACCGCCCGGGGCCGTTCCCCATCGTCAGCCACGGCGCGGATGTTGCGATAGACCTCCCGGAGCTGCCCGGCCACGGTAATTTCCTGCACGGGGTAGGCGATTTGCCCTTTCTCCACCCAGAAGCCCGCGGCGCCCCGGCTATAATCACCGGTCACGCCGTTAACCCCCTGGCCCATCAGTTCCGTGATCCAAAGCCCCGTGCCCAGCTCCTGGAGCAGCGCCTCACGGCTCAAGCCATCGTGATTCATGGCCAGGTTGTGCACGCCCCCGCCATTGCCCGTCGGGGCAAGGCCAAGGCGGCGACCCGCGTAGACGGACAGGGCATAGCTCTCTAGCCGCCCTTCGGCCACAAAGGCCTTAGGCGCCGTGGCTACCGCATCATCGTCGAAGCTCGCGCTGGCGAGCCCCTGAGGCCGTAGCGGATCTTCCGTGATGCTGTAGCGGGCGGGAAAGAGCCTTTCCCCGAGGGCATCGAGGAGGAAGGACGCGCGTCGATAGAGCGCCCCGCCGCTAATGGCCCCCACGAAGTGGCCCAGCAAGGAGCTGGCCACGGTGCTGTCGAACACCACGGGATAGCGGCCCGTGGGTACGGGGCGGGCATCGAGCCGCGCGAGCGCGCGCTCCCCAGCCCGGCGCCCCACGGCCTGCGCATCCAGTCCCGCGTCGGCGCAGCGGCGCGTGACCCCCCAACCATCGCGCTGCATGCGCGCCCCTTCCCCTGCAATCACTGCAGCGTAAAGCCCGTGGCGACTCCGCGGCTCAACGGCAAGGAACCCTTGGCTATTCGCATAGCAGCTCAGGCCGAGGGCGCTGGCCACCGTCGCCCCCTCGGAATTTCGCAGTTCCGGACTCACCGCAAGCGCTGCGGCTTCGCAGGCGGTGGCGAGGGCTCGGGCTTCCTCTAGGGACAGGGCCCAGGGATGAAAGAGGTCGAGATTCGGCAGCACAACCGGGGCGAGCTCCGGCGGCGCGAGGCCCGCATGGGGATCCTCCTCGGCCTGATCCGCCAGAAACAGGGCCTTCTCTACCAGCGTCTCACAGGCCTCCGGGGAAAGATCGCTGCTGGAGACCGACGCCGAGCGCTGGCCTCGGAACACCGTGAGCGACAGATCCTGTCCCTCCGTCTGCTCCAGCGTTTCCAGCGCGCCCTGGCGCACCGTCAGCTCGAGGTTCTGACGCTTGGCCAGGCTGACTTCTGCCGCCGTAGCACCCCGGGCCCGGGCCCGGGCCAGCAGCCATGCCGCGCGGTCTGCCAGGGCGGCTCGTCCCGCCTCATCGACCCCAAGGCGCTCCGCGCTGAGCGCCGCCCCCTGCTTGTCAGCCATGACCCCTCCTGGTTCCACAATTCGGTAAACTGCGCCCTTCCTTCGCCGGCCGTGATCCCTTGCTATGGACGACTTCAACGACCCGGACGCCCTTGACGATGCGGCCTTCGACGACGCACCGCCGTCGAAAAGCCAGCGTAAACGGGAAATGCACGCGCTCCGCGACCTGGCGGAGCGCATCACGGGGCTGGGCAAAAATCAGCGTGCCGCCCTGCCCCTGAGCGACGCCTTTCACCGCGGGCTCACGGAATTCGACCGCCTGAAGGCCCGGGAAGCGAAGCGCCGCCACCTTTCCTTTCTGGGCAAGCTCATGCGGGAAGAGGACAGCGACGCTATCGAAGCGGCCCTCGCCCTGCATACGCAAGGCACGGCCGAGGCCACCCGGGCGCACCACGCTCTGGAAGCCTGGCGCGAGGCGCTGCTGGAAGACGGCAACGCCCTCACCCTCTGGCTCGACCTTTTCCCTCAAACGGATCGCGCCAAGCTGCGGGATACGCTGCGCAAAGCCCAGGCTTCGCGCCATCGCGGCACCGGGGATCCCACGGCCTACCGTTCGCTCTTTCGCCTGCTTCGGGACGCCCATGGTGCGGACCCTAAGCCCCTGTCCCCCCCACCGTCATCGACGACACCTTAAGGGTCGGTTGGCCCACCCCCACGGGAACGGACTGGCCGTCCTTGCCGCACACCCCAACCCCGGAGTCGAGGGCGAGATCGTGGCCCACGGCGGTGATGCGGTTCATCACCTCCGGACCCTGCCCAATTAGGGTGGCACCTTTCACCGGCGCCGTAATGCGCCCCTCTTCGATGAGGTAAGCCTCGGTGGTGGAGAACACAAATTTCCCCGAGGTGATATCCACGGACCCGCCCCCAAAGTTCACGGCGTACAGACCCCGCTGCACGCTTCGAAGGATCTCTTCCGGGTCGTCCTGGCCCGCCCGCAGGAAAGTGTTGGTCATGCGCGGCATGGGCAGATGGGCATAGCTTTCCCGGCGCCCGTTGCCCGTGGGCGCCACGTTCATGAGCCGGGCATTGGTTTTATCCTGCAAATAGCCCCGGAGCACGCCGTTCTCGATGAGCACCGTCTCCCCCGTCGCCGTGCCTTCGTCGTCAACGGTAAGGGAGCCGCGACGCTGAGGTAGGTTGCCCTGGTCGACGACGGTGCAAAGGGGGCTGGCCACGGCCTCCCCCACGCGATTGGAAAAGGTGGAGGTGCCACGGCGGTTGAAATCCCCCTCGAGCCCATGCCCCACGGCCTCATGGAGCAGCACCCCGGGCCAGCCCGGGCCAAGCACCACGGGCATGCTGCCCGCGGGCGCATCCACCGCATCCAGGTTTACCAGCGCAATGCGCACCGCCTCCCGGACCCAGTCTTCAAGGCGATCGCCTTCGAGGAGCTCGGCGAAGCTAATGCGGCCGCCACCGCCGGCACTCCCCCGCTCCCGGCGGCCGTTCTGCTCCACGACGACGCTCACGGAGAAGCGCACCAGGGGGCGCTCGTCGGCGCAACGCGTCCCGTCGCTCGCGAGCACCATCACCGTCTCCTGCCGGCCCACCAGGCTAGCGCTGACCTGAGAGACGCGCGTATCGAGGGTGCGAGCAAGCGCGTCGAGAGCCCGGAGCCGTGCCGTCTTGGCCTCGTCAGAAACAGAGGCAAGGGCGTTGTCCCCTGCGTAGAGCGCCGGCGCCCCCACAGCGGCCTTGAAGGCCACCGCTTGCCCCGTCGCGCCCCGTCCATCGGCGATAGCGCTAGCAGCGTTAGCCGCCGCCTTAAGTGACGCCCCATCGATGCCGTTTGCGTAGGCGAAGCCCGTTTTGGCCCCGGCCACGGCGCGCAGCCCGACCCCGTGATCAATGGAGAAGCTGGCATCCCGTACCCGCCCATCCTCTAGGACAAAGGCTTGCTGCTCGGCGTGCTGAAAATAGAGATCAGCGAAGTCGATATCCCCTCGGAGCATGGCGCCCAGCTGGATGGCCAGCTGCCCCTCGGTAAGATTCGCCGGTGCTAGAAAGCGCGCTTCCGCTGCGGCCAGGGACTCGGTCATTTTCCTGTCTCCTTAATTAGGCTCGGGCGCCGATTCCGCATCGGAATCCGAAGCGGGATCGGGTTTCGCCGAGGGCTCCGGGGCGGGCGCCGCGGGCTGAGCACTCTCAACCTCAAAGATTGAATCAAAGGTCAGCTCCGGCGCATCGACTTGTCCTCCAAGGAGGTAGCGCGCGCTGGAGAAGCGATCGATCTGATCGCGAAAGAGGCGCTCGGCCACCAGCACCCCAGCGCCGGCGATGGGGTTGGCCAGCAGCGCCGCGTAGGCCGCAGCCCAGGGCAGATTGTTCCCTACGGGGAGGGTGACCACCAGGTCCCCCGCCAGAGCGTAGCTTTCAAGGTCCACCTCGGCGACGAGCTGGAAGCGGCTTGAAGGCCCCTGCACTACCACCGGGCCCTGGGTCCTAAGCCGACCCTCGGCGAGGGCAAAGCCCCCCTCAATTTCATCAAAGACCAGCCCGCGCTTGTACACATCGGAGAAATCAAAGCGCAGGCGTCGGGCAAGGGCGCTGAAGTTCAGGAGCCCGAGAACCCTCATGGGCGCCCCCGCCGCATCGATCTGGATAAAGCGCCCCCGGTCGATATCAAAAATTACGGAGCCTTCGGCGCTCGGGAGGGTCAAATCTTCCGGTCCCCCAGGCCAAGCGAGATCCACGTCGAAGGCGAAATTTTCCGACTCCACCGTGGGCAAGAAACCAAAAGCCTCGAGGGCCTCGGCCACGTTGTCTCCTCCCACCCGGCCGCGATAGTGAGACTGAAGATCCGGCGCGTAGGTGAGGGTCAGGCGATGGTTCCCCCTTTCATCCGCACCCAGGCTCAGCCCCCGCCCCGAGGCCACCAGATCTTCTAGGGTGAGCGCCCTTTCATCTGCCGAGAGGTCAAAGGCGACCCCCTCGTAGGCCTCGCCAAAAAGCTCAAGCTGATCGACCCGAAAGCGGAGCGCTGGCCAGGTCGCCGGTTCCAATTCGCCGAGGGCCTCCAGCGAGAAGGGGTCCTCCGCGGGGGCAGGGGTGGCCCCCATGCCGTGATCCACCGCCGCCTCCAGAAGCAGCGGGGCCGCCTCCGCCACGGCGACCCCCGCCGGAGGGAACTGCAGAGAGGCCAAGCGCAAATCCAAGCTCCGGTCCTCGAGCACCGCTAGGGATCCCGTGGCGCTGGGAAAGGAGAAAACAAAGTAGGGGGCGCTGACCGCCCCCGCCATCACCAGCTGGCCGGCCCCGAAGGGCGCATCGCCCCAAAGGGCTTCCTCAAGACGCAGGGATGCCGCGAGGGGCAGGGCTCCCGCCCCCCCTTGCCCTTCCGCGGCGGGAAAGGTCGCCACCCGGGCCAGCCACGGATCCAGTTCAAAGCGGCTGACCCGGCCCTGCACCGTAACCCCGTAGGCGGGCTCCGGGGGCAAGGGCGCATCCAGGCCCAGGGCCGCTGAACGCAGGGCTCCGGCTTCAAAGCTCGCCCGGGCCGCTAGCCCGCCCCAGGCCAGCTGAAGCTTGGCTTCGGGGCTTTCTCCGAGGTCGGTCTGCTGATAGCGAAGATCGAGGATGGAGTCCCGAGCATCGAGAGGCGCGGGCAAGCCGGTGCGCAGGTCAACGGCCTCGGAGCGCGCGGAAAGCTCCAGGGCGCCGGAGCGCTCAATCCGAAGATCGGCGGTGTAGCGCATAGCGCCTGCCAAGCCATCAAGGTAGGGAATGCGCAGCCAGCGCGTCAGCGCTTCTCCCCGCAGGTCCCCTTCCGAGGCAAAGGCCAACCCCCCGTCCTCGAGGCTCCCCGTAATGGCAGCCCGGAAGGGGCCATCAAAAAGCGTCCCCGTGAGCGCCTGGGCGCTCAGGGCGCCGGGATAGGCATAGGTTACGGTGCCGCGGAGATCTTCAAGGGTGAGGCGGGAACGGCCGACGGCCAGCCCAACCCCCTCGAGCGTAGTGGCCACGGCCAAATGATCCGGAGCCTGTCCAAGCACCATGCCGAGGTCTAGGTCCAGCGCAAGGGGGCCCGCGGCTTCCCAGTCCTCGTTCAAGAACTCGAGGCCCGACCCCAGGGGCGCCGTGCGCAAAAAATCCAGGAGGGCGTCACCGGAGCCCTCCCCCTTCGCGGATAGCGCCAGCCGCCGGGGTTCCTGCCCCGCCGGCAAGGTAAAACGGCCCTCCCGTAGGCTTAGGCCCTGGAGGCTTGCCCCCGCGACCGTACCGTAGACCGCCTCGGGCTCGAGCCAAAGGGTGCTCTCGAGCTGTGCAAGCTCCGGCCAGCGCGGGGCCGGGCGAAGTCGCCCCTCCCGTACGGCCAGGGCAAGGGAGGCGCTCCGCGCTTCCTTTCGCTCCGGCTTCAGGGGGCCATAGAGCACGAATTGCCCGCGCTCGACCCGGCCACCCCGCACCGCCTCCAGTAGCCAGCTTCGAAGCCCGGGCTCCAGCTTTTCCGGGAGATAGGCCCCAAGGAAAAGGGCGTCAGCCTGGGTAAGGTCGAGGTCCAAGGCAAAGCGCCGATTCGCCTCCTCTGGAGTCAGGCGAAGGGAGAAGGCCCCCTGGGCCTGGGCCGCCTCCCCCCGGAGCGCGAGGTCCCAGCCCTCCATTTCGAGCCCAGCCTCGGACCACTGCAGCGCCAGCGTCCCCGCGCCCGCGTCGTACTGCCAACCCGCCGCAAAGACCCGGGGAAAGTGTAGGTAAAAGGGACCGCTATCCAGTTCGAAGGAAGCCCCCCGGGCCGTGGCCTGAAGGCGCCCATCGAGGCCTCGCACCGTAGGCATGCCTCGATAGGCCGTGGCCCGGAGATCCGCAAGGCTAGCGGCAAAGGCAAGGCTTTCGAGCGGTTCTTCAGGGTTTAAGCGCAAGCGAAGATCGGTCAGCTGCCCATCCAGGGCGAGGCGCCGCAGCCATATATCAACGGTCTCCGGGCGGCGAGGCCAAGCTGCCGCCAACTCCGACGCCGTCCGCAGGGACAGCCGTGGCAGGTAAACCCTAAGCTCCGGATCCACACCCCCGCGCCAGGCCAGCGCGGCATCGGAGAAGGAAACGGGCACCCCCGCCAGCCGGCCCTGAAGCGTGCGGAGCCAAAGCGCACCGCTCTCTCGGGTGAGGCGCTTGCCCAAAAGCTCCAGGGACAGGGCCTCGGCCCCGAGCTGGTCGCTAAACTGGAGCGCCGGAGCCTCGGCGCGAAGGCGAAACTGAAAACCCGCCTCGCGATCAAAGGCGCCCTCCAGCGCCAACGCCTCCAGGGAGCCACCGGGTAGCCGAGCCGCCTCGGGAATCCAGGGGGTCAGGAGCGCTCGGTCGAGGCGCGAAAGACGCCCAAGAATCCGTCCTTCCCGATCACCCTCGAGCAGCGGGTCGCCCCGGAGCTCGTAGCTCAGGGTGCCCGAAGCACCCGGCGCCCCATCCTCCTGGCTCAGGGCGAGCGCCCCCCGATGCCATAGCCAGCCGTCCCGGAGCTCGCCGGCAAGGCGCCAGCGCTGGGCGCGTCCTAGGGCAAGGGAAACGTCGTCCAGGCTGACCGCATCGGCGTGGTAGATGGCCCGAAGCACCTGGGCCGGCAGCGCGGCATCGGCCGGTGCAACGGGGAAACCGCGAAGGCGCAGCCCCGCTTCGTCTTTCTCAAGGGCGATAGCAACCCCTCGAAGGGCAAGGCGGCGAGCGATGGGTAAGCGGCGATACAGGCTTTCCAGCACATCGAGCTCGAGGGTGAGGGCCTCCGCCGTCACCGCCGGAGCTCCGGGAGCACCCAGGCGAAGCCCTTCGAGTTCCACTACGGGGGTAAAGCCCGAGAAGCGCCCGCGCAAGGCCGTCGCAGAGACCGGGACGCCGAGCCGGGCTTCAAGCGCCTCAAGAAGTTGAGCGCGCTGCCCCTCGAGGGACGCCAGGGCTAGGCGTCCAAGCCCGCCATAGAGCGCGAGGGCAGCAAAGAGCAGCAGCCAGGGCCAAACCCAGCGCGTGCTGCCGGCGCGGGGCTCAGTCATGATCTTCGGCCTCGCCGCTGCGCGCCCCCGGGGGCGTGGAGAGCGCAAAATGTTCCGGATCGAGGCCCGCGCGCTCTTCTAGAATGAGGTCAATTTCCGACGGCAAGGGCGGCCCCTGGCGCCGCAGCTGTTCCGCCAGGGCCGAGCCAACGGTCAGCTGAAGCTGCGCCCCCGGCGCAAGGGCCGCGGCTGCTCGAGCCACCGCATCCCGGGCCTCCGCCGCCGCCAGGGCCGCGGCGGGCCGCCATCCCAGGCCATCACAGTGACTGCAGGGTTCGGCCAGCTGGGCGCGAAGGCTTGGACGCACCCGTTTCCGGCTCAACTCCACGAGCCCCAGGGGAGAAAAGGGGGAAATGCGCACCGTCGCCCCATCTCCAGCGCAGCCTTCCGCCAGCCGGGCCCAAACCTGAGCGCGATGTTCGGGGCGCTCCATATCGATAAAATCGATGACGATAATGCCCCCGAGATTGCGGAAGCGAAGCACGGAAGGAATGGCCTCCGCCGCCGCTAAATTGGTGGCGAGGAGCGTCTCCGCGGCGTCGCGACCGCCGACGAAGCCCCCCGTATTGACATCAATGGCGGTGAGCGCCTCCGTCTCCTCCACCACCAGATAGGCACCCCCGGGCAGGGGTACGCGCGGCCGCCGCGCCGCTTCCAGAGCCGCATCGACGCCGAAGGCCGTAAGCAGGCCCTGGGGACCTGGCCAGGGCTCCACGCGCTCCGCGAGGGGGGGATCCACGGCCTCGAGGTAGCGCTTCGCAGCGGCCCCGAGGGCCGGATCGTTGATGATGATGCGGGTAACGTCCGGCGCCGCCCAATCGCGCAGGGCGGCGAGGGCCGGAGGGAGGTCCTCATAAAGGCAGCTCGGCGCGGGGGCCGTGGCCTGCGCCGCTTCCAAGCGACTCCACAGGCTCAAAAGGCGACGCCGATCGGCGGCGAGGGCTGCCGCCGAGGCCCCTTCTGCGACGGTGCGGGCCACCAGGCCTGGCCCTTCCCCCCCTTGCAGCGCGCGAAGAATGGCCGCGAGCCGGGCGCGCTCCGACTCCGTTTCAATCCGCTGGGAGACGCCCACATGCTCCGCGCCGGGCATCAGCACCAGCAGCCGGGAGGGCAAGGTAGGCGCGGTGCGAAGCCGGGGGCCCTTGGAACCCAGGGGATCCTTCACCACCTGCACCAAAATCCGATCCCCGGCCTTCAGCTGGGTTTCGAGGGGCGGCAGCGCCGCACCACGCCCCCGGGCCTCGGCCATGGCAGGAAAGGCAGGGCCCCGCACATCCTTGCTGTGCAGAAAACCGGCCCGGTCGAGGCCCAAATCCACGAAGGCCGCCTGCAGGCCCGGCACCACCCGAGATACCACGCCCAGAAAAAGCTGACCCACGAGCCGAGAGCCTTCGTGACGCGTGAGATCAAAAGCCTCGGGGCGGCCGTTATGCAACAACGCCACTCGGGTCAGCTCGCGACCGACATCCAACAGCAAGGTGCGGCTCACGAGGGCATCTCCCACAGGGCGAGCCCCAGCTCTGCCAGCAGCTGCGCCGTGGGCGCCAGAGGCAAGCCCATCACCCCGGTGTAGCTGCCCTCAAGGCGGGTTACGAAAATGCCCGCGCGGCCCTGGATCCCATAGGCGCCGGCCTTATCCCGCGGCTCCCCGGTCTCCCAGTAGGCTTCCGCTTCTCCGGCGCGAAGGGTCCGGAAGGTCACCAAGCTCCGATCCACGACGGATCGGGGTGCCCCGACCCTGGGGAGTAGCGCTACGGCGGTGAGCACTTCATGGGTACGCCCCGAAAGGCGCTGCAGCATCTGCAGCGCGTCGGCCCGATCCCGGGGCTTTCCTAGCACGGCGCCGTCGAGCGCCACGATCGTATCGGCGGCGAGCACGGGACGGGGATCCCCTGCCTCCCGGACGCGAATGGCGGACCCCTTTCCTAGGGCAAGGCGGCGCACGAGCGCATCCGGCTTTTCCCCGGGGGCCGGCGTTTCGTCGATGTCCGCGGGCAGGGCTTCGCACGTCAGGCCCAGCTGGGCGAGCAGCTCCACGCGGCGCGGGGACTGGGAAGCCAAAATGATGGGCGGAACCCCGGGCTGAGTCATAGGCTGGGCCCCAGCCAGCGCCGGAGCGGCGCCAGCGCACCGTAGACCAGGGGCCAGCACAGGGCCGTCACCACCGGCGCCCAAAGCAGGGCCAAGCTAAAGGTCTGACCCCGAGCCAGGCGAAGCAGCAGCGCCGCCAGCACCTCGGCCCCAAGCACGGTTAGAAACACAATGAGCGCCTGCTGCACGATGGAGTACATGCGCAGGCGTTGGTGTAGGGACAGCCCCGCCCAGGCGATCAGCACGTAGGTCAGGGCGTGCTGCCCGAGCAAGCTTCCGGTCACGCTATCCACCAGCAGCCCGGCGATCCAAGCGCTCACCATGCCCACGGCCTCCGGGGCGGTCATCACCCAAAAGAGCAATACGAGCACGGCCCACTGGGGACGAAACCACCCAAGGGCCGGGGGCGCGAGGGGCGGCAGGGCCACCACGGTCAGCACCAGGGCCACCCCAAGGGTGAGCCAAAAGGCGAGGAGCGGCCGCGCCATCATGCGTCCGGCGCCCGGGGCGCCGGGGCCAGGGGCTGGTCCCAGGGGGGACGCTTGCCCCCGGCAACGGAGAGCACAACCACGTCCTGAAGACGCCGTAGGGGGGCCAGGGGCTCGGCGCGAACCGCTAAAAAGGCGTCGCTCGTGGAGCCCTCCACGGATACCACCCGAGCCACGGGATAGCCCGGAGGAAAGCGCCCTCCCAGACCTGAGGTCACGAGCACATCCCCCAGGCGAATATCGTCCTGACTCGATAGGTAGGGCACGCTCAGGGGTGCGCCTGGCCCCTGCCCCTGCGCCAGCGCCCGGAGCCCATTGCGGAGCACCACCACAGGGGTGCTATGGGCGAGATCATCAATGACGAGGACCCGGGCAGAGAGGGCCCCGGTCTCGATGATTTGTCCTACAAGGCCCTCGGCGCCCAGCACTGCGTCGCCCAGGCCGATGCCCTGCCCGTCGCCCCGATCCACGATCAGCTGGCTGCGCCGGGGATCAGGGGTAACGCCAATCACCGCAGCGAAGCGCTCCCGCCCCACCACCCGTTCTGCCGATCCCAAAAGGGCCCGAAGCCGGGTGTTCTCCGCTTCAAGGGCGGAAAGGCGCTGCAGGGCAATTGCCTGCCGGGACAGCTCCTGGGAAAGGCGGGCGTTATCTTCCGAGGTGGCGCGCCAGTGGCCTAGCACTGCAAGCCCCGCGTAGGGCAGGTGCGCGGTATAAATCAGAGGGCTCACGGCAGTGGCAAAGACCGTGCGGACCGTATCCAGGGCCGTGGTGCGGTGATCAGCGATCACCATGGCGAGGGAGAGTACCGCCAAACCGAGCGCGCGATAGCCGGTGAAGGATCTCTCTACGAACAGCGCCTTAATGGGGCTCCCTCCTCAGCAGCGGCCCCGGGGCCGCCCAAGCGCACCCTCGCTATTCGCTGGCGAGCAGATCGAGGGTGCCAGCCGCATCCATGAGTTCCAGGGCCTTGCCGCCGCCCCGAGCCACGCAGGTGAGGGGATCTTCGGCGATGAGCACGGGCAGGCCCGTTTCCTCCGAGAGTAGCAGATCGAGGTCCCGGAGCATGGAGCCGCCCCCGGTGAGCACCATGCCGACCTCGGCAATATCCGAAGCCAGTTCGGGAGGCGTTTGCTCCAGGGCGCTCTTCACCGCCTGTACGATCATGGAGAGGGGCTCCTGCAGCGCTTCGAGCACCTCCCGGTTGGTGAGGGTAAAGCTCCGCGGTACGCCGGCCGCGAGATTCCGGCCACGGACGTCGATTTCCCGAATTTCATCGCTGGGATAGGCAGAGCCGATTTCCTGCTTGATGCGCTCCGCCGTGGCGTCGCCGATGAGGCTGCCCTGGGTGCGGCGCACATAGGCCACGATAGCCTCGTCGAAGCGATCGCCTCCGACCCGCACCGATTCGGAGTACACAATGCCGTTGAGGGAGATCACGGCGATTTCCGTGGTCCCCCCGCCGATATCGACCACCATGGTCCCCACGGCTTCGTGAACCGGAAGCCCGGCGCCGATGGCCGCCGCCATGGGCTCGTCGATAAGCCAGACATCCCGGGCCCCGGCGGACAGGGCCGACTCCTTGATGGCCTTACGCTCCACCGCCGTCGCCTTCCCGGGGACGCAGATGAGCACCCGCGGGCTCGGGCGGATCATGGAATTCTGGTGCACCTTTGCGATGAAGTGCTTGAGCATGCGCTCCGTGACCTGAAAATCGGCGATGACACCGTCCTTCAGGGGGCGAATGGCCGTGATGTTCCCCGGGGTACGGCCGAGCATGCGCTTGGCATCGACCCCCACGGCAGCCACGGACTTTTGATTGTTGTGCTGCCGGATCGCCACCACGGAGGGTTCATTGAGGACGATCCCCTCGTCCCGGACGTAGATCAGCGTGTTCGCCGTCCCCAGGTCGATGGAAAGATCTCTAGAAAATAACCCTCTGATGTTTTTGAACATTTTTAATTTTTAGACCGGCCTAGGACACAGGAAAAACTGCTCGCCACTCTAGCAACGCCCACCCTGCTGAACAAGGAAAAACGTGGTAGCGTACGCCCCGCTCGGGCGAAGCCTGCCCACCCCCAAAGACTGAATCGTTGGAACGCACCCATGGCCCTGGACCCTGACGCCATCCGCCGCCTCGCGACCCTGTCCCGGCTCGCCCTATCGGACGACGAAGTTGCCGGCTATAGCGAATCCCTTTCGGATATCTTGACGGTCCTCGACCGCCTGAAGGGGCTTCCCGTGGGCGATGCCGCGCCCCTGGCGAGCCCCCTCGCCCTGCCTCAGGCTCTGCGGCCTGACGAGGCACAGCCCGTGACCCACCGAGAGGCCCTCCAGGCCGGGGCCCCGGCCACGGACAACGGCTTTTTCCTCGTGCCCAAGGTGCTGTCATGAGCCTCGATACCCTGAGCGCCATGCGCCGGGCCCTTGAGGCCGGCGAAACCACGGCCGTCGCCCTCACGGAGCAGGCCCTCGCGGCGGCCGAGGCGAAGGCCGATCTCAACGCCTTCCTTCACCTAGACCCCACGCAAGCCCGGGCTGCGGCAGAGGCCGCGGACGCCCGGCGCCAGGCCGGCGAGGGCACCGCCCTAACCGGTATCCCTTTGGCCGTGAAGGATATTTTCTGCAGCGAGGGCGAACCCACGACCGCCGCGTCAAGGATGCTCGCGAACTGGCGAGCGCCCTACGACGCCACTGCCGTCGCCCGCTTAAAGGATGCCGGCGCCGTGCTCCTGGGCAAGCTGAACCTCGACGAGTTCGCCATGGGCGCCTCCGGAGAAAACAGCGCCTTTGGCCCCACCCTAAACCCCTGGGACCGCACTCGCGTGCCCGGTGGCTCCTCCTCCGGCTCCGCCGCGGCCGTGGCCGCGGGCATCGTCCCGGCCACCCTCGGCACCGATACGGGCGGCTCCATTCGCCAGCCCGCCGCCTTCTGCGGCCTCACGGGCCTAAAGCCAACCTACGGCCGGGTGTCCCGCTGGGGCATGATCGCCTTCGCCTCTTCCTTGGATCAGGGCGGCGCCCTGGCCTGGAGCGCGGAGGATGTGGCCGAGGTGTTTTCGGTAATTGGCGGCCACGATCCGCGGGATGCCACGAGCGCCCCGGGCACCGTGGCCCCGGCTGGCGCCCTGCTCAGCGCCCCCGTCGCGGGCCTCACCCTCGGCGTGCCGGAGGCCTTTTTTGAGGCCGTGGATAGCGCGCTCCAGGGCCCCCTGGCCGAGGCCAGGACACAGTTTGAAGCCCTCGGGGTGCGGCTAAAGGCCATTGAACTGCCCTTCGCCGGCGACGCCGTGCCCGCCTACTACGTGCTGGCCCCCGCTGAGGCCTCCACCAACCTCTCGCGCTACGACGGCGTGCGTTTTGGCCATCGCTGCGAGAACCCCGTGGACCTCGACGATCTCTACCGCCGTAGCCGGGGCGAAGGCTTTGGCCCGGAGGTGAAGCGACGCATTCTGACGGGCACCTACGCCCTCTCCGTGGGTTACTACGACGCCTACTACCGCCAGGCCCAGCGCGTGCGGCGCCGTATCCTGGAAAGCTTCACCGAAGCCTTCCAATCCGTGGACGCCCTCTTCCTCCCCACGACCCCCACCACAGCCTTTAAGCTGGGGGAAAAGCGCAACGATCCCATCGCGCTCTACGAAGAGGACCGCTTCACCATTCCGGCCAACCTGGCTGGGCTCCCCGCCCTGTCCCTTCCCGTGGGCTTCAGCAACGGCCTGCCGGTGGGCGGGCAGCTACTTGCGCCACACTTTGAAGAGGGGCGCATCCTGAGCCTGGCCCACGCCTTTCAGCAGGTCACGGATCACCACCAGCAACGGCCGACGGCGGGGGGGGTCGCCTAATGAATTGGGATGTCGTGATTGGCCTGGAAGTCCACGCCCAGCTGCAAACGGCCAGCAAGCTCTTCTCTTCGGCCCCCAATGCCGCGGGGGCCACGCCCAACGAGACGGCCAGCGCCGTGGAGCTCGGGCTGCCGGGGACGCTCCCGGTCCCCAATGTGGAGGCCATCCGCCTCGCCCTTCGCTTTGGCGCCGCCATTGACGCCGAGCTGGCCACGGAAACGATCTTTGCGCGGAAGAACTACTTTTACCCCGACCTTCCGAAGGGCTATCAAATCAGCCAGCTCGATGCGCCCATCGTTGGCCGGGGCTCGCTGAGCGTGGTGATGGCGAACGGCGCGACCAAGGCCATCGGCATTACCCGGGCTCACCTCGAGGAAGACGCGGGGAAGTCGGTGCACGACGCCTACAGCGACCGCACGGCCATCGACCTGAACCGAGCCGGCACGCCGCTCCTGGAGATCGTC
>Ga0181594_10002759_pt1 | contig 16065 bp, 17 predicted proteins | sample 071ome_18_FD_145603 | JGI IMG/M metagenome (GOLD analysis project Ga0181594, IMG submission 145603) | Coastal salt marsh microbial communities from the Groves Creek Marsh, Skidaway Island, Georgia - 071413BT metaG (spades assembly) | ecosystem: Environmental > Aquatic > Marine > Intertidal zone... | reverse complement strand
GGTGGGGCAGGAAGGCCTTCCGCGCCTGATATGGCGACTTGCCCGTGCGAATCAAGCGTTTCTGACAGTTCAAGCAAGCTTTCGACAGTTTCTGTCATTTTTGCATCATTCTGTGCGAGTTTACCCAAGGCTTCGGTGTGCCGGACAATTTCGCTTGGATGCTGCAAAAGCCCATGGATGACCGCGCGCGTAAACTCGTCACGCGCGCCGCCAGACAGAGCGTGCTTTAGCTTGGAGGCGGTATCACTGGAAAGGCGGGGGCTGGGCTGCCAAGTTGAGCGGGAGCCAGGTTTCCAATCGCGTTTAGGGCGTGGTGGAAAAGCGAAATTGGAAAAACGCTCCAGCAATTCACGTTTGTAAAGCGCGCGAATATCGGCATGCTGGATCGTATCGACATGCTCCAGCAAACGCGCCTTCAAGCCGGCCTTGTCTTCTGGCGTACTGAGTTCCTGCGCGTCGCGCTCAAAAATCCACAGGGTATCGAGCAGGCTGGCCGGGCTCGCGAGTAGTTTTTCAAGCGCACCCGCGCCTTGTTTTTTGATCAGATCATCCGGATCGAGCCCGGCGGGCAGGCGCACAATCGACAATGTCTTTCCGGGTTGCAACATCGGCAAAGCGCGTCCGATCGCTCGCATCGCCGCACGCCGCCCGGCATTGTCGCCATCGAAACACAAAATTGGCGCATCGACCAAGCGCCATAACAAGGTCAGCTGGTTTTCCGTGAGCGCGGTGCCGAGGGGCGCCACCGCATCGGCAATGCCCGCATTGGCCAGCGCGATGACATCCATATAGCCTTCAACCACGACCAAACGATTGGTCTGGCGGCTAGCGGGCCCTGCGCGGTGCAGATTGTAAAGCGTGCGGCCCTTGTCAAACAGCGGAGTGTCGGGCGAGTTTAGGTACTTCGCCATGCCATCGCGGGACTCAAGAACGCGCCCGCCGAATGCGATCACGCGCCCGCGTTGATCCTGTATGGGCAGCATCAACCGGTCACGAAAGCGGTCATAGGGTGCTTTGTCTTCAACACTGATCTGCATTCCGCTTTCGACCAGCATTGCGTCATCGAAGTCGGACAATGCGCTTTTCAAGGCGATTTTGCTGCCTGGCGCATAGCCGAAGCCGAATTCTTCGACGATGCGGCGGCTGAAACCTCTTGTGCGCAGATATTCGCGAGCGCTCTCTCCGTCCGGCCCATGCAGATTAGCGACAAACCACTTCTGTGCCCCTTCCGTCACATCGACCAGACCGGCTCGCTTCTCCGCGCGTTTCGCGGCCACAGGATCGGGAGCCGGAACCTCCATCCCTGCCTGCGCCGCCAGTTCCTTGATCGCGTCAATAAAGGGCAGCCCGCGCTGGTCGGTCATCCATGAAATGACATCGCCATGCGCGCCGCAGCCGAAGCAGTGATAGAAACCCTTCTGATCATTGACCGTGAAGCTGGGCGTCTTCTCATTGTGGAACGGGCAGCAAGCCTTCCACTCACGCCCCGCACGTTGCAGCTTGGTCGTCCGCATGATGACGGAAGACAGCGTCACACGTGCGCGCAGTTCATCCTTCCATTGCGGGGTTATCGACATAGGTTACCAATGCGCGGGATGCGCGCCATGTTCAAGCGTCGGCTGTGGACCAGCCTGTGCCAATCTCAAGAAAGCGCGGCTTTTACCATTCCGCTGGCGAGCCCCATGTCGAGTTCGGCGCCGTGGCGCTTCTTCAGCTCGCCCATGACGCGGCCCATATCCTTGATCGATTCGGCGCCGACGTCCGCCTTCACCGCTTCGATTGCGGCCTTGGTAGCGGCCTCGTCCATCATTGCGGGCAGAAATTCCTCGATCACTGCCAGCTCAGCGCGTTCCTGATCCGCCAGTTCCTTGCGCCCGCCGTCGTCGTACATCTGGATCGATTCCTTGCGCTGCTTCGCCATCTTCTGCAGCACTTCGATGACCAGATCGTCGTCATTACCCGGCGCCTTTCCGGTACGCGCTTCGATATCGCGATCCTTGATCTTGGCGGCGATCAGGCGAAGCGCGGCGATGCGATCCTTCTCACCTGCCTTCATGGCAGTGATGGTGGCGGCCTTGATGTCATCGCGCAGTTTCGCTTCGGGCATTTGATTGTCTTTCTTGTGGATGGATTCGAATGCAAGCGCCGATAGCGCAAAATACCCTGCACAGATAGGTTGACGGACCCGTTACGCAAGCTTAGCGGATGGGTCTTAGCGACATCGCCGGAAAACCCTTGAATTTGGAGAGCCCGAATGGCTTCTGCCTCTACGCCTGCGCAACCCTCTGGAGCTACCGGCGTATTGGTATTGGCCGATGGCACGGTAATCTGGGGCAAGGGGTTCGGCGCGAGCGGCGAAGCAGTGGGCGAGGTGTGCTTCAACACCGCGATGACCGGCTATCAGGAAGTGATGACCGATCCGAGCTACGCGGCGCAGATCGTAACCTTCACATTCCCGCATATCGGCAATGTCGGCGCGAACCCTGAAGACATTGAAAGCAAGGTTGAAGGCGCAGTGGGCTGCGTGGTGCGCGAAGATGTGACGCAGCCGAGCAATTTCCGCAGCATCGAAGGCTTTACCGAGTGGATGGCGGCGAATGGAAAGATCGGCCTATCGGGCGTCGATACCCGCGCACTGACCCGGCGTATCCGCATGAGCGGCGCGCCCAATGCGGTGATCGCACATTCGCCCGAGGGTAAGTTTGATATCACGGCTTTGGTTGCGAAGGCGCAAGGTTGGGCAGGGCTAGAGGGGATGGACCTCGCCAAGGTTGTCACGCGCGAAGCCCGCGAAGACTGGAGCGGCTCGTACTGGCAGCTTGGTCATGGCTATGGCGAAGGCGAGGGCGCCGATCGCCCGAACTTGGTCGCGATCGATTACGGCGCGAAGGACAACATCTTCCGCAACCTCGTGCGCGCCGGGGCTAAGGTAACGGTGGTTCCTGCCAATACCTCGCTGGAGGATGTGCTGGCGCTGGAACCGGCGGGCGTGTTCCTGTCGAACGGACCGGGCGATCCGGCGGCGACGGGTGAGTATGCCGTACCGGTGATCAAGTCTCTGCTTGAGCGCGACATTCCGCTGTTCGGCATTTGCCTGGGGCACCAGATGCTGGCGCTGGCAGCCGGCGCGAAAACGGTAAAGATGCATCAGGGGCACCGCGGTGCAAACCATCCGGTTCAGCGTGTGGGCGCGGGCTGGGGTGACAGCGAAACACTGGTCGAGATCACCAGCATGAACCACGGCTTTGCGGTTGATGCGGACAGCCTGCCTCCGGAGGTTGAGCAGACGCATGTCAGCCTGTTCGATGGCAGCAATTGCGGCATATCGATCAAAGGCAAGCAAGCTTTTGGCGTGCAATACCACCCCGAGGCCTCTCCCGGCCCGCAAGACAGCTTCTACCTGTTCGAGAAATTCGTGGGGATGTTGGGGTGAGGCGAACCAAACTTATCTGGTTTGCTTTTGGTGCTTCTTCGGTTCTCGCAAGCTGGGCTATTTCGGTCTCTTTATTTGAGGCTGAAGAAGAGGCACCAATGCCTCACATAGTGATCGGCGCTCCTGACATTCGTTATGCTGAGTCAGATTTCGATGAACTCGAGAACCTTAGTTTGAAAGTGGGCGAAGTTATTAGCCAATGTGGCTTGGAAGCATTCGAGATTGAATTGAACCGTCATGGTCTGGCTTATGCCGTTCCTATTACGGAGGAAACCGAGCCCTCTTTGGGTTGTCTCGTAGAGAACTTCGGAAACTCGCCTGAGCCAGTTTCCTTCGAAATAAAGGCTAGTTGATGCCCAAACGCACTGACATCTCCTCGATCCTCGTTATTGGCGCAGGCCCGATCATCATCGGCCAGGCGTGCGAGTTTGATTACTCCGGCACGCAAGCGATCAAGGCTCTGAAGGAAGAGGGCTATCGCGTCATTCTGGTCAATTCGAACCCGGCGACGATCATGACCGATCCCGAGTTTGCCGACGCGACCTACATCGAGCCGATCACGCCCGAAATCGTCGAGAAGATCATCGCCAAGGAACGGCCAGACGCTGTGCTGCCAACGATGGGCGGGCAAACCGCGCTGAACTGCGCGCTTTCGCTCAACAAGATGGGCGTTCTGGAGAAATACGGCGTCCAGATGATCGGCGCCGATGCCGAAGCCATCGACAAGGCCGAAGACCGGCTGAAATTCCGCGACGCGATGGACAAGATCGGCCTGGAAAGCGCACGCAGCGGGATCGCGCATTCATTGGACGATGCTCTGAAAGTTCTCGAGCGCACCAAGCTCCCCGCGATCATCCGCCCCAGCTTTACTCTGGGCGGCACCGGCGGCGGCATTGCCTATAACAAGACCGAGTTTGAACGCATCGTTCGCGAAGGGCTGGATGCATCGCCCACCACAGAAGTTCTGATCGAAGAATCGCTGCTGGGGTGGAAAGAGTATGAGATGGAGGTTGTCCGCGACAAGCATGACAACTGCATCATCATCTGCAGTATCGAGAATGTCGATCCGATGGGCGTGCACACCGGGGATTCGATCACTGTCGCACCCGCGTTGACGCTGACCGACAAAGAGTATCAGATCATGCGCACCGCGTCTCTGAACGTGCTGCGCGAGATTGGCGTCGAAACTGGCGGCTCCAACGTCCAGTTTGCGGTCAATCCCAAGGATGGCCGCCTGATCGTGATCGAGATGAACCCGCGCGTGTCGCGTTCGTCTGCGCTCGCTTCCAAGGCAACCGGTTTTCCGATTGCGCGCGTCGCGGCAAAGCTGGCGGTTGGTTACACGCTCGACGAGATTACCAACGAGATTACCGGCGCAACCCCGGCATCGTTCGAGCCGACTATCGACTATGTCGTTACCAAGATCCCGCGCTTTGCGTTCGAGAAGTTCAAGGGCTCGAAGAACGAGCTTGCGACCGCGATGAAATCGGTCGGCGAGGTTATGGCGATTGGGCGTAACTTCCAGGAATCGATGCAGAAGGCGCTGCGCGGGCTGGAAACCGATCTCGATGGGTTCAATCGCGTAACCGGGCTGGAAGGTGTATCGCGCGAAGTGCTGACCGCGGCGCTCAGCAAGCGTACGCCGGACCGGCTGCTCAATGTCGGGCAAGCATTCCGCGAAGGCATGAGCGTCGAAGAGATCCACACAATCACGAGCTATGATCCGTGGTTCCTGCGCCAGATCGAAGAGATTATGGCTGCTGAGAAGCAGATTTCCGAAGATGGCTTGCCGCGCGATGCGGCGGGGCTGCGCAAGCTTAAGTCGATGGGTTTTTCTGACAAGCGCCTGGCAACATTGGCTGTGCGTTCGGTCGGCGTTGCAGGCGGTCTGGGCGAAACACAGGCGAAACGTTCCGGCCTGCTGCACGATGCCTTGCAGGCGATGGCGGGTGCGACCAGCGAAGCCGAAGTGCGCGCGCTGCGAGAGAAGCTGGGCGTGCGACCGGTTTTCAAGCGGATCGACAGCTGCGCGGCGGAATTCGAAGCCATCACGCCGTATATGTATTCTACCTATGAGGCACCGACATTCGGCGAGCCGGAATGCGAAGCTGATCCGTCAGAACGCAAGAAGGTTGTGATCCTGGGCGGAGGCCCGAACCGGATCGGGCAGGGGATCGAGTTCGATTATTGCTGCGTGCACGCCTGTTTTGCGTTGGCCGAGCAGGGTTATGAAACCATCATGGTCAACTGCAATCCGGAAACGGTGTCGACTGATTATGACACATCCGATCGATTGTATTTCGAGCCGCTGACCGCAGAAGACGTGCTGGAGATCATGCGGGTCGAAATGTCCAAGGGCACTCTGGCAGGTGTGATCGTGCAATTTGGCGGGCAGACGCCGCTAAAGCTGGCACAGGCACTGGAAGATGCAGGTGTGCCAATCCTTGGCACTTCGCCGGATGCGATTGACCTGGCCGAAGATCGCGAACGCTTCGCCAAACTGGTCGACAAGCTCGGCCTGAAGCAGCCGGACAATGGCATTGCATATAGCCGAGATGAAGCCGCAGCTGTGGCCGCGCGGATCGGCTATCCGGTGCTGCTGCGTCCGTCGTACGTGCTGGGCGGCCGCGCGATGGAAATCGTCGACAGCGAAGCGCAACTCGATGACTACATCCGCACGGCTGTGAACGTATCGGGCGACAGTCCCGTGTTGGTTGATCAATATCTTCGCGATGCGATTGAATGCGATGTCGATGCCCTGTGTGATGGCAAGGAAGTGCGCATTGCGGGCGTGATGCAGCATATCGAGGAAGCGGGCGTCCATTCAGGCGATAGCGCTTGCACATTGCCGCCATATTCGCTTCCGGCCGATATCGTTGAAGAGATGGAGCGCCAGGCAGATGCGCTTGCCAAGGCGCTGAATGTCGTGGGCCTGATGAACGTCCAGTTCGCGGTGAAGGATGGCGAGGTCTACCTGATCGAGGTGAACCCGCGCGCGTCACGCACGGTGCCCTTCGTCGCCAAGGCAATCGGTCAGCCGGTGGCAAAGATCGCTGCCAGGGTAATGGCGGGCGAACCGCTCTCTAACTTTGAGCCGTTCAAGCGCGACCTGCCATACATGGCAGTGAAAGAGGCGGTTTTCCCGTTCAGCCGTTTCCCCGGTGCAGATCCGATTCTTTCTCCGGAAATGAAATCGACCGGCGAAGTCATGGGCATCGATTTGACCTTCGAAGCGGCCTTCCTCAAGTCGCAACTCGGGGCCGGCATGAAACTGCCGTCTGAAGGCACTGTGTTCGTATCGGTCAAGGATAGCGACAAGGCGTACATCCTTCCGGCAGTAAAGTCTCTGATCGAGCAAGGCTTCAGCGCAATCGCCACAGGCGGCACGCAGACTTATCTGAGCGAGCAAGGATTGGCAGTTGAGCGCGTGAACAAGGTTGCCGAAGGACAGCCGCATATTGTCGACAAAATCATCGATGGCGATGTGGATTTGATTTTCAATACAACCGAAGGCTGGCAGAGCCTGCTGGACTCAAAATCGATCCGCGCTTCGGCCCTGGAGGCGAAATTACCATACTATACAACAGCCGCTGCATCGCTGGCCGTTGCCAATGCAATTCGTGCTGTAAACGCAAGTGACCTTGAAGTCCGGTCATTGCAGGACTATTATAGCTAGCGAAACTTAGCTCTTTCCCCACATTTCAAGCGTGACCAAGCCGTTTCGACAGAAGCGGTCACGTTCGAAATGACTGTGATTTCAGTAGGGAAGAGCGCTGAAGGAAAGACTGGATGGCTACGATGGAAAAGGTTCCAATGCTGGCAGAGGGTTACGAACGGCTGACAGCCGACCTCAAAGTGCTGCGCGAGGAACGACCCAAGATTGTTGATGCGATTGAGGAAGCTCGCGCTCATGGCGATCTGTCCGAGAACGCTGAATATCATGCCGCGAAGGAGCGTCAGGGCCAGGTTGAGGCCATGATCGGCGACATCGAAAGCAAGGTGAGCCGCGCGCAGATTATTGATCCTGCAACACTTAGCGGGAACCGGATTGTTTTCGGCGCGACCGTTACATTGCTTGATGAAAACGATAAACCGATCAAATATCAGATCGTTGGCGAAACAGAAGCTGATGTGGCATCGGGCCGCATCTCTTACAGTTCACCGCTTGCGCGCGCCCTGATCGGCAAAGAGGTCGACGACGAGATCGAAGTGACTGTCCCGTCAGGCGACAAGTTTTATCTCGTCAGCAAGATCGAATTCATCTGATCTCGAATTGAGCGGCGCTCAATCGAGCGCTTTCTCCATCGCGTAGTTGTGGATCGGCACATCTTGCCCGGCATGTGCGATGGAAAAGTCGCGTCTATGCGTCACGATATAGCCCGCACGTTCAAATGCCGGGCGAGCAAGCTCGCTCGCTTCGGTGTATAGGCGCGAACACCCCCGCGCACGTGCTTGTTCCTCGGCCGCTTCTAGCAGCAAATCAGCCAAGCCTTGCCGAGTGTGATCCGGGTGGCAGTAGAGGTGGTCCAGATGTCCGTCTTGTTCGAGAATGGCGTAGGCGACAGGATCATCGTCTGAGCCAACTGCGACCATTATCCAATCGCCTGCCGATATGCGCTCAAAGATGCGAGATTCTGCGGCGGGTGACCTCGCCGCCCATGCTGCAACTTGCTCGTTCGTATAGCCATGCGCACCCACAACGCGGACAGCTTCCGCGAAGATTTCGCCGAGGCGTGCGGCATCGATGCTCCGGAACAGGCGAAGAGAATACGACATTAGTTGGATTTATGCGTCCGGTTCGAGCAGCTTGTGAATGTGCACCACGACATACTTCATTTCAGCATCATCAACGGTGCGCTGGGCCTGGCCACGCCATGCCTCAACCGCGTCCTCATAATTGCTGAACACGCCGACGACGTGGATGCTTTCCGGGTCCTGAAATTCGTATGATCGCGGATCACTGACGCGGCCACCCATAACAAGGTGGAGTCGTTGTTTGGTTTCGAGTTCGGCCATGGATTGTCCTGTAAGCTTGTTCTGATGCCGCGCCAAATAAACAAGTGTGCCGCAGAGGCAAGGGGAGGGGCTTGTGCAGGTCTATTCTTGATCGGTCTTTTGTTGCTCGATCAAATCCTGGCCCTTCGCAAGACCAACTTCCTTTGGTGCATGATTGGCTTTCTCATACATTGCCAGCGCAAATCCTGTTGCGGCGTCGGTAGCGATCCGGGCGAGAATTCCGCCTGTCGTGGCTGCCTTGCGGCCACGCCGGCTAAGGCTTCCAATCGTCAACCCCAAAACAACCGCCCCGCCGATCACTACCAATGGATTTTGTTTGGCAAAATCAAAGGCTGCACCGGCAGCATCCGCCACGATCTCTTCGGGAGGCCGGTCACTGAAGCGCGCTTGAGCAGCCGCGATCCGTTCTTTAAGCGCCTCGCGCTTGTGTTCACGCGTCATCGTCGGTCTCCAAAGCTTCTTCTTCGGCAGTTGTCGCAAACAGTTCAGTTAAAGGTTTCCAGGCCAGTGCGACGGCAACGACGCTGGCGGCCCCGGCAACGGCAGCCGCAATCACCTTTGCAGGTGTTCCCGCGTTTTCGAGTTTTTCCAGCGCAGGATCACCAATCTTGTCCGCTAGTTTTTCCCCGATACGTTGACCGGACAGGCCATGGCGAACCTGTGCTATCTGCGCCAACAATATCGAGCGGGCCGCGCTGCGAATGGCCTTGTCTTCCTTTAATTGCCGTTTGAGATCAGTCATCAGTCCCACCCGAACTTTTGTCGAATGCTTCACCAATGTCACGCGCGGATCCACGTGCACGACTCAAGAACGCGAGAGCGCCAAGCAGCAATGCGCCTACAACTACGGCAGTGGCCCCGAATGCGGTAAGGTAGGGGGTCAATCCAATCACCGCTCCAACCACGAGTGCAATCAAAGCGAGATGAAGAAACCCGATCGCCATAAGGCCGGACAGAACTGCGGTTTTGCTGCGGTTCGCTGCAAATGCAAGACGGGTTTTCTGGAATCCAATCTCAGCCTCGAATAGCGTTTTACCATCGTCAGCGAGTGCGGTCAGATCATCGATCAAAGAGGATTCAGGAGGCGCAGAATCCTTCTCGCCGCGAACCGCAGCGTTCAATTCGTCCTCCAATTCGGCCGGGCTGCGTTCAGCCCGATCCGTATCGCTCATGATCAGCCCCTTCCGTGTGGCGCTTTATTTGCTCCCACGGAATAGCCGAGCAATGATGAAGCCTGCAATAGCTGCGATACCAAGCGCTGTGCCCGGGCTTTTCCGCACGAATTCACGCGCATCTTCGCCGATCTCATCTACGCTTTTGGCTTCCAGCTTGGCGGAGGCTTCCTGAAGGCTACGCGATGCCTTGCGAGCATAGTCGCCATATTGCTCGCCGACCTTCTCGTCAATCTGAGGAGCCGCGTCTGCTACAATCTTGCCAAAAGATGACAGCGCATCGCTCGCGCGAGTCTTGCCCTCAACCGCCAGATCGCTGGCTTTTGCTTTGGCTTCATTGCCGTAATTCTTTGCTTCCGACACGAGATCCGTTCCTTTCTCACGGGCCTGTTGACGATAGGCGCCTGCACGTTCGCCAGCCTCCGCCTTCAATGCGGCAGCACCGGCCCTTGCTTCGTCAAGCGCCGCGTTGAAGCGCGATTTCGCCTCAGCGGTATTGCTCTCAGGCGCATTTGCCTTGGTTGCTTTCTTTGCTGCCGGCTTCTTGGCGGCAGACTTTCGGGTCTTGGTTTTGCTGGTTTCTGCCATGATCCGTCCTTTGCCTATTGTGTTAACGCGTTCGGCATGAATACGTCTGCCGAACCTACTAATTCTGCAACGCGGCTTGCACCACGATGAGCGGGCGCATAGAGCGCGATTGCAACCCTCATATGGGGGTGTTTTACCTGATTACAACAGTCCGATCCAGGAGCCTGAAAATGACCGCAATTATCGACCTCCATGGCCGAGAAATTCTTGATAGCCGCGGAAACCCGACAGTGGAAGTCGATGTTTTGCTTGAGGACGGAAGTTTCGGGCGCGCCGCAGTGCCATCAGGCGCCTCGACTGGAGCACATGAAGCGGTAGAACTGCGTGATGGTGACGCAGATCGCTACCTCGGCAAGGGTGTGCTCAAGGCGGTGGATGCAGTGAATACCGAGATCGCCGATACAATCCTTGGCTTGGATGCGGAAGATCAGCGCGACGTCGATTTCGCCATGATCGAACTGGACGGGACGCCGAACAAGGGACGGATCGGGGCGAATGCCATTCTGGGCACCAGTCTTGCGGTGGCAAAGGCAGCGGCCAATGCGCGCGGCCTGCCGCTCTACTCCTATCTTGGCGGTGTGTCTGCGCATGTCCTGCCGGTACCTATGATGAACATCATCAATGGCGGCGAACATGCCGACAATCCGATCGATATTCAGGAATTCATGATCATGCCGGTTGGGGCAAGCAGCCTGGCCGAAGCGGTGCGTTGGGGCGCAGAGATATTCCATACCCTCAAAAAGGGCCTGTCAGACAAAGGCTTGTCGACAGCTGTCGGCGACGAGGGCGGGTTTGCGCCTGATTTGGCCAGCACGCGCGCCGCACTCGATTTCATTATGGCATCGATCGAACGGGCTGGCTTCAAAACTGGCAGCGAAGTCGTGTTGGCGCTTGATTGTGCGTCTTCCGAGTATTTCTCTGAAGACCGGTACGAGATGAAGGGTGAGGGGACATCGCTTTCGAGCGAGGAAATGGCTGATTATCTCGCGGTGCTTTGCAATGATTATCCCATTCGGTCGATCGAAGACGGTATGGATGAAGATGATCTTGAAGGCTGGAAAATCCTGACCGACAAGATTGGTGGCAAGGTTCAGCTTGTGGGTGACGACTTGTTCGTGACCAATCCGGCACGCCTTGCCATGGGTATCGACAAGGGGCTGGGCAATGCGCTGCTCGTGAAAGTCAATCAGATCGGCTCGCTCACAGAAACACTGGCTGCGGTCGATATGGCACACCGCGCGGGCTATACATCTGTAATGAGCCACCGCTCGGGCGAAACCGAGGATTCCACCATCGCTGACCTAGCGGTCGCAACCAATTGCGGGCAGATCAAAACCGGCTCGCTGGCGCGCTCTGACCGTTTGGCGAAATACAATCAGCTGATCCGGATCGAAGAAGAGCTGGGCGCGAACGCAGTTTATGCTGGCGCCGGCTGCTTCGGTCGGCTTGCCTGACTAGCCGCCAAAGCGTTCCTGCAAATTGAGCAAGGCGAGGGCGGCTTCGGCTGCTTCGCCACCCTTGTTCTTTTGTGCAGGGTCTGCGCGCACCAGCGCCTGATCTTCATTCTCGACCGTCAGGATGCCGTTGCCAATGGCGATGCCATCCATGGTCAGCGCCATGATCGCGCGAGCGCTTTCGCCGGCGACTATCTCGAAGTGGTAGGTCTCGCCGCGGATCACCACGCCAATCGCTACGAAACCGTCATACTGATCGCTTTCCAACGCGAGAGCGATTGCGCCGGGGATTTCCAGCGCGCCGGGAACGGTCAGAACTTCGGCCTCATGCCCTGCCGCTTCGATCGTGGCCTTCGCACCAGCGATCAGCATGTCATTCAAATGACCATAAAAGCGTGCTTCAACTATCAGAATTTTCGCCATTTTAGTCACTCCGGAATGGGCATATGGCCGACGATATTGAGGCCATAGCCTTCAATCGCGACAACATTGGGTTGGGAATTGCTGAGCAGGATCATGTCATGGATCTTGAGGTCTGCAAGAATTTGCGAACCAATGCCCACATTTCTGATCTCATCCTCTTCGCTATAACTACCTGTGGCCGGGCGGTCGCGAAGGACAACGATGACGCCTGAACCATGCTGGCCAACGGCCTGCATGGAACGCTGCAAAACGCGTTTGCGTTCGCTGGGTTGACCAAGAACATCGTCCAGCACCGAGATCGGGTGCACCCTGGCAAGAGTGGGCTCACCGTGTACTACATGCCCCTTTTGCAGAACCAGCGCTTCACTCCCGTCGACGGTGTTCCGATAGGTGATGAGTTTCCACTGCCCGCCATAATCGGATTCAAACGTACGCTCGCTAACCCGCTCGACCAAGTGGTCGTTGCGGCGGCGATATTCGATCAGATCGCGGATTGTACCAATTTTGAGGTCATGCTTCCGCGCAAATCCGATCAGATCGTCTAGCCGAGCCATGCTGCCATCTTCGTTCATGATCTCGCAGATCACGCCGGAGGGATTGAGCCCCGCAAGGCGCGAAATATCTACCGCTGCTTCGGTATGTCCGGCGCGCACCAGAACCCCGCCATCGCGTGCAGTCAAAGGGAACACATGGCCGGGTTTGACAATGTCGCCGGGGCCCTTGGTCGCATCAATCGCGACAGAGACTGTCCGCGCCCTGTCGGCGGCTGAAATGCCGGTGGTTACGCCTTCTTTCGCCTCGATCGAAATGGTGAAGGCGGTTTGCATACTTTCAGTGTTGTTCGCGGTCATGGGTTCAAGCCCCAAGGCTTCAACCCGGCTGCGACTCAGCGCCAGACAGATCAAACCGCGGCCGTATGTCGCCATAAAGTTGACAGCATTGGGAGTGGCCATCTGTGCAGGTATGATCAGATCGCCTTCGTTCTCCCGGTCTTCGTCATCGACCAGAATGTACATCCGGCCGTTCCGGGCCTCGTCAATAATTTCCTCGATACCGACAAGGGCAGGGCGGTCGTCGTTGCCCGACAGAAAGTTTTCGAGCTTGGCTAACGTTTCAGCTGTGGGGTTCCAGCCATCTTCTGTGCATTCGCGCAGTGTGTTTGCGTGAAGGCCGGAGGCGCGAGCCAGACCGGCTTTGGTGAGTTCGCCCGAGGAAACAATCTCACGGACGCGTGTGATGATTGATGTGTCCATTCATCATTAGTATCACATCGGGATGTGATTTCAAGGCTAGTCGCCCTATCAGAATCACGAAACTTCACACCAAGATGTGTAAGTGTTCGTGAAGCCAGTATCGCAGCAATGCCGCTCTGCATTACCTTCTCGAATATCGCCTGGCAGACGCGCCAAAAGTCGCGTGCGCGCGGCTCCATTGCGCTCAAAGCTGCGCTCGATTGCGAATACTGCCTTTCAAAGAACGAAAGCATCGTGAAGCGATCCAACACCAAAATGAAGGATGCTGAGCCGCCTAATTTACAGACATTCAAGCTGTTATCTGTCGGTTTAGATGACGGCGGTTCGAGTGCGGTGCTCGAACTAACAGAGGGCACAGCAAGCGAACGAAACAAGCCACTCACTGCCAATCAGAAGCTGGCCAAAGATTCCTACATCGAGGCCGCAATCAAAAGCGGGATCTGGAATGATGAAGGCTTTGCGGGTCTTCATCTGGATGATTGGCGACCTGCCTTCTACGCCATCCACTCAGGCGACAACACCGACACAAAGAAGCGTGTCTTTAGTCGATCACGCGACAGTCTCTCAAAAGACGGGTTAGTGGCGGTTCGAGGGGATATTTATCTCTGTAATGATGAAGGCATTGTCTTTGCCATATCTATGAGGCGGGACACGGGACAAGGGCGAGACAACAGCGGGACATGTCCCGATGCAGAAGCCGAATAGGCGGGACGGGACACACCCCTATAGGGGTGTCCCATGTCCCCCTCGGTCTGGGGGTTGTGAATTGGTCGTGGGTGCGGACTTCCATGATTCACGATGCCTTCTCAGCCAGCCTGTTTCTCTTCTCAAAGCAAGAAGGCAACGAAGTTGTGACCAGTCTCGACAGCTAGGTTGATGTAGCGTGAATCGCCGTTATGTGTCTGTTTTTGCTTTTGGAGATTTGTAAATGTCGACTGTGGTTTCCATCGTTTTCGGCCTTGCTGCCATCGCCTTGATGCTCAGCGGCATTGCCTCGTTCGTTTTCTGGGAATTGCAGTGGTTCTGGTCAAACTGGGATGGGGTTCGCCTTTCGGAGGTTTTTCTTTTACTCACATGGAGTGTCGCTGATCGGGCCAAGCGCAAACTGCAAGCCCAGCCTTGATAAGAGGCTAGAGCGAAGCCACCCGTTCGCATTCCTCCCGCCAGTAAGCAAAGTCGAACCCTTATCGCCTTGGCCATCGATCCGCTCGAAGCCGGACTTGTCGGCATTGGTCGAGAATGAGGGTGAATGGTAATGCCCAGTTAATAAGCGCTTATATAACTCTATCTGCCTTACTGAAAATTAGTTCGGATATCCCATGCGCATCACTTTAATTGCCATAGCAATGCTTTCTTACTCTCTTCCCGCGGCGGCTTCGTGTCATGCCGAGCCTTTGGCGAAAGACGGCGCCTGCCCGAGCGGATATTTCACCAGTGGGGCGTATTGCGTCCCTTCGACGGGTGCGCGCCGAGCGATTAAGAGATTGAACTCCTGCCCTTCAGGATTTTTTAGCAGCGGCAACTACTGCGTCGCTTCCGCTTCAAATGAAGCAATCGCGATCCCAAAGGTTGGCGGTTCTTGTCCTTCAGGTTGGTATACTTCTGGAAAGTATTGCCTTAGACAGCCTTGACAATTGTAAGACCCTTTTTGCCCTGGGTGGGTGAAGGCGGACCTAAAAATACCCCGAGCGGGCTTTTTGGGACATCCACTCGGGGCTTAGTTGGAGGAATGACGATGCGACTCCTTCGGGTCGCAATAACTGAGTGCACCAACCGAGGAGGGCTGTCATTGATCTACATCAAGGACCCGCAGATTAGCACTGGGCGGTTGAATGGTGGGTGCAGGTTAGTGTGACTTGATCAAAGCCAGCACCACATCAGGCGCTAGGTTCCGCAGTTCAATCAACGCCATCATCTTAGCTGCGTCAATCGTAAACGTGCCATCGCCGTTGTTGCGCTCGCGCAGGTCAGAGCGCGTGCGGTATGCGCCTTCGACGCGGGCGGCAAGGTCATGGTTGGACATGGACGCATACTACATCACTGCCGAAGGCTGGCAACAGCGGGTCCTTCTAGCCGACCTACCGTTGCGGGTTATTGGTAGCCCGAAGCTCGCCCAGATTATCGAATATTTTTAATTCATATCAGGCGCGGTGTGGAAAAACAAAAGAGACTCATCTCATATCTGCCAATCTAGCGCCCTGATATAATGCGCGCATGATTAGAAAGACCTTCAACACACGCACACTGGCGCAGGCTGCGGGATATAACACAGCCCAGTTGTTTCTGAGCGATGTGACGCGTTATGACCTGCCGATCGTGAGTCACTCCCGCCGCTTTTCACGCGACAATGTTTATGGCCCCACAGAACTCTGCCGCGCACTTGTTCTGGGCCGACTGCGTAACCTGGGCTTTCCTGCCTCGCGGGCCTTACCGTACCTGAACGCGGTTGATGGCGTGGCGGTCGAAGATGCCTGGCAGCGCTTCGCTGCGAACCAGTGCGGGGAGCTATGGCTCGCAGTCGCAGCAGATGGTTCAAGCCTGATTAGCGAAGAGCGCTCTGCCATCACAGAAGCGCTGGCAGATATGCGGGACGTATTGGTGATCGACCTCGCAGCCGCGCTTGGCGTGCCTGCTACCACATCACTGAAGGAGGCTGCGTAAATGGCCGGAGCATATTGGGGTTCACGTATAAAAGACGATTCGGCCTGCCGTTACACACTTGATAG
>Ga0181594_10002752_pt1 | contig 16082 bp, 10 predicted proteins | sample 071ome_18_FD_145603 | JGI IMG/M metagenome (GOLD analysis project Ga0181594, IMG submission 145603) | Coastal salt marsh microbial communities from the Groves Creek Marsh, Skidaway Island, Georgia - 071413BT metaG (spades assembly) | ecosystem: Environmental > Aquatic > Marine > Intertidal zone... | reverse complement strand
GCGCACTCCTCTTCTGTCGCAAATTGTTTTTGAACGTACGCGCAGATCCCCTCTGGGTCATCAGTTGAGAGCACGTCCTCTAAGCAAGTGATGTCATCTGGGCTCCCTCCTTCTTGAGGTATTTCACCGCCACTCACGAACTGATCTGGGTAGTATTCCACAGGAGAAGGAGACTTGTTATGGACAATCACCCCGTTCGCGATGAAGTTATGGAGTGGGCTCTCAACGGTGATGTCGAAGACCTCGCTCATCCCAACAAAGGTCTGCACCGAGGTCAGCGCTTGCGTGGTGAGCTGACCTTTGTAGGTAGCGAGTGTTGTTCGCTTGCCTAAAAGCCAGTCACCTGCTGGGGCATAGATTTGCGCGATGGGGTCATATACAGGGTGGTCAGTGGTGAGCGTGAGGGTCCTGTGAGGGAGCTTGAGCTTCCCGACCTCTCTTGTCGCTGACTTGATGTGGACGATGGGTGAGCTCTCGAGCTCGCCTGTTTTCTCATCGATTGAGTAAACGAGGTCACCCTCTCTCAGGTCTTCAATGTGCTTCTCACCCGAGGGTGTGAGCACCACAGTACCCCTCGCGATACAGCTCATCATCGCTTCACAGCCCGTGAACGCAACCCCTGCAACGAAACCCAAGGTGAGCGTCTTCATGTGTCATCTCCAATAAGGTGGGCGCCTAAGGCTCATAACCTAGGTAGAGTTCAGAGCTGTGTGCCTCTTCAAAAAACCGTAGTTTAGTACGTGGCATTGCATGATCAATATGTATGTTCTCTAACCCAATTCATAGCTGAACGAGCAAGTCAAATGTCCACGAGCGTAGCTCTTTGAGCGCTTGCGCTCAATGAGGGCTTGATTTTGGCCCGCTTCACGTCTCAGACTGTCCTCTCTGACTGAGGAGTAATCTTTGGCGTATTCTTTTTTTCCTACGTTCGCTTCTCTCGCCTTCATCCTCGTGTGTGCCGTGATCGGTGGTAAGCTCGCGAGGCTCATCAAGCTCCCTACGATCACAGGTTTTTTGGTCACAGGGATGCTCACAGGGCCCTTTGTGCTCGGGCTACTCACTCGCGCTGAGCTCACCTCACTTCAGCTCCTTGAGCACTCCGCGCTTGGTTTTATCGCGCTCATGGCGGGCAGTGAGCTTGAGGTGAGGTCGCTCAGGGCTCGTATCGGGTCGATCCTTGGGGTGATGACTGGGCTCGTGGTGGTCACGGCGTTGATTGGGATTGGCGCGATCTATCTGCTCGGAGATTGGCTACCCTTCCTTCAAGGGAGCTCAAGTAGCGCGCGCTGGGCGGCGGCGATCCTGACGGGTGTGATCATGACCGCCCGCTCACCCTCAGCCGCGATCGCGGTGATCGGCGAGATGAAGGCGCAAGGCCCATTCACTCAGCTCATTTTGGGGGTGACGGTGCTCATGGACGCTGTGGTGATCATGCTGTTCGCGGTCGCGCTCTCGGTCGCGCAGAGCCTCGTCAGCGAGCAGGCCCTCTCGCTCGCTTTCCTCGGTGAGATTGGACTTGAGCTCTTCGCGTCGATGGGCTTAGGGCTTCTCTGCGGGCTGTTGATCTTAGCGATCTTCCGTACACGGCTCGTGCTCTTTCGTATGCAGTGGCTCTTGCTCTGCCCGATCATGGTCATGTGGCTCGCTGAACAGCTCCATCACTTGTCATTCGCTGGCCTCTCGGTGCACATCGAGCCGCTCCTGACCTGCCTTGTTACAGGGGTCACCTTCAACCTCGCGAGTGATGAGACACACCTCCACCTTGACCAGGGGTTTCATGGGAGCTCGCCCGCTGTGTACTTAGTTTTCTTCACGCTCACGGGCGCGAGCCTCGCGCTTGATCAGCTCTGGCTGATCTGGCCCGCTGCGCTCGCTGTGTTCTTCATTAGGTTGATGGGGATCTGGGGAGGCGCGACCCTCGGGGGGGCGCTGGTCGGTGAGCCCGCGCGCCAGCATCGGATCCGCTGGATGGGCTTCGTGACCCAAGCTGGAGTAGGCTTAGGGCTATCGGCTCGCGTCGCCGAGGAGTTCCCGAGCTGGGGGGTCGGCTTCGCGACGATGATGACCGCCGTGATCGTGATGAACGAGTGCTTAGGTCCGATTTTCTTCAAGAGAGCTCTGGTCTTATCGGGTGAGAGCCAGGCTCACGCGGATGACCCGCTGTCAGAGGTGGAGCTGGTTGGCTTAGATCACTGAGCCTTCACTAGCCTTCACCACCTCATGGAGCGCGTCGCGCTGTCTACGCTCAATCGGCTTGGGCGATCTAGATCCTCTGTCGCTGATCGGGGCGAGAAATTGAACTAACCAAATTATACTGATCAAATGTTCATTCTTTTTATGTATATATTTTATCATATATGAATTTGACTGTTGCCATTATATGGGATGATAAACATGTATTATAAAAGACATTATTTCGAAATGGTTTATAAATTGACATCAATTCCAAGTTTAATAAATATAACCTTTGATAATGGAGTCTTATTGAAGGTTAGAGTTTAATGTTTGACTAGATGTGAGCGTCGCTCATGTAGCGCTGACCTTGCATGTTGAGTGAGCGCCCCTTAATGTAGCGCTGAGGGGAGGGCGAGTGGATGTTGAGCTCAGATTGAAGAGGGGGTGTGAAGTGGTGATGAGCGCGCGTAGGGTCATCATGTTGGCGCTTGGGTTGACGTCGCTGAGCTGTAGCAACACCCTCCTTATGGACACGGCTCGCGCGCTCCCTGCGGGGGAGGTTAAGCTAGCCGGAGGGCTGAGCGCTGGGTATCAAAACCGGGGCCTGATCTCTGTCAGCCAGAGCCCTGAGCCCGACCTTAGACAGCTCGACATCAACGGGAACGAGGCGGAGGTCAGCTGGCCTTGGGGTCTACCGAGCGAGTACTTCATTCGAGGGGTGGTCGGCCTAGGGGCAGGCCTCCAGCTTGACCTCAACCTCGTCGCGCCAAGCCCAGCGTACGGGATCGGTGGGGCTGTCGGCTTGAAGTGGGCGCTCCCCTTGAGGTCATGGATCTCGATCGCAGGGCTCGCGCGCGCGAGCGCGCAGGAGGTGGGCTCAGGGTCTGATGGAGGTCGCAGGTATGTGGTTAAAGAGGGGGACGTAGGGCTCATCTTGAGCGCGTATGATCCACAGTGGCCCCTCGAGCCTTACCTCGCCTCACGGCTCCGCGTGAGCGCGCTCAGCTTGACCCAAGAGGGCTGGCGTGACGCGAGCGCGTCGATGACCTCCTATGTTGGCTCGCTAGGGGTGAAGACCTCCTTTGGCATGTATATAGAGACGGCCGCTCAGTACGCCTCACAGCCTGAGGTGGTGAGGGTGACGTTTGGGGTGGGGTTTGAGGTCCCGTGGAGTGAGCTTACGTCTGATGAACTTACGTCTGGCGAGTAAAGGCTGGGGTCTACTCACCTCACCCTTTAATAGACTGAGGTCAACGCTCCCCTCCCTGAGCCTCTTTAGCCTTGGGTGAGTTGACCCCTTCACCTCGATGACATAGGTCGCTTTATATGGCCGTTATATTATTATTGTGAATCATTACAGGGCCTTGCGGTTGAGTTGCCTCATTTTGGTGCAGTCTTGGCACAGCTCCTGCTTAAACAGTTGGGTAACAGCCACCGCTGTCATGTCCCCCCTCACCTAAGGAGCCTCGCGATGACCCCCTCACACACCTCAACAACACAGATGATCAAGCGCTACACAGCGCTGATGGGCTTGGTGATGAGCGCAACTTTTGGGTGCGCTGACATCGATCAAGGCACGACTGGCGCGCATGGAGTTGAGAAAAGTGGCGCCAACTCAAAGGTCAACGGGCAGAGCTGTGCGACAGGCTGTATCTGGTCCTCGATGGCCGTCTCTTATGGCGCTCAATCTGAGGAGGCCTACTGTGACACCGGCGCTTGCGCATGTGTGGTGTCAGGGGACATCTGGTCGAGCTGTGTGGCGGATCAGGACACCCAAGACCCTTGGGCTCGATTTGACCAAGATTCAGGCTCAAGCACGAACCCAACACCCAACCCTGAGCCTCCTGTGCAACCTGCACCACAAGAGCCTGCGTACAACGCGAGCGTCGGTAATCGGATCGCGGACGCGGCGTACTCGATCGCGACTCGGCGTAACACGGTAGGCTACTGCTACAGCGCGGCCGCTGACGCGATCGAGTCTGTGACAGGCTCCTTCTTGTGGGGGAGCAGCGCGTACATGGCGGCGGATCAGCTCGCGAGCAGCTCATGGTTCACCGAGGTCTCGGTGGGTGATTTAAGGACCCTCCCTGCAGGCGCGGTCGTGGTCTGGGGTCGTGGCTCATCTGCTCATGGCCACATCTCGGTCGCCTTGGGTGATGGTCGTGAGGCCTCTGACCACGTCGACTATCAGATGACCTACCACTATGGTGGAGCGCCCGCCCGCGTCTTCTACCCACGCTGATCAAGAGGCGGGGGGTGAGGCGCTGAGCTTAGACCCTGCTCAGGCGCCTGGCTTCACCTTGACCAACAGCTCATTACGACGGTTCCAAGGTAAGGTGAAGGGGTCATTATAGCGAGCGACGGAGATCGGGCCCTCAGGGGTGAGCCCCTCCTCCTTCAGCCAGCTGAGCAACAGCGCCTCATGACGCGCTCGACTCTCATCGGTGACCCGACCTGAGAACACGATGACCGCGACCTGCTCGCCGGGATGCTCGCTGAGCTTAACCCGCTTGTCATTGGGCTGTGGGAGGGTGTCGAGGGTGTACTTTGAGGGCATAGAGAAGGTGACCTCCCAGGTTTGTTCTGCGCTTGAGGTTACGCTCACAGGGGAGGTCATCGCCACCCGCTCGCCCTGCGCAGTCCCCTTACCCTCCTCTGCCTTGATGGAGACAGGCGCGGTCATCGCGACCTTACGCTGAGGGCTGTTACCTCCAAAGATATACCCAGCGAGCGCCCTGAAGCCTTGACTGCTCGCGGAGTCGAAGTCTCCGGTGACCGTCACCGAGGCGACGAGATAGGGCTGGTATCGCCTCAGCTCACAGCCTCCTTTCACCTTAGAGACCGCGTAGCGTGGGGTCTCGAGGTCTGGGTTCACGTTCGCGCGTGGGTCTGAGCCCGAGGCGCAGCCTAAGAGAGAGAGGATCGCGAGGCTCACGATGATAAGCTCCTTCATGCTGACTCCGATGAGAGGGGTTCAGAGCGGTAGAGCTATATCGATGCAGGAGTGGGCGCGCGCGATTCGAGGTGCTTCGCTTACTCTTGAGCTTCCTTCGTCTCCTTCGCCGCTTGTTTCGCCGCCTCTTTGGCCTCTTTGGCCTCAGCCTCTTGAGCTTCAATGTAGTCAGCAGAGGCCTGCTCGAGCACGACCGCGTCGCCCGCCTTAGGGGTCGCGGAGCCCTCATAGGTTGCGACGCTCATCTTAGCCTGTACGCTCTTCACGACCGCGACCCCTGACTCCTCTTCATCGAAGCCAATCACGGCGCCCTGCGCGTCCTTAATCTCACCGTTACGCACGAAGTACTTAAAGACCATCCCCGCCTTGACGCGCTCCTTCGCGCCACACTCGATCATCACCCTAGGGGGCGCCGCCCCCGCCACCCGACAGCTCCAAGGGGACTCTTTAAGTTTCTCCGCGAGGCTCCGGATCGACTGGTGGAGCGCGGCGTTGAAGGCAAACCCAAGCGGGGTCTTGCTCTGTATCGAGAGGCCCGCGCCTACCTTCTGCACGTTCGCTGAGACCCCTACCCCTTTGGTCTTAATGACACCGTGGCCTGTGCCCGCCGCGATCACCTCGCCAGTTCGGGTGCGAACCAGACGGAGACCGAGGCGCACCGAGGCCTGCTGGAGGCTCCCCTTGAGTGAGGCGAGGGTAGGGAGGTTCGCGTCAACGTCCGCCTTGCTCATGTTAGGCTCTACCTCCTCGATCGCGCCGACCAGGGTGTACTCTGCGCCTACAAAGCCTCCCTTTTTCTCAGTGGTCGACTGATCAAAGAGCTCAGCGTTGGCCTCAAGGGTCTGGTTGTCGACCACGCCATCGAGGAGGCTACGCTCAAGGACCTGCAGGTACCCTGCGTTGACGAGCTTGTTGGTCGAGAGCTCGGTGAGGGAGCGCTCGACCCCTTTGTAGCCGAGCTCATCGAGCAGGGGTTTAGCCGCATCGAGGGTCTTAAAAGGAGCGAGCGCCACCCTAAAGCGAGGGCCGGTGTAGCTCGGTAAAGGCTCCTCGTCGAGCGGTGGGAAGGTGAGGGTCGCCTCGGGGGTGGCGCCACAGGCGGTGAGGGTCATGGCCATCATGAGCAAGGTGAGGCGGTGGGTGAGGGTACGCATCTGCGCTCCTTGGTGCTTTGGGTTACTGAAGGTGTTGATCATTAAAACTGCCCGCTCAAGATCACGCCGGCGCTCTCGAGGTCACCCCAGGCCTTGATGTCGACCTGGCTGTCGTTGTGCCCAGAGATGTATGCGTTGGCGACCGAGGCGCTCCAGATGAGCGCGTAGCTCCACAGCGCAACCCGAGCGCGCGCGTAGCTCGCGTTGGCGACCCTGCGCTCCCCCACCGTGCTGGGGAGGTTCTGCTGGTATTTGGCTTGGGCCTCTGAGCCAAGATAGATATAGACCGCGGCGGTCCCAAGCGCGCCTGCGGAGGCGAAGAGGGTGCTGTAGCCGGTCCACTTGTCGCCGTTGTAGAGCTGGCCCCAGCCTGGGATTAAGATCGACCGGAAGGCCGCGCCCATCTTGCTCTTCGTGACGACCACGTCTCGGCTGAAGGAGATGAAGTCGACGCGAGGCGCTTGTAGGGTCTCCCCCTTGACCACCTCACCTGTCTCGCTCGCGACGAGGCGAGTTGTGACCTGCAGGGTGCTCCCTAGAGTGGTGATCGAGCCGAGCAGGACATAGCGAGCGCCGAGGAGCTTACCGGCCTGCGCGGCGCCCTTAGGCGAGACCTCACCCTTGGTGGCGCGCCCGAGCTCCCCAATGACCCCCTCGATGCGCCCACGCTCCACGCTGATCACCTTCCCCTTTGAGCTGAGCTGGGTAGAGAACAGCTCCGTTAGCGCTGCGCTCACCTTGGCGCCCCTCGCCCCGCCATCGAGCGCCTTAAAAGGCAAAACCGCGAGGGTGGTGAAGGGGAGCCCTTGCGCTTTGAGCTCCTTGTTCAGCGCCCCCATGAGCGAGCGCGTCGCGCGCTTCACCTGCCCACGAAAGCTCTTGTCGAGGCGCTGATCCGAGCGGGCGGTGACGACCTCCCCATTGGAGGCAGGGCGAGCTGACTCTTTGGCGAAGAGGGCAGAGGCGAAGAGCAGGGCTCCCACTGTGAGGAGTGAAGGGAGGAGGGCTTGCTGTCGTCTGTTGATCATGGTCTGTCTCACCTTCATCGACCTTGCCGATCTTTGAAGCAGTCGAGCGTGAGGCATAAGCATGACATCGCGCTACACTGCTCAGTGATCAAGGTACCCACAGGCTCCGCGTCGCTCGTCACGTAGCGCTCATCTAACCAATAGACGCTCTGCCCATAGCGCGCGGGGCTGTATTGGGGGCTGTTGTCTGCGCTCAGGCGCTCCAGTCGCCTGCTCGACAGCGAGAGCTTGAGCACCTCTGGCTCTTGAGTCTCTAGCTCGTCACTGAAGATGAGCGCGTCCGTGGTGAGGAGCGTGGGGCTCTTGTCTCTTGAGAGCCGAGCGTACACCTGCTTGAAGCTCTCCTTACGCAGACTGAAGACGTCCTGGCTCAAGTACAAGCGCCCAACCTCATCATCTCTCAGCTCTAAGAGGAGCGCCCCCTCTGTGTTCAACGCTAAGTGATGGAGCTGATAGACCGAGAGGCGCTGGGCTGCGTCTGCAGGGCTACTGAAGCTTGGAGAGTCGAGCAGGAGAGGCATGATCTCAGAAGCGCTCGTGAGCGTAACCTGATCTTCGAGGGGGGGGGCGCTGTAGCTCGGTGGGGTGAGCTTGGCCATGCTAAGCGTCACGGGTTGGCCCGGCGCTTGACTTGCGCACACGACAAACAGCCGAGTGTTCACCTCTGTGACCGCGAGGCGCTCACACGCCTCAGCGGGGAGAGATGAGAGGTCGAGCCCAAGGTCTGACAGCGTAAACTGAGTGATCGTTGACGCTGAGCTAATCGAGCTGTCAAAGAGCAGGTAAGGACCTTGAACCGACTCAAGGCTACGATCTCGATACACCTGCTCTGGGGCGACGCTCACAAAGAAGTTACTGTTCTTAATGAAGGTCGCCTTGAGGTCGTGGACTGGCCCATTAAAGTAAGTGAGCACCTCCCAGTTGAAGGGCTGGTTGACCGTGCTGGTGGTCACTCGGGCGCGGATCAAGGCCCGCTCTTGGCTCCCCTCTCCCCTGACGATGACATAAAGCACGTCAGAGGGGAGCTGAGCGTTTGGCGAGAGGTCGCTACTCACGACGGTAAACCCACGCCCCTCAGCCCATGACCCTACGAGCTCACCGTTGAGCGTCGTGAGGTCGGAGGTGACCGCGCGCATCACGCCGTCACCAAAGGTGAGCGGCTCTGGGAGCTGAAGAGGCTGGGACGCCTGTCCAAAGCGCTTAGAGGTGACATACAGCTCAGCGCCTCGGCGGTCGAGGAACAGGTTCGCGCCTGCCTTTAGGTTCTGACGAGGGCCCTCTACAGCGAGGTCTGTGATCATCTGAGTGTGACTGTAGAGGGTGTAGGGCGTCGAGCTCGCTCGGCTTGAGCTGAGAAAGGAGACGAGGTCGGAGTTGAGCGAAACCGCCTTGAGGGGGCTGTCACTCAGGTAAAACGGCTCGGGTTGCCTCGATGGGCTGTCGAGGACGAAGGCCTTGAGGAGCTGATAAGGGGGGTCTGTGTCCCCCCTCGTATGGAAGATCAGCTGATCGCCTGAGCTCGCGATCGAGATGAGCTCACCACAGACGGGCATGATGTTGCTCTCTGGGTCTGGGGCAGTGCAGTCATGCGCAGAGGGGTCCCTAAGAGATTGGAAGCTGTAGCCACCCTTGTCGGGCTCGAGGCAGTACTCAGCTCGTGACACGCTGTCCCCAAAGCAGATGACGTTTGGCGCCGTGGCGCTGTCGCATGAACAGCCATCATCGGCAGGTGAGTCACCAAAAAGAGCGCTCAGCTGAGTCATCGCAGGGAGGCGCTTTAAGAGGAGGCGCCTGTCGTAGTTAAACAAGACGAGCGGCGCTAGGTTCCCGCTGATCACTCGCTGTGCGGTGACTGGGTCACTCGAGCTCGCCTCACCCCCAAAGCGCACGCTTAGGCGCGTGTTCGGTTGCTCTGCGTCACGGTCAAGGTAGATCAGGTCGAGCCGGTCGACGCCCTCTGATGGGTCGTTATAATCAACGCCTGGTCGCGCTCCACTGTAGTCAGTGTACATCACCCACAAGAGCTGATCGATCAGGGTGATCGACCTCAGTGACGCCGATTCATACAGCGTCTCTTTATGAGCGAGCTGCTCTTCCCTGAGCGGGAGCGTCCCAAAGTCACGGCCATTTTCTCTCTGAAAGCTGTTGATCGTAAAGCTTGGGGGGAGCGTACCTGAGGGTCGGTCATCACCCGCTCGCACATAGACGAGCCGGTCAGCGCTCCCTGCGAGCGCGATGATCGGGAGCGAGGGATCCGCTCCATCATCAAGGTGAACCTCATAGTCATCAGCCGTCCCGAGCTTGTCGTCAGCGCCCATAGCCCAGAGGCGCGCCTGGTGGTATTTTTGAGAGTTCTCAAGCTCTGTAAACTGGGTAATTAAGAGCCCTCCGTCACTGAGGTGGGTCTGGAAGGTGTCGAGCCCACGACCCGTATGTTGAGCGTTAAGCTGATCACAGGCGATCACGCAACGCGTCACCTCCTCCTCTGCGAGGGTGAGCTCGAGCCTCAGCCTGGAGACTGTAAGCGCGTCTGAGGGGCTCGAGAAGGTGAACCGGACCCTCCACTCCCCTGAGGTCCCCTCACCTAAAAGGCGCTCCTCAAGCGTAGGCTCACGGTCCAGGTTCACCATGATGATCCCGTCCGTTGACAGAGTGGGTGAGGTGATGGGTATGGGGTCTGGATTGACAACAGTAGGAGTAGAGGGAGGGATGAGGCTCAACTCCATACCAGAGGGGAGCCTCCCCCCCACCGTGATCTCCAACCTTAGGTCATCCAGTCGACCAACAGCGCTCATCTGTACACCGAGCTCAGGGGTCGTGTTACTTACAACGAGGGGACCATCTACTACCCCCATCGTGACGAGCCTAGGGTGAAGCAGGGGCGCTGAGGCCTCCTCATCGCCGTGCTTTGTCACGAGCGCCGCGTGACAGCCTCGGCCCGAGAGCTGGGCGGCGCCGTCCTCTCCATCTAAGGTACAGGAGAGGGAGCTGAGCCAAGCTCTCTGGTCTCCGAGCGCCTCGAGGTTGCTGATATAGCCTCCAGACCCATCATCAAGGGCCTGGACGCTCTCCTCCCAGAGCTCAACGGTGACGACCTCGCTCTCGTTCCCCGCTTGGTCGACAGCCTTAACGTGGAGCTCATTGCGCACCCCTTGTGTGAGCTCGGGGCTTGAGAAGCCCGTGCTCTCGCTCAGCGACACCTCTTGGTAGGCGCTCCCACGGGTGACGTTCTTAATCTCATAGTGGTCAAGGCTCAGGTCATTGACGAGCGGGTCAATACTCAGGTTGACCCAGCGACCTCTCACGCGAGTGAGGTGTGGGGTGACGCTGAAGCGAGCGGGTGGCGTGATGTCACGGCGGATCGCGGCGCAGAACTCCTCAGGCCCACGGGTGGGGTGCGTAGAGATCGCGAGGCGCCCTGAGGCGTCAACAGGGAGCAGGCAACGTACCCGAAACCCTTCAGCTTGCTCGTTGGCTGAGACGAGGTGGGCGCTGTTTGGGTTGAGGCAGTCAGCGCTGAGGTCGAGCTCCGTAAAGGTCTGGTCAAGGGGCGCCTCAGAGAGCGCCACAAGGTCTACCTGCTCCGCCTGATTAGGGTGTAGGTCGAGCGCGTAGACACAGGCGACGTCTGAGGAGGGTGATGAGAGCCTCAGGCTGAGGGTCTCTCTGTTGGTGATGCAGCCCTCTAGTGGCCCGCCAGCGAAGGTCCGATCTGTGCTGATGGGGTTACACTCTTGAGGCTGGAGGAGCCGGCCACTGTTGGGGGGGTTGACATCAAGCCTCAGCTCAAAGGGGACCGTGTCAGAGTGATTGTCTTCGCTGTCTCTCGCGATGAACTCTAGCTCAAAGCTCGGTGTAGGGAGCTGAGCGAGCCTGTCTTGGCGATCGATGGACCCCTCAGGAGGGAGGGCGCTCTCTAGCGCGCTGATGATCTCAGCGTCTCCCGCGAGCGAGCTGAGGGTCCCTGCGCCAAGCAAGCTCAAGAGGGTGGGTGACTCGATGAGCCCACTGTCGTGCTCGATGTCAAACAGGGTGAGCCGTACCGAGAAGACCGTCCGACCGTTGAGCCTCCTGTAGGTGATGAGCTCTTCTGGGTGATCTTGTGCTCGATAGACCCTAAAGGGGCCTCGCCCATTCACCTTGACGCCCCAGCCCCCTAGGCCCGCCTCGGGGTCAAAGTTACGATGCTCGAGGGGGCTCGACTCATCCTCAACGAGCTCAAGCTCAACGAGATCACGCCCCACCTCATCCCATGAGGCGCGTAAGATCGCGGGGCTCAGGTCAGCGCCCGCGATCGGCGTGTATGGGTAGTCTTCGGTGAGCCTCACGCGGGGCGCGCTGGGGGGCTGTTGATCGATGAGGGTGAGCGAGAGGGTTGAGGTCTCACAGGCCTGCCCAGCGAGGACCGTAAACACGACGCTCGCCTCTTGGTACCCAGCCCGGCTCGCGGTGACGGTGTAGCCTCCTGGGATCAGCTCATCGAACTGGAAGCGACCCTGCGCGTCCCCCGCGGTCACCGAGATGGTCTCGAGTAAGGTCACGCTGACCTGCTCATACTCCTCTGAGCCATCTGTCATCTCAAGCTGGCCTTGCACACAGCCACGGTCATACAGCAGGGCCTGATCTACGCTCAGCGCTTGACCTTCAAGCACCTCAGCGCTCTGGGTCTCGGTCTGGTAGTCTGGCGCGCTGATCGTCACCTGATAGGCTCCAACCCTGAGGTCCGTAGCTCGCCATGCGCCACTGACGTCGGTGAGTGTGATGTGCTCCTCTCCCGAGGCGAGGTGGGTGAGCTGGATCAGGACCCCGCTTAAGGAGCCATCCCCCTCGAGGCTCACGCTCCCTTGGAGTGAGCCCGTCGCGAGCTCAACTGAGAGCCCCTCTACGGTCGTCAGCGCCCCCGGCTCGACACGCACGTTGGGCCTCGTGAGCGCGCGCAGACCCGCGTCGGTGGGCGGGCTGACGCTCAGGCTATAGTCTCCTGCGGGGACCGCGTCGAACTGAAAGAACCCGCGAGGTTGGAGGCATGCCCCTGCGTCACAGGTCGCCCCCTCAAGGCAGTCGACCCCCTCGGTACATCGCTGGTCATCACGCGTCTGTGTCACCTCACCGCTCAGGCTCAACATAAAGGTGACCCCTGTGAGCGATGGGTCCCACTCGACAGCGCCCCTGACCTGCCCTGGGTTGAGCGCTAAGCTGAGCTCAGGCGCGCTGACCTCATCGTCTCCTGTCACCGTGACTAGCTCCTCAAGGGTCGCGCTCTGGTAGCCATACGCGCGCGCTGAGACCCGATAGGATCCACCACGGATCAGGCTGAACTGGTAGGCGCCCGAGCTGCTCGCCTGCTGTTGGAGGCCAGCGCTAGGGCCCTCAAGGAGCTCCACATAGATCGGGAGCTCAGGGTTCGCGATCGCTAGGCTCACCTGCCCCTTGAGGCTCCCCATTGAAGGTGACAGGCGGAGGACACCGAGCTGATAAGCGTCCTCGACCCCACGGGGCGCCGCGCTCAGCTCTAGGCGTTGCTCGATCGTCTGAAACGAGGGGTGGCTGACCGTGAGGCGCCACGCGCCCGCAGGGACCTCCTCGATGCTGACCTGTGCGCCTGTCACCTGTTGGACGATGTCCTCATCTGGGCTGTCGGCGCTCACTCGAGTGAGGGTGAGCGTGACCCCCTCTTCTGGGAGAGGCTCTCCAGTGCTCGTCTCGAGCGTGCCGACGACCATCGCTGGGATCGGCTCTAGGTAGAGTGGCTCTCCAAGCTCTAGCTCAGCTGAGACGGGGACGTTGAGCGTGGATGAGCTCGCTGAGCGATAGCCCTCTAAGCTCGCGTTGAGCTGACCCTCACAGGCGGCCATCTCTACGAGGAAGCGCCCCTCTGCGTCCGGGCTCGCGAGGGCCCCTCGCGCGTCCGAGAGCCTCACCCGCTCAAGGAACTGCGACTCAGGGCCCGAGACCTGGCCTCGCACGAGCCCACGCGCGTATCGAACAGAGATCGCCTCACGTCTCGCCTCTTCCCCCTCATCAGCGGGCTGAGCGGAGAGGTCGATCACGTCCCCGATCCCGACCTCAAAGGCCGCGAAGGGCTGAGCGCTGAAGCAAGGGGCGCTGAGCCGGACCTCATACGCGCCAGGCGGGACGGCGCCAAAGCTGAAGCGCGCCCTCTGGCATACACCTGCGCCCTCTTCTCCCTCGGGCTCCTCGGTGTCGGTCAAGCACTCGACCACCGCGCTCTGAGAGCTCCCGCTGAGGTACACAACGCCCCCCCTCAGGTCACCGCCAGGCTCGCTTGTAAAGAGCTCACCGAGCACCTGACCTGGCGCCTGCACAAGCTCAGGCGCCTGTGGGTCATACGGGTTGTCCGGTGGGATCCCTTGGCAGGCGCTTAAGGCACTTAAAAGCAGGGTTATGATGCCAAGATAAAAGAGTGAGGGGGCCTTCAGCCACGTCCACTTCATGTGACGTCCTCCTGAGTGTCTTAGCGACACAAGTCTATAAAAGAGCGATCTTTTTAGACTGTACTACCCTGCTCTAGACCCCATGGGCAAGGCTCTATCTAAAGATGAGGCCAATCGAGGCGCTCACCGTGTTGAGGGCGAGCGAGAGTAAAAGGGAGAGGGAGGCTCGGCCTCCCAGTGGCCTGAGCGTAGCGCGATACCAGAGCCCCTCACAGAGCACCACGAGCCCCTCACCGATCGCCACATAGCCCTCATAGCTCACGCCCCACTGCCGGCAGAGGGTAGGGAGCACAAACCACAACGGAGGGTGGGTGATCGAGCTGGCGATGAAGAGCACGAGCAGGTCACGAGGGAGCGAGAGAGGTGTAGAGAGTCGGCCTCGTGTGCTGAGTGTAAACAACAAGAGGAGCCCTAAGCTCACCTCGATGAGCTGGGTCTTGATAAATGCGCTCAGCCACAGCGACTCATAGGGGGTCAAGGTGAGCTCCTCACAGTACTCAACAGCGTCGCACCTCTTGTATCGATGACGAGGTCGATACGCAACCTGCAGGGTCGCTCTGCGCTCTCTTTTGATGGACGTTAGGCATGTGAGCGTCAGGAGCGTTATGTCGAGGGGCAGAGCACACACAGGTCACCGAGATCCCATCACTGTCGTTTGGCTTAAGAGGGACCTGCGCCTGAGGGACCACGCTCCCCTCCAACGGGCTGTAGAGCTCGGGATGCCGATGCTCATCATCTTCTGCTTTGAGCCCTCTGTGCTCCAAGCGCCTGACAGCTCGAGCTTTCATGTCCGCTTCCAAGAGGACTGCCTTCGAGAGCTACAGGCTGAGCTCTCTCGCTTGGGTGGAGGGGTGTACGTCTTCCATCGTGAGGTGGTTGAGCTGCTCGAGGCCCTCCACGAGCGCCTTGGCGCGCTGAGGCTGATCAGCCACCAAGAGACAGGCAACCTGCTCACCTACGCGCGGGACAAGGCGGTGGCGAGGTGGTGTAAGACTAGAGAGGTCCGCTGGGATGAGCTCCCGAGCCAGGGTGTGGTTCGAGGCGCGCGTACTCGCTCGGGCTGGAGTGAGCAGTGGCTCGCGTACATGCGCGCCCCGTTCGCCGATCCAGAGCTTCATCGGGCGCGCTGGGTTGAGCTCGACCCTCAGTGGGCGCATCAACAGCACGGTCAGCCTCTGGTCACATGGGCGACCGCGCACTTAAATGTGACCTCCTCACTCAGCGATGAGCTCCAGAGGGGAGGGACGAGTGAGGCGCGTCAGCTGTGCCGGAGCTTTTATCAGTCGAGGGTGAAGGGGTATCAGCGGTACATCTCTAAGCCTCAAGAGAGCCGGAGCTCGTGCTCAAGGCTGAGCGCCCACCTCGCCTGGGGGAGCGTCTCGCTGAGGCAGGTCGTCCACACTCACCATAAGCTCACCGCGCACAGGAGGCCTACGCGCGCTCACGAGGCGTTCTTGTCTCGGCTCTGGTGGAGGAGCCACTTCATCCAAAAGTTAGAGTCTGAGCCTGAGCTTGAGCGACGCTACCTTAATCCCGCCTTTGAGGGCGCTCGTGACGCCTTTGACCCAGTTAAATATGAGGCGTGGGCCTATGGAGAGACTGGGCTCCCCTTGGTAGACGCGACCATGAGGTGCCTGATCCAGACGGGCTACCTTAACTTTCGCATGAGGGCGATGCTCGTCTCCTTTTTAACGCATCACCTCTGGCAAGACTGGCGGGTCGGCGCCACCCACCTCGCGAGGCACTTCCTCGACTATGAGCCAGGCATCCACTACCCTCAGCTTCAGATGCAGGCCTCAACGACAGGGATCAACACCATTCGGGTCTACAACCCGATCAAGCAGTCCCAAGAGCACGACCCACAAGGGCTGTTTATCAAGCGCTGGCTACCTGAGCTTCGAGGGGTCCCTGAGCCGTTCATTCACACCCCATGGACCTTAGGTCCACTTGAGCAGCTCTTATACGGCGTCGTGATTGGGAGGGACTACCCTGCGCCGATCGTGAACATCGAGGAGTCGGGGCGAAGGGCTCGAGACACGCTCTGGGCGCTCAAGCGGAGCCCAAGGGCTCGGCGGGAGCGCCAGCGGATCCTGCGTCGGCATGTGGGCTCCAAGGTCGCCCCTCAACAGGAGGACACCTTGTTTGACTGAGCTCACGATGAGCAAGGCTTTGATTTAAAGATGCACCTTTGTACGCTGTACGCTCGCTCGAGGCGACCTTAGCTGTGTCGCCTTAGGGGTTGTCGGGGCTTGTGGTCCTCCGTGAGGGTTTGGAGAGGTGGGGCTGACGCTGGTGTTGATCAAATAAAAGGCTGCTT
>Ga0181594_10002749_pt1 | contig 16105 bp, 15 predicted proteins | sample 071ome_18_FD_145603 | JGI IMG/M metagenome (GOLD analysis project Ga0181594, IMG submission 145603) | Coastal salt marsh microbial communities from the Groves Creek Marsh, Skidaway Island, Georgia - 071413BT metaG (spades assembly) | ecosystem: Environmental > Aquatic > Marine > Intertidal zone... | reverse complement strand
TCAGAGAACAGGAGTTCAGCATTGAGGGAATAAGCGTTGGAGTAATTCGGCGGACCCATTAATGGCTGGCGGTAACGAGTGGAAAGAGGCCAAGGCCTGAAAGAGAGGGAGGCTCTCCCCTCTCCTTGCTGGAGACGTTTGCTTTTAGTCGGCGCCGTAGCCGGATGCCCAGGCACCCGGCACTGAAAAACGCTAGTGTAGCGTTCTTCCCTCAGTGGAGCCTTCGTGCTCCTGCGCATCGACCTCGATGTTGGCGAGCTCCGCCAACTGTGCGGCTGCTTGAATACCGGCCTGAATCATTGCCTTCGCCACCTCGAGATTATTCTCAAGCAGATAAGCGGAGGTTTCTGACGAAAACTGGATGCTGACAAGCGGCTCGGAGCCCTCGTCGTCGGCTCGTTGGAGCACCACCTCGCCATCACCTAGGTCAACAATTTCCAGCAATGCTGTAGCCATGCGACTTCCCTTTGTGGACGGTTGTTTCACTCTAGCAGTCTGCCACCATGGTGCAAACCCAAATGGGAAAATAAATGCCCTTAACTCAATATTCCTCGGAAATGTCACCCATTCGCGTGAACAATTGCGCGAACGCCTCGATCCATATTTCATAATTCGCGTAGCCATGCCCCCGCTGTGCGGCCAGAACCCCCTTCTGCTGTTGGCGTACGCCGGCCGGGATGGGTGACTGCAGATCCGCAAGCCAACCCGAAAGCTCCAGGCGCGCGTACTCCTCAATCTCTGCTGACACAGCGAGTCCTTGATGCTGAGCTGGGAGTTCGCTGACACGATGGGGTGGCGTTGCGGGGAGCGATGACACTCGAAGCATAGCGAGCAAAAACCAGCCATAAGCATCCAAAAGATGCAGCCTGACTGCCGGCGCGAAGGCCGCATCGATCACTGCATTATTGGAATCCGAGGTATCCTGTACTCGTTCTCGCCAAGCAGCCAACTGGAGCTGGGCCATGTAGAGCGAGTGATTGGCGAAGCCTCTGGCGCTCGCCACCGCGACTACTGATCCCCATCCACGACATGTCCTGGATCAACAGCCACGGGAGAGCCTTGCCCCGCGGAGGGCGCGGCTTTTTTAGGGGCGGCTTTAGCAGGCCGCTTTTTGGCAGCAGCCTTTTTCTTGGTTGCTGTCTTCTTCTTGGTTGCTGCCTTCTTTTTCACGACCTTGGCCGTGCCTTCTTCACGCCAGCCGGCGTCACCGAAATAGGCTTTCCACCCCGTCGCTTTGCCTTCCACGTCGGTCATCAGATATTGCTCGCGGGTTTTTCGGCTATACCGTATTTGCGATCGATTCCCCACATCATCCACCAGTGGTCCATCGAATAAATAGTGATACTTGGGATCAATCTCGGCCTGATGCGGCAACAGCTCATCCAAAAATGGCGGACGGGTTTCCCGATTCTTGGGAAACTGACTTGCGGCCAAAAACAAACCCGACGCTCCGTCGCGCAACACGTAGTGATCGTCGACCTTTTGGCAAGCGAGTTCCGGCATCTGCACCGGGTCCATTTTGGGAGGCGCTACCTCGCCATTACGCAGCAGCTTACGCGTATTCTTGCACTCGACGTTTGTGCAGCCAAAATACTTGCCGAAACGCCCCGTGCGCAGCTGCATTTCCGCGGTGCATTTATCACACTCAATGACCGGACCGTCATAACCCTTGATACGAAACTTACCCGTCTCTACTTCGTATCCTGAGCAATCCGGATTGTTACCGCAAACATGTAGCTTGCGCGTCTCATCGATCAGATAACTATCCATCGCAGCATTGCAAAGCCCACATCGATGCTTGGTCAGTAGGAGCCTAGATTCCGCTTCATCATCTGCATTTTCGCTAATCACCTCATCACCGGGAATGAGATTGACCGTATTTTTGCACCGCTCCTTAGGCGGAAGGCTGTAGCCCGAGCAGCCGAGAAAGACGCCCGTGCTTGCCGTTCGAATCTGCATCGGGCGATCACACTGTGAACATGGTATTCCCGTAGGAGTCGGGTCATTGGCCTGCATACCTGAAGGCTCTGGCTGACCCGCTTGCTCTAAACGCTCTCGAAAATCACCATAGAACTGGTCCAGCAACACCTTCCAATCGAGCTTGCCCTCAGCGACATCATCAAGCTGCTCTTCCATCGAGGCCGTGAATCCATAATCCAACAGATCGCTGAAGGTTTTTTGTAGTCGCTGGGTCACGATGTCGCCCATCTTCTCCGCGTAAAAGCGGCGATTCTCCAACCGTACGTAGCCGCGATCTTGAATCGTTGAAATGATCGCCGCGTAGGTCGATGGCCGTCCAATCCCGCGCTTCTCCAGCTCCTTGACCAAGCTGGCCTCACCATAACGCGCAGGGGGTTTGGTGAAGTGCTGCTTGGGCTCTACTTGCTTCAGATCAAGCACATCCCCCTCCGAGAGCGCGGGAAGTTCCGTCTCCTCTGTCTTTCTGGTCATCGGCGGTTGCACACGGGTAAAACCATCAAACTGAACCACGCGACCTCGCGCCGTCAGCTCATAGGAATCCGCGGCAACCGTAACCGTAGTCGACAAGTAACGGGCTGGCGTCATCTGACAGGCGACAAACTGACGCCAGATCAATTCATAGAGGCGCTCGGCATCTCGTTCCATACCCTGGAGGTGATGCTGCTGCACAGATACGTCAGAGGGCCGAATGGCCTCGTGAGCCTCTTGTGCACCCTCCTTCGAGGAATAGCGTATGGGCTGGTCCGGCAGATAATCCCCCGGAAAGTTCGCCTCAATGTGGCCTCGACAAGCGGCAATAGCATCGGCACTCAGGTTGGTCGAGTCGGTTCGCATGTAGGTGATGTAACCGGCTTCGTAAAGCCGCTGAGCAAGCGTCATTGTCTTCTTGACACTAAACCCCATGCGGGTACTGGCGGCCTGCTGCAGCGTTGAGGTAATAAAAGGTGCTGAAGGCTTAGAACTGGTTTTACGCGCATCAAGCCCCGCTACTTTGAACAAGGCGTTGTTGAGAACCGAGACTGCCGCAGCCGCCTCAGCTTCCGTCTTGGGGTCAAATTTCGCGCCCTGATGGCGCTTCACCTCAAACCACACGGGTTCATGCCCCTTACTCTCGAGAGACGCGTATACCTCCCAGTACTCCTCCGGCAAAAACGCTCTGATTTCCCGCTCTCGCTCCACAATGAGACGAACAGCAACCGACTGCACTCGCCCGGCAGAAAGACCTCGAGCCACTTTCGCCCACAGGAGCGGTGAAACTTCGAAACCGACCACGCGATCGAGGAATCGACGAGCCTGCTGGGCATTTACGCGATTAGTGTCGAGCTCCGCCGGATGCTCGAAGGCTTCCTGAATTGCTTTCTTGGTGATTTCATTAAATACAACCCGTTGATAGCGATCGTCGTCGCCACCAATGATCTCTCTTAAGTGCCACGCGATGGCCTCACCCTCGCGATCCAAATCCGTCGCCAAATAAATGGCGTCGGATTTCGCGGCTAATTTCTTCAGCTCCGTGACGACCTTTTCTTTACCCGGAAGAATCTCATAGCGGGCGTTCCAATTTTTATCGGGGTCGACGCCCATGCGTCGAACCAGCTGTTCGCGCTTCTTCTTAGCCTGATATCGTTTCTTTTCCTCGGGCGCCATTTTTCGCGTGATAGCGGCTTGCGCGGCACGCTCTTTCGGATCGGTAGTCGCCCCATTTCCGGATGTCGGTAGATCACGAATATGACCGACACTCGACTTCACGATAAAGTCGTTGCCGAGATATTTGTTGATGGTCTTCGCCTTGGCGGGCGACTCAACGATGACTAGCGCTTTTCCCATAACGGAGCATCCAACTGTACTACCTACCCGAGCTTTTAAGTGTAGTTAGCCCGACAAAAGCGGGCATATATACGTGCCGAGAGCACCGCCGGTCAAGCGCAGGACGCAAATTGCTGCGACAAAATGGCCTCAATCCAAGGCGAGGTAAGCTAAGGATCACAATCTCAAAACGTCAGGATCTGAGCCGATCCAGTACCTGCAGTACCTGCTCAAGGTCGCCCTCGTCACCGCGCTCTGTCCAATAAACAAGGGCCTCCTGGGGTGACAAAGCCACGACCTCAATGGCTGGGCTAATTGATTCCAGCCAGTCAGGCAACAGGTCGTCCTCGCGACTCTGCCAGCCCACGACCGTACGCACCCACAGCGAAGAATTTTCAGGCGTAACCAATCCCTGCGTTAGGCTTTTTGCTTTACTGTGGTGCCGCCGCGCCGCATAACAAACAAGACTATTGCCGGAAATACGCTGGAGCCTCGGGGGTATATCCGAAGGCTCCCGGAGCCGAACTTGATAACCAGCGCCTCGCGCCACATCGCGCCATCGAGCGATCTGTCGCTGTCGCTTGCTGGGTAGCGCCGACAGCAGCGGGCCGGCCACAGCTGCAAGTGCAATGAAGATGATCAGATAGACCATGATTACCCCGAGAGAGTATTTGGTGCCGGAGAATACGGGTGGTATGGTTGTTTTGTATAGACACTTGTCTGTATAGACACTTGGGGGATTTGCAGGTGGCGTATAACAAAGTATTGGTGGCCGTTGATCTCGGCAAAACCTCTTCGGCCGTGATTCGCAAAGCAGCCGCGCTGGCTACTGCGGGGGGCGCTGAGTTGCATGTATTGCATGCCGTAGAGCCCTTGAGCATTACCTATGGTGGCGATATCCCCATGGATTTTTCCTCCATTCAGGATGAAATCTACCAGCAAGCCACCGAGCAGCTGGCGGTATTCTGTGCTGATTTGGCGATTTCCGACCACCGACAGCACTTAGTGATTGGCAGGCCGGAGGTGGAGATCGCCAATATGGCGGAAACCCTGGGCATTGATTTAATTGTTGTCGGCAGCCATGAGCGCTACGGCTTGGCCGTTCTATTGGGGTCTACAACCGACGGTGTCCTGCACAGCGCCGCCTGCGATGTTCTTGCGGTAAAAGTGGAGCCCGAAGGCTAGTCTTGTTCTAACCACGACCTCAGCTGGCCACCATCAAAGGGCCAACCCAGTTCTCTACCCCGCTGGTCCCTCACAACCGGAATGCGAAGACCGTATTTTTCGATGAGCGCGAGGTCTGTGTCGACATCCACCACTGTGAACCGCACGCCTGCAGCGTATAAAATATTCTCAGCCATCTCGCACAGGTGGCACCCCGCGGTGGTATAAAACACCAGCGCCGATGTCGCGTCGACTCGATCGAGATGATCTCCACTCAATGGTTGTCCCCTATGTCTAACAGTACTGGTGTAAAAAACGTCGACGTTCCTTCCAACCGCGACCAACTCATGACGGTTTATGGGAGAAAGCCGGTCCTGGAAGCACTCGAGACACCCAGCCTTCAGTGTCAAACACTTCACTGGTCCCGAAGTAATCGAGACCAAGGCAGCGCCAGCGCCATACTGAAACAGGCGCGCGCCCGAAACGTGGTTGTCCGCGAGCACTCCCGCGAGTCACTCGCGAGAATATCCCGAAATGGAAAACAAGACCAAGGCGTTGCTCTTGATATCCACTGTCCGCGCTTTGCATCACTCGACACCCTAGAGCAGCGCGCCGGTGAACCGGGTTGCCGGGTATTAGCGCTAGACGGTATTACAAATCCCCAAAACGTGGGCATGATCTTACGCAGTGCTACCGCCGCAGGCATTGACGGCGTCCTTTATCCCAAAAAAGGAGTCGCTTCACTGGGCCCACTTGTTATCAAAGCCTCCGCTGGCACCGCATTTCATGCGCCCATTGTGACCTGTGGCGACCTGCAGGAAGCGTTAAAAAAACTCAAACTCGCTGGGTTTTGCGTCGCGACGTTAGATGGCGCTGCTGACAGGTCTGCATTTGATTACGCGCCTCAAACAGGCACCGTCTTTGTGTTGGGCGGTGAGACCGACGGCGTCTCCAAAGCCTCTTCGGAGCTGGCGACGGTCACGCTGAAAATCCCCATGGCGCCAGCGATCGAATCTCTGAACGTAGCGGTGACTGCCTCGCTGATAGCCTTCATGCCGCAACTGCGGCGCTGAGGCCAGCGGTCAACCAAATCTCCCGCTACTTTGCCAGAGCCCCCATGGCCTGCTCCAAGCCCCCTAGCGTTAAGGGAAACATAGCACCTTCCATGAGCTGATTGGTGATTCCGATCGACTGCGTGTACTGCCACTCGTCCTCCGGGACGGGGTTTAGCCACACGCACTTATCATAAGTTTGCCTGAGCCGGCGCAACCACATTTCCCCGGGCTCTTCATTCCAGTGCTCCACCGACCCACCAGGCTGAACGATTTCGTAGGGAGACATGGCGGCGTCACCTACGATGACGACCTTATAGTCATGGCCATACTTGTGCATCAAATCCAAGGTCGGTGTCCGCTGGTTATGGCGACGGATATTGTTTTTCCAAACGCTCTCGTAAACGAAGTTATGAAAGTAAAAATACTCGAGGTGCTTGAATTCGGTTCGGGCTGCTGAAAACAGCTCCTCACAAACTTTCACGTGAGGGTCCATCGAGCCTCCGACGTCTAAGAAGAGCAACACCTTCACCGCATTGTGGCGCTCGGGGACCATTTTTATATCGAGCAGTCCCGCATTACGCGCCGTCGAACTGATGGTGTCATCCAAGTCAAGCTCATCCGCCGACCCCGTGCGGGCAAACTTTCTGAGTCGGCGCAGCGCTACTTTGATGTTGCGGGTCCCAAGTTCGACGCCATCATCGTAATTCTTAAAATCACGGCGATCCCAGACCTTGACCGCACGCTTGTTTTTACTCTCACCCCCGACTCGAATTCCCTCAGGGTGAAAGCCATCATTACCAAAAGGCGAGGTGCCACCGGTACCCACCCACTTATTACCGCCTTCATGCCTCTTTTGTTGCTCTTCGAGGCGCTTTTTGAACTCCTCGATAAGCTTCTCAAGACCCCCTAAAGACTCAATCTTGGCTTTTTCCTCCTCGGACAGATTTTTTATAAATTCTGAACGTAGCCAATCATCGGGAATAAGGGCTTCAATCACATCATCTAGACCCTCGAGCTCGCGAAAATGCAGGCCGAATGCCCTATCGAATCGGTCGTAATACTTTTCGTCTTTAACCAGGATGGCGCGGGAAAGCTGGTAAAAACCATCAATATCCGCGAACACAAGTTGTCGCCGCATAGCTTCCAAAAGATCGAGCAACTCCCGGGTAGTGCATGGAACACCCGCATCCTTTAGCCCGTGAAAAAAATTGATCAGCATGGTCGCTGCACCTAACGGGTTTCTCGACGGTGCATGAATGCCAGCCGCTCCAGCAGCTGTACGTCCTGCTCGTTCTTCAGGAGTGCGCCATACAGAGGCGGGATAGCCTTACTGGGATCGCGGTTCTTCAGCACCTCATCGGGAATTTCATCTGCCATGAGGAGTTTGAGCCAATCGATTAGCTCCGACGTGCTGGGCTTTTTCTTCAACCCCGGAATGGAGCGCAACTCGAAAAATACCTCCAGCGCTTCGGCAACGAGGCTTTGCGTAATTTGCGGATGATGCACATCAACAATTTCGCGCATGGTATCGCGGTCCGGAAAACTGATGAAATGAAAGAAGCAGCGACGTAGGAACGCGTCGGGCAGTTCTTTTTCGTTGTTGGACGTGATGATGATGATCGGTCGGTGTCTTGCCTTGATCGTCTCACCTGTTTCATAGACGAAGAACTCCATTCGGTCGAGCTCAACCAGCAAATCATTGGGGAATTCGATGTCCGCCTTATCCACCTCGTCAATCAGCAGGACCACCTGCTCTTCGGCCTCAAACGCCTCCCACAACTTACCTTTCTTGATGTAATTGCGGATATCGTGAACCTTTTCATCCCCGAGCTGAGAATCTCGGAGTCGCGATACAGCATCGTATTCGTACAGACCCTGCTGCGCCTTGGTAGTCGACTTGATATGCCATTGGATTAAGGGCTTTCCAAGCCCAGCAGCCACCTCCTCCGCCAACATCGTCTTACCCGTTCCAGGCTCACCTTTGATTAACAGCGGCCGCTCAAGGTTCACCGCTGCATTAACTGCCATTCGCAGGTCATCTGTCGCAACGTAACGTTCTGTACCGGTAAACTTCATTTCATCGTCTCTATTTAGCAAGAATTAGTGTTAGCAAGAATTAGTGTGTGCGCCTCGAGGTAGCCACCAACGCCGACGCCGCGAAAAGCACCATACCGAAGGCACCAGCCATGGCAAGTACGGTAAAAGCGCCCTTTGCGGATGACCAGCCTCCGACAAATAACAGGTTAAACACCGCGACAATCAATGCTGGAGCCAGCGTTTCGGCCTCGGCAGAGGGATAAGCGGGTGCCAACAAAAGGCCGAACATAGCGCCCAAAACAAGGCGGCGGAGAAGAAGGCTTTGACCGCCGAGCCAGAAACGATAAACAAGCACAGAAGCCAGTAAGCCAGCCCCGAGGTAAAGTGCAAGCGCGATTGCGTATGACTGCGCTGTCAGCATGTGTCTTTGTCTCCCTCCGCCGGTGGCAACTGCAGAAAAAAACCGCGGTCGGCGATCTCTTGGAGGACATATTTTCCGTCATATCGAGCCAACTTGCGATCTGCCGTCAGGTTCAGACTCAGCGCAAGCTCGGGATGACCAAAACCCTGCCTCAATTCCGCGGGAAGCTCTTCAAATAGCGTGCCCTTGGGGACATAGAGATACATCAAGGCTTTTCTGCTGCTTCTGTAAACGTCGACTAGCATGCTGCACCCGCCAGTCTCGCCACAGTCTCTCGCATTGGGCCAACGACCACATCGGCACGCCATCCAGCCCAGGAGCTGGGCACCTCAATCGACTCGCCCAAGGCCTCTCGCGCCAGCAATTCGAGCTCTCTGCTAGGCATCAGAATTTCAACGTTCATCACGAGCTGATCGGCCAGTGTTTGCAGGGGCGCCGCGAGCTGCTTTGCCAGCGCCCTCACTGACGATGACGCTGGTTTAGGCAATGCCGGGGGCGGTGTTCGCTGCGCCTGCTCTCGAGCCTTGGAAATGACGTCCAGTAGCGCTTTGCCATGGCGCCGGATCATCGACGAAGGCATGCCATCAATGCCGGCCAATTGATGAGACGACTCAGGCATGCGCTGCGCCAATTCGAACAAAGCTTTATCGGCCAAAATCCAGGACCTCGGCTTATCCTTCTGCCGCGCCTGACCTTCCCGCCAATCAATAAGCGCTTGCAACGTAGCCAGCTGTGTCGGCGGGAGCTTCCACGCCGACTTGAATTTTGCCAAGGGGCCTTTTCCACCGATTGTTTGCGCCGCGGATTCCAGATAAATCCAATCCAGAATCCCGCGCTGTTTGGCCATCTGCTCCATCACGGGCCAACACGCCGCCAGAAAAGTCACATCCGCCGCCGCGTAGTCGCATTGCGAGGGGCTCAAGGGCCGAGCCAGCCAATCAGAGTTAGTTTCGTCCTTGGCCAGCTCGGTGCCAAGCAGCTGCTGAATGAGCGCCCTGTAACTCAGGCCGAAACCGAGGCTCAGCATGGCGGCTGCTTTCTGTGTATCCACCCAGTGCGTCGGCCCCACACCCAACCAATGCGCAAACACCTCAAGATCTTCGCTCGCACTGTGTAAAACCTTAACCACATTGGGACTGACCAATAGTTGTTTAATAGGCGCCACATCCCTGATCACGAGCGGGTCAAGCAACCAGCAGTGCTCCGTTGTAGCCAACTGCAACAGCGCTACCTGAGGAAAAAAAGTATCTCGCCGCCGGAACTCGGTATCAACGGCAACCGCCCCATTAAAAGTGATCTCCTCGCACAGCTGCGTGACTTGATGATCGCTATCAACCCAGATCCAACGAGTTTTAGAGGGTTCCTGGACCATAACGGGTTAACTGTTTCGGGGCAGTTCAGTTCTGCCGGACAGCGCATGCGCCAGCGTCGATGAGTCCAAATATTCCAACTCACCCCCCAGTGGCACACCGTGAGCAATACGGGTCACCCGTAAGCCGCGCTGCCTCGCCCGCTCAGCGATATAAAAGGCCGTGGCCTCGCCCTCAACGGTGGGATTGGTCGCGAGAATCACCTCTTCAATCTGCTCGTTGTCAAAACGCGCCTCGAGCTGATCCAAACCAATTTCCGCCGGACCAATACCGTCAATCGGGGACAAATGCCCCATCAAGACGTGATAAATACCTCGAAAACTTGCACTTTGCTCAACGGCAATGACGTCGGCAGGGGTTTCGACAACACACATGACGCTATGATCTCGCCGGAGATCACCACATAACTCACAGGTGGTTAGCTCAGTGAAATTGCGGCAGCGGTCGCAGCGGGCTACTTTGGTCAAGGCCGTCGACAGGGCTTCCGCGAGCGCCGATCCGCCGGACCGATCGCGCTCTAGAAGATGGAGCGTCATCCGCTGCGCCGACTTTGGACCGACACCGGGCAGGCATCGAAGCGCTTCGATTAACGCTGTAATTGAGGGGGAAAATTTCATATTTTCAATAGTTTATCGCTCAAATGGAAAGCTAATAATAAATGTATATGGCTCACGCCGACGCGCCAACACGCTGCCCGCAAGTACGACTCCGATTGCTCTGACTGGACGGTTGCCACAATCACCTGCGCCCCATTTTTTGCCTTCATGGCGATTCTCCGAAATTGCGCGGAGGCCGAATCGAACCTTCTACCACCGTGGCGTCGTACTCGCCGAGGAATTGAGCGAGCAGCTGGTCATGCTGCAGGGCTTCCTCGGCTGCCCGCTGACGCTCCTCTAGTCGCCTCATGCGCAGCTCGTGTGGTGTGTTGGGGCCCACCTTGCCGGGAACCACCTCTATTTCTACCGCCTGCTCGAGGACCTGCTGAAAAGCCAGCTCCAGTGCCGCCACCTGACGTTCACGAAATAGCGATGCATTATTCTCATCAAGAACAAAAGACAGCTTTCTGCCGACAACCGCCACCAGCTCACAATGCAGCGCAATGTTCTGGGTGACACCGACCAAGCCCAAACTCTCAAAAAACTCCGGCCAGTTCTCGCGGGTGGGGAGGTCGTCTTCCCCTTGACCTCCGGCCATAGCCAGCGCTGATACCTCTGTCTTTGGCTTACTTTCGCCCTCAATCGGCCGCCCGACGACGCTGGGGATATCCGTGGAGTCGGCTGAAGCTACCAACACATCTTCGACCTGAGCTACAGGCGCGGTCTCGATGTGCGGCGACGCCACCGGCGCTACCGGTGGCCTAGACTTTTTTCCCGGGGGCGCCTCGTTCGATGGCGCCTGTTTCAAAGCGGGACCAGACTCCGAAGTAAACCCTCCCTGCCCCGCGGCGGCATCGATAGGAGCCGGCCGAAACGCCATCATCCTGAACAGCGTCATTTCCAGCGCAGCCCTAGGGTCGGGTGCTATCGGCAGGTCGCGCCTTCCGTTGATAGCAAACTGATAACACAGCTGGGTGTCTTCTAGACTCATCCGCTCAGCCAAGTCGCGCATTCGCTCTGTCTCGCTCCACACACCGTCCACCGAGTCGGGGACTAACTGCAATGTCGTCAGCTGGTGAAAAACCCCGATGAGCTCATCAAGCGTCGCCCCATAATCGGGCGCGTGCTCGGCAATATTCGCCACACCCGCAAGCAGTTTTGTCGCATCTCCCCTCACGACCGCCTCGACCACATCCAACACGCGGCCCCTATCGACAGTACCGAGCATGTCTCTGACGTCGGCCTCGACCAGCTCTCCCGAACCGAAGGCAATGGCTTGGTCGGTCAAACTCAGGGCATCACGCATCGAGCCTTCGGCACCTCGCGCTAACAGCTGCAGGGCACCATCATCAAAGGCCACTGACTCTTCGCTTAAGATTTGCGCAAGGTGCTCAACAATTTGTTCAGGCACCATATTTTTCAGATTGAACTGCAAACAACGCGAGAGAATAGTTGCTGGCAGCTTTTGTGGGTCTGTCGTCGCCAGCAGAAATTTCGCATGCGGCGGCGGCTCTTCCAGTGTCTTGAGGAGCGCGTTAAAGCTGTGATTGGAGAGCATGTGCACTTCGTCAATAAGATAGATTTTGAAGCGCGAGCGTGTGGGGGCGTACTGCACGTTATCGAGCAGTTCGCGGGTATCTTCGACCTTGGTTCGTGATGCGGCGTCTACCTCGATCAGATCGACCGAACGCCCCTCCGCAATTTCTATGCACGAGGCACAGTCGCCACAGGGGGTTGCGGTGACGCCACCATCGCAATTTAGGCACTTGGCCAAAATTCTGGCGACCGTGGTCTTGCCAACGCCGCGGGTTCCTGTGAACAAATACGCGTGGTGAAGCCGATCATGTTCAAGCGCGTTCACCAGCGCTCTCAGTACGTGCTGTTGCCCAACCATCTCCTGAAAGGTGCTGGGTCGCCATTTGCGCGCAAGAACCTGATATCCCATAGCTGTTTCTGGCCCAATCCTGTGCGCGCATCAATAGGGAGGCAACCCGGGCAGCCACACCCCGGCACCCGACGCGATAGTTACCGTTGCTCCCTTCCGGGCCTGGCGGGGTTCACTATCTGTCGCTGCGAGGGGACCACCCGAGTCACCATAAGTCCCGCTTACGGCGGGGGGCATAGTGTCGCGAAATCATTAGCGTTCCGCAACTTTAGTTAACTCCCAAGCCCCCTCGATGACACCAAATGTAAAAGCTGTTAACATGCCGCCCTTTCCACTTATCCCGGACCATCAACGCCTTGGCTGCTAACCCCTCACCGCTGAAAGTGACACTCACCGCCGTGGCGGCTGCCGCGGTGATAACGGTCTCTGTTACGCAACTGCTCTATGCCACGAAACCCAATACACTCTCGGGGACGGCAGCGCCCCTGCCTGTCGCGGTGACACCCTTCATCACGCAGTCGGCCTACACGCGGCTGGGTCGCTTTATTGGGGTGGTAAGTGCTGAAAATGACAGCCTCGTTGCCTTTGAAGTGGCTGGCAGCGTGAGCTCCCTCCCCGCGTCGAACGGACTTCGTGTTAAGCGAGGAGACCATCTTGCGACGCTGGACACTGACAGAAGAAGAGCTGCGCTGGCCACCGCAGAAGCGGAAATACGCCGCGTAAAGGCCGATTTGAACCTCGCCCAACTTCAACAGCAACGAGTCAGCGATCTACTGGAAAAGGAACTGGTATCCCAGCAAGCCGTGGACGAGGCCAACTACACCGTCGATGCGCTTCAAGCGACGCTGGACAGAGCAACATCAAACGCCGCCGGAGCTCGTCTCGACATCGAAAAAAGCACGCTGATCGCCCCCTTTTCTGGCGTCGTTGCCAAGCGACTGGTAGAGGTAGGCGCAGTGGTCAACGCGGGTACCCCGGTTCTTCAGTTGATTTCGGATGGGAAGCTCGAAGCGCGAATTGGGGTGCCCCAGCAGATTGCAGCCATCCTAAGCATCGGGGCTAGCTATACGATCACCGCCGACAATCGCTCCTTTAGCGGACGACTGCGAGCCATTAGGCAGGATGTTGATCCAGTGACCCTGACGGTTGGCGCCGTTTTCGATCTGCCTGAGGAATCGGCATTACTTGACGGGCAGTCTGTCACCCTCGAACTGGAAGAGTCCGTGCCAATGGTGGGCGGCTGGCTACCTCTCGATGCTCTCACTGAGGGCGATCGTGGCCTGTGGAACGTGTTAGTTGTCGACGCGGAAGTCGAGGGATACATCGCCCGGCGGGAGACGGTAGAAGTAATCTATAGTCGAGGTGATCAGGTTTTTGTCAGGGGCACGCTGGCCGAGCAGGCGCTGGTTATAAGTGGTGGACTGCAACGCCTCAGTCCGGGCAGAGTCGTGGAGCCTTTGGGACTGTAACTCATGCTTGCCCGTCTGCTTTTCACCCACCCACGCTATTTGAGCCTGGTTGTTCTCACAACGATACTCGTAGGATACAGCTCATTTGACACCCTGGGGCGACAAGAAGACCCGACCATCACCCCCTTTATCGCCAAAATCGAGACCTTGTTTCCCGGCGCAAGCCCCAGCCGTGTCGAGTCTCTTGTCACCAAACCTCTTGAGGAGGCACTGCAGGAAATTCCCGAGCTCGAGGAAATAAAATCTACATCCGCGAGCGGCATCTCGGTTATCGCCATCGAAACAGATTATCGCTTGTCGCTGAGTGAGATCGACCGAGTTTGGACGGAAATCCGAGATGTGGTGGCCAGTGAGGCGGAACGCTTTCCTGAGGGCGTTATGCCGCCGGTCGTTGACGATGACCTGATAACCGCGTTCGTAAAGATCATGGCGGTCTCCAGCGCCGAGGGGCGCAACCTGCCCCCTTCTGTGCTCAGACGCGAGGCGGAGCTTTTTGCCGATAAGATTCGGACGATTCCACGCACGAAGCGGGTCATGTTTTTCGGCATGCCCGAGGAAGAAATTCGTATTGAGCTGGACGCCGGAAAACTCGCTCAGCTAGGCATGAGCGTCCGGGATGTGAGTGACATCGTAGGCGCCGCCGATGTGAAGGTGCCGGCAGGCAAGCTGACAGCGTCAGGATCAGCGCTGACCATCGAGCTTAGCGGAGACTTCGGCGATTTAGAGGCGATTAGAAATCTGCAACTGAGGTCCCAGCCAGAAGGTGCCAGTCTCAGGTTGCAAGATATTGCCACCATCTCTCGGGGTGAGCGCCGACCGGCGAACAGTTATGCCCTCTCAAATGGACGCCGATCGGTCCTGCTTGGGGTTGAGATGGACCTTGGGTATCAGGTAGATCGCTACAGCGATCGGTTCGACGTGTTTCTTGAGGACTACCTTGCTGAGGCACCCGCGGGGCTCCTCATCGAAACAGCTTATGACCAGAGCCTTTACACGGAGACGCGACTCCAGTCGGTCGCTATTAACCTCCTTATGGGCGTAGCATTGGTGATCTTAGTCTTGCTTTTCACCCTAGGCTGGCGCGCAGCCGCAGTCGTCGCCTTCGTTTTGCCACTGTGCACGCTGTTGTCGATGATTCCGCTACTTTATTTCGCTGTGCCCATCCACCAGATGTCGCTCACCGGCTTGGTGGTGGCATTAGGGCTGCTTGTTGATGGCTCTATTGTTATGACAGATGAGGTGCGAAAACGACTCATTGAAGGCCTCAAACCCATTGATGCCATGACCGGTGCTGTCTCTCGCCTGCGCGTCCCTCTCGTTGCATCGACTCTCACGACGGTCCTTACCTTTCTTCCAATGGCTATTCTCGAAGGACCGGCGGGTGACTTTCTTGGGTCAATCGCCATCTCCGTGATTGTTATGCTGGTTTCATCAATGGTACTCGCGTTAACGTTGACTCCGGTGTTGGCAGCACGCCTACTCCCAAACGGCTTGTCAGCCGACAATCGCTGGTGGCAGTTCGGTGCTCACCTACCCGCAATGGCGCATCGTTTCCGGCAGTCTCTGGACTGGTCTCTTCGATTTCCCTTGGCTGCAATGGCCCTTGCCCTGTCTCTGCCGCTCACTGGCTTTCTCAGTGCGGGCGCACTGACCAATCAGTTTTTCCCGGGCACCAGTCGGGATCAATTTTATCTACAGGTCACCCTCCCCGACAGCGCCTCAATCGAAGACTCACTCGAACTGGCACTGGCCGTGAACGACGATCTAAGTGCCGAGCCTCTCGTTCGCCGGATCGAATGGTCCGTAGGCGAGAGCGCGCCGGCCTTTTACTACAATATGCGCTCGAACAAGAAATCCACCCCCAATTGGCTGGAAGCATTGGTTCTCACTCACGACGACAAGGAGACCGATGCGCTAATTCGGCGCTTGCAGCGCGAATTGGATCGTCGCTACCCAGCCGCGCAAATCATAGTAAGGGGCATTGACCAGGGCCCGCCTGTGGAAGCGCCAATCGAGGTGCGCGTGCTCGGTCCTAATTCGAGCACCCTCAAAGTCCTTGGGGAGCAATTTCGGCAGCGGCTGGAGAACCTTCCCGATGTTACGCACACTAAAATGAGCGTGACAGCCGCACCCCCCAAGCTCAGTTTCGACTTCGACGAGGAAAGCCTTAGTCGGCTTGGTCTCACCCGGAAGCAGGCCGCCGGTCACATCAACGATGCGCTCAGGGGGCGCAACAGCGGTGAGTTACTGGAAGACACCGAGCGCATTCCCGTAAGGACCAGTCTGAACGTCGACGAGTGGTCCTCGATTGAGAGGATCAGCAAT
>Ga0181594_10002745_pt1 | contig 16110 bp, 15 predicted proteins | sample 071ome_18_FD_145603 | JGI IMG/M metagenome (GOLD analysis project Ga0181594, IMG submission 145603) | Coastal salt marsh microbial communities from the Groves Creek Marsh, Skidaway Island, Georgia - 071413BT metaG (spades assembly) | ecosystem: Environmental > Aquatic > Marine > Intertidal zone... | reverse complement strand
TATTCGCCTGCGGTGATGCGCAGGACCATGTCTATCGCCAAGCCATAACGGCGGCGGGAACGGGATGCATGGCTGCCATCGATGCCGAGCGGTGGTTGGCCGATCAGGAAGGCTGATAGCCGCTTGTTGCCAGTGTGTCAGCGTGGGCGGTGCGTCTCTAGCCATTCGATGGCGTCCAGTGAGAGCGCTGCCCCTGTGGCGATGGATGCTTCGTAGAGCCAACGAGCCCGCTCGTCGGCACGTACCGTCGTCTCTTCCCTCAGAAGATCGGCCAGTGCAACGGCCAAGCCTGCATGGAAGGCATTCGATGGACTGCACAAGGCCATGAAGTCGTCCTTTTCCATGGTCAACAGGGTATCCAGATCCGCACTGAATGTGGCTTCAAGTCCTTCATTCAGAATGGACTGCGCCTCCTCGTAATCGCCCTGCCTCCGTCTGGTGACGACCTGCAGCAGTACCTGGACCAACTGCTGGATCTGACGCATCAGGAAATCGCGGTGCAGGACCATGCGGGCGTCTATCGCTTGAACATGGTCGAGAGAATGAACCAGACATTCTCCTTTCGTTCGCGCAGCCGGCGTGAATAGTAGGGAAACCACTGGTCGCCATAGGGCACGTACACGCGCATTCCGTATCCCTCGCCTGCGATGTCCCGCTGCGTGTCGGAACGCAGTCCATAGAGCATCTGGAATTCGAAGCGATCCTTGCTGATTCCGCGTTCTGCGACGAATGCCTTGGTGGCGTTGATCAGAAGGTCATCATGGGTGGCAATGCCGGGAAAGCGCCCTTTAGTGATAAGCGTTTCCATGTATTCCAGGAATCGATCACGGATGGTGGGCATGTCTTGCCATGCAACCGATGCAGGCTCCGAGTACGCCCCTTTACAAAGGCGGACCCGTGCCTGCAGCTCGCACATTCGGTCAATATCCTCTTTCGTGCGCTTGAGGTAGGCTTGCAAGACCACCCCGACATGATCCCGATAATCCGGGTATACCTTCTCGAAGATGGACAGGGTGGATTCGGTGATGTCCGTGCCTTCCATGTCAAGGCGCACGAAGGTGCCGGTCTGCTTGGCTTCTGTAAGCACCTCGTGGAGGTTGTCGATGCAGAAAGCCTCATCAATTTTCTGTCCCAGCATGGACAGTTTGATGGAGATGTTCTTGTCAATCCGGCCCGTTGCCTCGTTCAGGGTACGGATGAGGGTGATGTATTCCTCCTTCGCCTCCGTGGCTACGGATCGATCGGAAACGTACTCCCCGAGCTTGTCGAAGGTTGTACTCAAGCCTGCGGCCTTGATACTGCGCACGACGGGCAAGGCCCCTTCCAACGTCTCGGCAGCAACGAACTTTCGGGCAAGAAAGAAGGGCAGTTTCATGGCGAAGCGCTCAGGGAGCGCGGTAGGCGATATCAGTGCACACGGAGGGAGCGGCGGATGGTCCGTGAGCGGTGGATGACGGAGAATCTACGACAGGTCCTGCCCTCATGGAAGCGCTGCCGGTCTGATTCCCGATACATTGACGTTGGTCCAGATCGGGATTTATCCCGCAAGAGCATGCTCGAGATCGGCAATCAAATCATCGACCTGCTCGAGACCAACAGAGACGCGCAGCAGGTTGTCCGGCGTGGGTGAATCCGCGCCTTCGACCGAGGCCCGGTGCTCAATCAAGCTTTCTGTACCGCCAAGACTGGTGGCGTTGGCAAACAGGCGGCATCGCTGAACGGTGCGAAGGGCGTTAGCCGCGTCTCCCTTGACCTGAAAAGAGAGCATGCCACCTCCCAGGGCCATCTGCTTCCGGGCTGTATCGTAGGCTGGGTGGGACTCAAGGCCCGGGTAATGGACGGCCTCCACCTTCCCGTGATGCTCCAGCCACGTGGCCAAGGCCAGCGCCGATGCCGACTGGTGGCGAAGACGGGGAGCGAGAGAGCGCATCCCACGCATGGCCAGCCACGCTCCGAAGGGATCAAGCACGGCTCCCCCCTCATCAGAGAGTGATGAGGCCCGTTCAAGGAGGGTACCTTCCCGCGCAAAGACAAGGGCGCCACCGAGGACATCCGAGTGGCCTCCAAGATACTTTGTGACGGAGTGCAAGACGATGTCTGCACCGTGTTCAATGGGTCGCGTGATAAGCGGCGTGGACCACGTATTGTCGACGACCATCTGGACCCCGGTGCTACGTGCCACGGAGGCGAGAGCCTCAAGGTCGATGATGGTCAGCTGTGGATTGGACGGTGTCTCTGCCCAGACCAGTCGGGTGGTGGGGAGAATGGCCTCTTCCACGGCTGCCAGATTCCTCATGTCGACGGTGGAGACCCGAAGGCCCCAGCGGACAAAATGCTTGGTGACAAGCATGCGCACGCCAAAGTAGATATCATGAGGTAAAATGATATGATCTCCCGGGTCCAAAGCCTGACACAGGGTCATGGCCGCCGCCATTCCCGAAGAAAAACCCAACGCACGTGTGCCGCCTTCAGCCGTGGCCAGGGCTTCTTCAAATTGTTGACGGGTAGGATTGCCCAGGCGGCTGTACACGAAGGGTCCGGGGTGACCATCCGGACCGGCGATGTAGGTAGTGGCGGTGTGTATGGCAGGCGCAAGACCACCGGTCACGGCATCAGGTTCTGTGCCTGTTCGTGCCAGGTGGGTTTCGAGAGCGAGATGCATGCGAGCGTTCAAAGGTTTTTTGATCGGCACAATGTAGTACGCCGGGGCCTATCCGTTCCGGGCATCCGCCGTGTGTCGTACTTTCATACCGACCATCCTACCCCATGCCATCTGATCTCATGAGAAGCAGACGAACGCAATCCTTGAAAGAGGCGCTGAGCGACTGGATCCGCTCCAGCGGGTTGCAGGGGCCGCTTGCGAAAGGACGCGTCATTGCAGAATGGGAGTCGATGATCAGTCCGCAGATGAGGCACCATGTGGGTAAGGCCTGGGTCCGTGGAGATCGTCTTTTTGTGACCGTACACTCTACGGTTTGGCGTCAGGAGCTTCATATGCGCCGGGAAGAGTGGCGGCACACGTTGAACGAGAAGCTGGGAGCAGAACTTATTCGGGAGTTGGTCTTCCGCTGACCGTCGACTGACAGGGCAGGTGTTCAGGTAGCTGAATCCGTGTCCCTGTGGACCGTGTCCGGTGAAAATGCGGGCAGGCAAATGGCAACGTAGTCCGCTCCATCGGATCCCGGAGAAGAGTAGCGAATCCACTCGCCGGCGGTGCACAGGACCGCCTGTCCGGCATGCACATCCAGCGTTCCCGCATCGGATTCAACCCGAAGCATGCCTGCCAGCACAAGGGTATATTCATCAAACTCCGGTTGCTGTCCCGGTTCAGACCAGCCCGAGGGACTGCTCATGTGGGCAATGCTGACGTTGGACGTACCTGTGTTCACGCGTCCAGCATACTCCCGGATGACTTTGGGTGGTTGACCGGGCGCCTCAATGATGGAGGGCTGGGGAATCAGTAGGGGCATGGTAGGCGTTACGTTGCTGAAAGAGCCAGGTGATCATATCCGTATCCTGGTAGGCCGGATCCCATGCATTATGCCCGGTTTCTGAATACTCGGTATAGCGCACATCCGCTCCGAGCTCCTGCAGGGCACGACTCAGGTCCGACGATATGGAGGCGGCGAAAACAGGGTCCTGTTCACCGTGGAAAAGCCAAATGGGCATCTTGGAAAGTGCCTCCGCGCTGCCGCTTATGGCTTCCTCATACGATGAGCCGGTCAGGAAGGGATAGCGGGATCCGTCACCGACGGTAGGACAGATGGCAACGATGGCCGCAAAGCGGTCTGCGTGGCGTTGGCCCAGATAAAGGGATCCGTACCCACCCATGGAGAGACCAGTCAGATATACCCTGCTCGTATCGATGGCAAACTCGGTGATTGTGGCATCGAGCGCTTCGATTCCAATATGCTCTGTTGATGGCATCCAGTTCCGTCCCGGAGGAAGCTGTGGAAACACGACGATGGCAGGCCATCGCTCCGGGTTGAATCGAATGGCGCGACCGAGTCCCACCTGGGTTTGGCTGAGTCCCTCGTACCCACGCTCGCCGGCGCCGTGCAGAAACACGATGAGGGGCCATGAGCGGGAAGGGTCATAGTCCGCTGGCACATAGACCTGGTATCGATGCGTGGTGTTGCCCACTACCAGGCTGCGATTCAGGAAGCCGGTTTCGGACGGCGCTCGTTCCATCGGCCGGGTTGTCGGCGTGGTGGACCGACAGCCTGTGAGGACGATGATGCACGCCAGGGCCAGAAGGACACATGTAGCTGGTGAGCGATGAGGGGTATACATGGCAGGTCGTGTTCACGTTTGGTGCGCCCAGAGGCCGCGCTCTATCTATACGGTATGAAAAAGGGCGCGGGATTCCGAGGAATCCCGCGCCCTTCGCATGCATGAAGTTGCTGGGTTCGCTCGTCTACTCTTCGTACTTCGCAAACACGATGCTGGTGTTATGTCCACCAAAGCCGAACGCGTTCGACATGGTGACATTGACCTCGCGTTCGACCGGCGTGTTGAACGTGTAGTTCAGGTCACAATCAGGATCGGGATGTTGGAAGTTGATCGTAGGAGGAATGGTCTGGTGTACGATGGCACCAATCGCTGCGATAGCCTCGACGGCACCTGCTGCACCCAGCAAGTGACCTGTCATACTCTTCGTGGAGGACAGGTTCATCTTGTACGCATGATCACCAAAAACCCCTTTGATGGCATTGGTCTCGGCCACATCACCAAGACCCGTCGATGTCCCATGCATATTGAGGTAGTCCACGGCGTCCGGTGACAGTTCCGCATCCCGCAGCGAAGCCAACATGGCATTGCGTGCTCCGAGTCCGTCAGGGTCAGGAGCCGTGATGTGGTGAGCGTCTCCGCTCATGCCCACACCCTTTACTTCTGCGTAAATGCGGGCGCCTCTCGCCTTGGCATGCTCCAGCTCCTCGATGAAAAGGGCTCCGGCACCTTCGCCCAGGACAAATCCGTCTCGGGTGGCGTCGAACGGTCGAGAGGCCGTTTGCGGATCATCGTTCCGTGTGGAGAGGGCCTTCAGGGCGTTGAAACCTCCCACGCCCAGCTCTGAGATACTGGCCTCGCTACCCCCCGTTATGGCGGCATCCATATGTCCCAGTCGGATCAGCATGAACGCATCTCCGATGTTGTTATTGCCCGTCGCGCACGCCGACACACACGAGTAATTGGGACCCCGCAAGCCATGCCGAATGGAAATCTGGCCGGCTGCGATATCCGGAATCATCATGGGGATGAAAAACGGAGATACGCGGCGCGGGCCGTCGTCGGACAGGACCTTCGCTTGGGAGTAGAGAATCTGCAGGCCGCCTATCCCGGATCCGTAGATGACCCCGATTCGCTCCTGCTGCTCCGTTGAGAGGGCCTCCGAATCAATCCCGGCATCCGCCAGGGCCTGATCGGCTACGACCATAGCGTACTGACAGAACGGGTCGAGTCGCCGGGCGATCTTGCGATCGAGCAACTCGACAGCGTCGAAGCCTTTGAGCTCACAAGCGAACTTGGTTGCGTAGTCTTCCGTGTCGAAGTACGTAATGGGAGCCGCCCCACTCTTTCCGGCCATCATGGCCGTCCAGAAGGTTTCAGCATCGTTTCCGATCGGGGTCAGGGCGCCCATTCCCGTAACGACAACCCTGCGGGTAGATCGACTCATACGAGGAAATGGAACTGGGATGGGTAGTCAGGGGAGAGGTAACGGCGTCAGGCCGACTTCTCGGTCAGATAGGACACCGCATCGCCAACCGTGGCAATTTTCTCTGCGTCCTCATCCGGAATCGTGATGTCGAATTCTTTTTCGAACTCCATGATGAGCTCTACCGTGTCAAGGGAGTCGGCTCCCAGATCGTTGGTGAAGGATGCGTCATCAGAAATATCTGCTTCGTCAACGCCCAGTTTCTCAACGATGATCGACTGTACCTTGGCTGCGATATCGGACATAACGTGTTCTCCTGAAAGTGGATGGTAAAAAGCGGTTCAAGATCCGCTGAGACACCCTGTACTGGGCCGTAAACGGTCCAAAACAAGGCAAGTAACCCCAAAAACTACGCCTCGTGGGCAGGAGAAGCAATCAGCCGGGTCTCCCTTGATCCAACCTTCGCATACGGGTCGAATCATCCCGCATCAAACAGCGTTCGAGCCGGATACTTAAAAAGCACGTCGCCCATCCGACACTCCAAGCCGTTCATGTCGTTCCTTTTTTCGTCCGAATCCGTATCCGAAGGCCATCCAGACAAGGTGGCCGACCAGATTTCTGATGCTGTGCTCGATGCCATGCTGTCCCAGGATCCGCACAGCCGTGTGGCTGTCGAGACCCTCGTCACGACGGGGCTTGTAGTCCTCTCCGGCGAAGTGACGACCGAGGCGTATGTCGACGTGCAGGAGATTGCCCGGGACGTCATCCGTTCCATAGGCTACGTTGACCCGGCCTTGCGATTTGACGGGGACTCATGTGGTGTCCTGACCACGATTCATGAGCAGAGCCCCGACATTGCCCAAGGGGTGGACGACGGCAAAGGGCTTCATCATGACCAGGGCGCGGGGGATCAGGGAATGATGTTCGGCTACGCCACCCGGGAGACCCCCGAGCTGATGCCCATGGCGCTCAGCTTTTCGCATGGTCTGATGCGTGAACTGGCCTCCATCCGCAAGAAGGAGAAGATCATGCCCTACCTGCGCCCGGATTCAAAAGCGCAGGTAACCGTCGAGTACGAGGATGATGGCAAGACCATCAAACGTATTCATACAGTGGTCGTCTCCACCCAACATGATCCGGGCGTGGAGATGCAGACCATCAAGCAGGATGTGCAGGCGCATCTGATTCCGAGGGTCATCCCCGCACACCTGATCGATGACGACCTGATCCTGCACGTCAATCCTACCGGACAATTCGTGATCGGAGGGCCGCACGGCGATACGGGACTGACGGGTCGGAAGATCATCGTAGATACCTATGGTGGCAAAGGGGCACACGGTGGCGGCGCCTTCTCCGGCAAGGATCCGTCCAAGGTGGATCGCAGTGCAGCCTACGCCGCCCGGCATGTGGCCAAGAATCTGGTCGGAGCCGATCTGGCCGACGAGGTCCTGGTACAGGTAGCCTATGCCATCGGCGTTGCGGATCCGATTTCCATTCATGTGGACACGTACGGAACGGGGCGTCTGAGCGATCAACGCACTGTGGATATCGTGCGCAAGGTTTTTGACCTGCGGCCGAAGGCCATCATTGAGCGGCTGGATCTGCTCAAGCCTGGATACGTGAACACGGCGGCCTACGGGCACTTCGGCCGGAACGAATTCACGTGGGAAGCCTTGGATCATGTAGACGCTCTGAAATCTGCTGCAGCTTCGATGGCGTGAAAAACGGCTACGGATACCATGCGGAATGAGTACTGAGGCCGTCAGCGCGTCGCGTTGAGACCGGTTCACGTGCTTTTTACTGCGTTTCGACTTCGTCTGTTATCCAACCGCCTTTTTTCATGCCCACGCTCCTGTCGACGTTTTCCCTGATTGCAGCTCTGGTGGCTGTTCTCTGGATCCCGACTGCAGTCCACGCGCAAGACACGCTGCCGCGGAAGGTGCTTGAACGGGAGATCCTTGACGCAGCTGTCACGGCACCGGCTACCCGGCTTGTTGGCACGACCCGTCTGGACATCGCTTCCGGTCTCGTTCGTGCACGCTATGCGCAAGCCGAGGAGCGCGTGTATCGTCGGCCCGAGGATTTCCTGCGGGAGGAGGCCACCCTTTTTGGTTGGTCACCCGAGCTGGATGAATTGACGCTGCTCCGGCATGAGCGTCGCGATCGTAGCCGGCACCTGACCTACGAGCAGACCTTCAAGGGCATTCCAGTGGCCCATGGCACGGTGCGTGTCAACCTGGATCGTGATGGGCATGTGAGCATGGTGACCAGTTCCTTTGCGCCGGTCAAAGCCCAAGAGGAAGCGTTTGATACCCAACCGGTCGTGACCGCCGACGCAGCTTCTGAGTTGGCACGGGTCGCTCTGGCTGAAGGACACGGGCTTACGGACAGCCCACGCCTCGTCATCCACGAACCGGAGTCACCCCGGCTTGCTTGGGAGCTGACGCTGTGGCCTGAGGCCGAGCCGTCGGAGTACAAGGTCTGGGTAGACGCCCGATCTGGCGCCATTCTGCAGGCCTATGATCAAGCCCTGGCAAAAGAGGGGCATGGAGCCCGGCGGCATGGTCCTTCTCCGATGCGGACGGATGGATCCGGCTATGTCTTCGATCCGGATCCGCTGTTTGCTTCGGGAGCTGCATATGGCCCACCGTATGTGGACAACAACGATGAAACCAACGCTGAGTTGAACGCAGCCCGTCGAACCGTCTCGCTGCACGACATCACCCAGAATGAAGATGGCCGGTGGGTCCTTGAAGGGCCGTTTGTCCGGATTGTGGGGACCACGACGGGAGGAACGCAGGTCTATGATCCTCCTGCGATGGACACCCCGAATGACTTCTTTTTCGATCGCTCCGACGAGCGTTTCGAAGCGGTCAATGTGTATTACCATATCGATGCCAACCAGCGCTACGTCCAGAGCCTTGGTATTCTGGATGTGCAGCACGAGGGTGTAGAAGTCAATCCCCACGGGATTTCGCGGGATGATTCCTTCTATTACCCCGATCGGAACATGATCATGTTCGGGAGTGGAGGCGTCGATGATGCCGAAGACCCTTCCGTTGTGATCCACGAGTATGGACATGCTCTTCTCAATGCCGCAGCGCCCGGGCTGTTGTCCACGCTGGAAGGGCGGGCCTTGCACGAGGGTTTTTCAGACTACTGGCAGGCCTCCTACTATCGGAATCTCGTTGAGACAGGCCAGACTGCCCGTGATGATTGGCGGTGGGTATTCCTGTGGGACAGCGGCGAAGGACAGATCTGGAATGGGCGGTATCTGGATCACGAGGGAGTGTACCCGCAGGATATCTGTGTAGCATCCACGAGCGGCGCCGGATGCAGTGTGCACGAGGATGGCAGGATGTGGGCCACGACCCTGATGGAGGTATGGGACGACTTCGGGCGAGGTATTACGGATCACCTGGTGCTGCTTTCCCACTATTACCTGCAATCCCCGGTCACGTTTGCCGACGCTGCCCAGGCGGTCATTCAAGCCGATTTTGACTATTACGATGGCGCCCACGCGGGCCGGCTCATTGAGATCTTTTCTAACCGGGGCCTTGTGAATGCTTCGCAATACGGACCGACGGTGGAGCATGAGGTGCTTCCGAGTACCGAGGAGGGGGGTGTTTCGATTCCGGTAGAAGCCGTCGTTCGGGGTATTTCCGCTCCGATCCAAAGCGTGGAAGTAACGTGGTACACGTCTTCCGCGGCAGCGCAGATTGTGCCCATGGTTCCGGTCGGCGGCGACGTTTATCGTGGGCTGCTGGACCTGCCGTCCACTGCGGACACCGTCTTCTATTACTTGTCTGCTCGGGACCAGATCAATAATGTGACGCTGGACCCGTCCGCTGCACCTGCAGAGGTCCACTCCTTCCTGATCGGTGAAGATGATACGTCTCCAACCGTAGTCCACGACGCGATCCAAGAGGCAACTTTCCTGTCATGGCCTGTTCGCATCACGGGCAGCGCGCAGGATGACTTCGGTATTGCCTCCGTTCGTGTTGACTGGGAGGTCATCTCACCTGACGGGGTGCTCGAGTCGTCCGGTTCACAGATCGTTTCTGAATCTGGTGGTGTCTTCGATGAGGTTTTGTCCATCCCATTGGCAATGATTGAAAACGGCTCCACGGTGCGGTATGCACTCGAGGCGGTAGATGTCTCCGCCAGGAAAAATGCCACCCGCCTTCCTGCGCAGGGGGCCTTTACCTTCGGCGTGACCGCTGGACCGCTGCTCAGGGAATATGGATTCGATGCGCCTACTGAGGGTCTCCGCGTCGGTGGACAGTGGCAGATCGCGGAGCCGACCTATGGCACGCGGGTCTCACCGGGTGGAGGTGCCGTGGCCATGACCGGCCCCTCGGCAGCCTACACCTCCGATCCTTCGGTATCCTTTTTGAGACTGCCGGAAATGAATCTGGCGCGTATCGAACCAGTGCACCTGCGTTTCTGGCATTATGTCGATACCGAGGCGGAAGGGCGTCCCGATCCTGCTGGAACGGATGGTACACTACTGGACGGTGGTTTTTTGCAGGTGCGCACGGACGAGAATCCGGAGTGGGTGATTCTGCAGCCCGCGGGTGGATATAACGGTCTGTTTTCAACCACAGGAGGGATCCCACTGGCCGGCAATCCGGCCTACGGTGGTTTCAGTCACGGATGGCGCCGTGTGAGTGCTGCCCTTCCGCAGGAGAATGGCGTTGAGGTGCGTTTCGTGTTTGTCACGAATCAGGGTAACACGGCGCAGGCAGATCGCTTTGCAGGATGGATGATTGAAGATGTCCGCGTAGGGTCCTTGGAGGATGTGGATCAGGGCGTACCCGTGGTTACTGACCTGCCTCCGGCACTCCAGGTGTTTTCGACGCAGGCGGCTCTGCCGACGGTCGATCTGGTGGCCCGGGACGACCTGGGAATACAGGATGCTTGGCTCGACTGGACGCTTTCATCAGGGTCGGTCCGCAACGAAGGCTCCCTCCGAATGACACAGTCGCCCGATGATCTGACCCGCTTTTCGGCCTCTACGGAGTCATTGATTTCGCCACAGGCCGGGGATGAACTGATGGTGTCCATGCGTGTCTCCGACGTGGGGGGCAGAGAAGAGTCTGTAGGCCCGATTACATTGGTCTTTCGCCTCTTTGGCAGCCATGAGGCGTTGACATCGGTATGGGCGAATGGGACGTGGGAAGCGTTGGGCGAGGGATGGATCTATCGTTCCCAACCCTCGACGCTACTCTCAGGATTGGTCCTCAATCCCAGGGATACGGAGAACAATGCTGCGGCGCTCTTTCTTGTACTCGATCACGAACCCATGTTCGGGACCGGTTCAGCCGGGCTGGTAGAGGTATCCGCGGACAATGGGGCGACATGGCAAGACTTGGTGCCGGAGGAGGGGTATCCGGGTACGTCCCGACTGGATCCCGATAATCCACTCAATGACCGCTCGGCGTTCATCAGCGCAGGCATGCGGACAGAGTCCGTTTTCGATCTGTCCTCATGGGCCGGCCAGCAAGTGCAGGTACGTTTTCTGGCGACTTCCGAGGGGGGAGGAGCTAGTAACCAGTACTGGCGCCTGTATTCGGCCCGCTTCCAGGCGCAAACCGGGGATCCAGCGTTCGAGCGGGTATCTGCCTTCGAGTTGGACGGCGCCTTTCCGAACCCTTTCGATGATCGCACGCGCCTGTCATGGTCCCTGCCAGAGGCTGGCCCTGTCCTCCTTGAGGTTTTTGACGGTCTCGGTCGCAGGGTGTCCACGTTGGTCGATGGATACCATGAGGCTGGATCGAACGCAGTCACGTGGGATGCCGGTGGGTTACCGGCCGGTGTTTACTTCGTGCGTTTGCGCTCAGGAGCAAGGCAGGCGACGACGACCGTCGTGCGGTCAGGACGCTGAGGAGATCGGTTCCGCTTCGTAGCAGGGATTGACGAAAAACAGCGGGCGGGGCGCCAAGTGGCGCCCCGCCCGCTGCATCTTCAATCCGTATGACCAGGAAGCAAGGGCCTCAGGAAAGGGGAATTACTCGTCCGTCTCCCAGGTCAGGATGTCCTGCTCCGTTTTCTCTTTCGATGCCCACGATTCTGCATCCGGCAGGGGGTCCTTCTTCTCGGTGATGTTGTATCCCAACTGCTGCCATTGATTGGCCAGATACGTGTTCCATTCGGCATAGTGTGCCAGCTCCTCTGGCAGCTCATCATCAGCATAGATAGCCTCTACCGGGCAGACCGGTACGCATGCGTTGCAGTCGATGCACTCATCTGGATGGATGACCAAGAAATTGGGTCCCTCGTAGAAGCAGTCCACTGGACATACTTCAACGCAATCCGTGTGCTTGCAGTTGATGCAGGATTCTGTTACGACGTAAGGCATGATGATCTCGTGCTGAATGAGCGGGTGGCGAATCCCGCAATCGTCAATTCCGTACCATGGCACAGGGGCCTTCAAGGCAGGGGTCTTGCATGTCCCCTATGCTCGTAACGGTCTCGCCTCCCATCCAAGATAGTACACGGAATCGGTTATCAGAACCCCGTCGCTTGTCTGCATGCCTACGCTCGTTTCCCATGTTTTCGGATATCCATCCCGCGTAATGGGACGATTCACGGCCATGAACCGCGGTGTCAGGCATGCGTTGGTCGAGGCGATTATCTGGTGCGCCGGGTTGGTAGGTGTCGCCCTTCCGGACCCTGCACAGCCTTCGGTAATCGATCTGTGTGTTTTCAAGTGGATTGGTTTTGCCAGCTGCCCCGGGTGTGGTCTCGGACATGCCATGGGCTATCTTGCCCGTGGAGAGTGGGCCTTGGCCCTTGAGACCCACTGGCTTTCTCCCGTTGTCATGATCGTGCTGCTGGCCCGGATAAGTAGCGCGGTATGGACCGTGCGTTACACGCCCTCATAATGCTGCCCATAAAAGCCCATGTCAAAAGTCATCACGTACATGCCCGAGTTGCAGGGAGATGAGCAACTGGTTGTCGCCAAGCTCATGACAGACATGTCTGAGGAGCAGGCGCTGCAATTTGCCCGGGTTTACAGGGAGCGGCGAAAGAGTGAATCAGTCGTTCTCTTGACTACCCTGCTGGCTTTTGTCGGCTTTGCCGGCATGAATCGCTTTTATCTCGGGCAGATTGGTATGGGGATCATCTACTTCTTCACGGCTGGTTTTTGCCTGATCGGGGCCATCGTGGACATTTTCAATCATAAATCCCTGACAAGCGCATACAACGAAGATCAGGCCATGGATACGGCCATGGTGATACGGGGCGCTTTTCCGACAGGGTCTTGACGAGGGGATATACTGGATGGTTGACTCAGTGATACCGATCAGGCGTTTGTTGGACCGCGCAGGGTACGGAGTTGCCCTCCTTGTCATGGCTTCCGGTCTGATCGGATGCCTGCCTGAACAAGGTCCGGCATCCGAAGTGCAGCTTGAGCAGATCCGTCTGCCCGAGGGGTACTCGATTTCGGTGTTCGCCGACAGCGTTGAAAACGCCCGATCCATGGACCTCTCACCGTCTGGCACCCTGTTTGTGGGTACGCGCCGGGCTGGGAACGTGTATGCCCTGCGGGACGCCGACGGAGACGGAGTGGCCGATGAGCGTCATGTGATTGCCGAAGGATTACAGATGCCCAACGGTGTAGCCTACCGGGACGGATCCCTTTTCGTGGCCGAAGTCAGTCGCATCCTTCGTTATGACGATATCGAGAACCGGCTGGCCAATCCGCCTGAGCCAGTTGTCGTCGTGGATGATTTCCCTTCGGATCGGCACCATGGCTGGAAATACATTGCCTTCGGGCCCGACGATAAGCTTTATGTCCCCGTAGGTGCCCCCTGCAATGTGTGTGACCGTGGCGAGCCCTATGCCGCCATTCATCGTATGAACGCTGACGGCTCGGATCGGGAGATCTTCGCCACAGGTGTCCGCAACACGGTTGGTTTCACCTGGCATCCCGAAACAGGGGAGATGTGGTTCACGGATAATGGACGTGACAACATGGGGGATGACATTCCGCCATGCGAACTGAATCATGCTCCCGCGGCGGGTATGGACTTCGGGTTTCCTCATGTCCATGGCACGGACATCCTGGACCCGGAGTTCGGTGAAGGTGCGTCACCATTCAACGTCACGGCACCGATCCAGGAACTGGGCCCCCACGTGGCGCCGCTCGGGCTCGAATTCATGCAGGAAAACGGCCAGACCCGCACGGACCGCATCTTGATTGCCGAACACGGATCCTGGAACCGCAGTGAGAAGATTGGCTATCGGGTGACGATGGTATCCCTGGACGCCGCGGGACAGGCCCTTTCCTACGAGCCATTCGCCGAGGGTTGGCTGCAGGGCGAAGAGGCCTGGGGACGTCCTGTAGATCTGGAGTACCTGCCCGACGGCAGTCTGCTGGTGTCAGACGATGCAGGTAACCGGATTTACCGCATCAGCCGCGACGACTGATCACTGCCCTGTTATCGGGCGATGGTGATCAGGCGGGAATCCGTACCGTCTCCCGTAGATATCCGCATCAGGTAGGCACCTGCCTCCAGTCCCCGGGCATCGAAGTCGACTGTGTGGATTCCGCCATTCAAGGTCCCGAGGTCCCGGCGAAGGCGCTCCCGTCCCACCATATCGATAAGGACCAGTTGCACGGGTGCCGCCCGATCCAGTCGAATGGAGGCTGAAGCGTGATCCTGGAACGGGTTGGGATAGACCGACTCGAGAGCCAGTCCCCTTGGAAGCGTTCGGGCCTCATCTACACTCGTGGCCATGGAAAGCGGTGTCCACGAGGCAAACATGGTACTGCGTTCTGCGCCCGGGATCTGCGGATCTCCATGGGCAAAAATGAAGGTGACCGTGTCATAGGCTCCTTCGAGGACGACGGTGTTCTTGGAGGGATCCAGGTCCACCCAACGCACGGTTCCATCGGCTTCTTCCAGCAGGGCTCGCGCTCGGTGCCGCAGCACCTTCAGGTCATAGAAGAGACCGGTTGGATCGGGCGTGTCGTAGGTCACGGACACATCGGCAGCGCGGGTAAGCTGGAAATAGTGTACTGATCCACCATTGATCTTTTCGTCAAACTGCAGGGTGTATCCACCTTCGCCGCTCGAGGACTGGACCTCTCCGTTCACAGGGGGTGACATGAGGGGTGTCCGATGGAAGGAACGCTCGGGTTCACGGTACCCGAATCGGGGGTCGATACTTCGATCATTGACACGATTTGCCGTGTGATAATCAAGAATCACCTCCAGCAGGGAGGACCCTTCGATCGTCAGAATGGAGTCGATTCCTGTAGCCCCCTTCTTCTCCATGCGCATCATTTTCCCGACCGTCTCGGGACCCATTTGCTCGCCGATATAGGTGAAAAACAAGCCCCCGCGCTCATATCCTCGAGCGCCAACCGAGCCCTGATCGCTTCGCCAGGTGAACAGGGGGAGGGACACCTCCGTCACACTCGATGCGAAGCTGACACCGCGCCAGTAGAAGCCATTCATGACCATGGCGTATTCGGCAAGACCCTCCGAGATGAAGGTCTGATCCGAGCCGTAGGCAAAGTGGATCAGGTGGGCATATTCGTGCGCGGCAATCACGGCCAGCGTGGAGAAATTCCGCGTCCCCTCGTTCGAATCCAGATAGAGGATATCCCGACCGTTGCCTGAACTGGAATCAACCAGTTGGTCAGCGGGCCAAAAATATCCCAGCGTGGATCCACTGCCTTGGCCGATGTCATACATGAGGATATCCACGATGCCATCGCCATCGACGTCCGGCGGTAGGCCGAAAATATCATGATTGTTGGCAAAGGTCCCCTTGCTTGGATTGATGGAGCGGGTCGGGGTGCTCTCAAGGACAGATGATCGGAGTTGGTTCGCCTTGCCCTGATCTACATTCCCATTGGCCAGTTCGCCGACTTCAACCCACAGATGATACAGGGAGGTCTTGTCTATCAGCTCGAATTCGTAGGAAGCCACGCCGGTCTCGCTGACGTTGAACGTCTGCCTGTCGCCAATCTCAGGGTCAAGGCGACCCTTGCGGGAGATTGGATAGCGCCCTGCCTTGCGATCCTGACGTACCTGCTCGATGATCTTCATGGTCTGCGGGCTGGACATGTCCGTTCCACACCACGGCGTATCAGGCCCATGTACGTGTCCGGAAGCGGGCAGGTCGAATCCCGGCGGTGGCGTGTGGACATCCTGCCCGGCCGGGTCTACATTCCCATGGGCAACAGCAGGACCAGCCAAGGCCGAGAGACACAGCGTGAAAGCGCTCAACGCGGCTGCAAAAACGGTCTTTTCGCGGGTTTTCATGGATTGGTACTGCCTCGTGGCCTGCGGGTCCTCAGTTTCAGGATAACGGTTATTCCTAACCTTCAGATGCCATGACGGGTTTCTTCCGCCGACCTCTCCATCCTCACGGCCCCCGTTTCCTGTGCCTCTTTGCGCTGCTCACGATGCTGGGAGGCTGCACTGTCGGTGCTG
>Ga0181594_10002743_pt1 | contig 16114 bp, 19 predicted proteins | sample 071ome_18_FD_145603 | JGI IMG/M metagenome (GOLD analysis project Ga0181594, IMG submission 145603) | Coastal salt marsh microbial communities from the Groves Creek Marsh, Skidaway Island, Georgia - 071413BT metaG (spades assembly) | ecosystem: Environmental > Aquatic > Marine > Intertidal zone... | reverse complement strand
ATTCCATCGAACCGCGTGGATGTTATGCGGAATTTGACGGCGAACGGTTGCATGTGGCGATGAACGCCCAAGGGGTTTGGGCCCATTGGAACCGCCTAAGCCAAATGTTGAACATGCCCAAGGATAACATACGCGTCACCAACCCTGATACGGGTGGTGGATTTGGGATGAAGGCCATGGCCTATCCCGAGGCCTATGTGTTGGCGCATGCTGCGATGACATTGGGCCGCCCTGTACGCTGGATGTCAGATCGCACAGAAGCGATGCTAACCGACAACGCGGGGCGCGATTTGGTGTCATGGGCGGAATTTGCATTTGACGCGGATCACCGCATTCAGGCCTATCGCGTGCATACGGATTGCAACATGGGGGCATATAATTCGCAATATGCGCAACCCATTCAAACACAACTGTTTTCACGGGTTTTGATGGGCACCTATGATGTTCAAGCGACCTATCTAAGTGTGAAGGGGTACTACACCAACACCACGCAAGTGGACGCCTATCGCGGTGCGGGCCGCCCCGAGGCGATTTATGTCCTTGAACGCCTGATGGATCGTGCTGCGCGTGAATTGGGTGTGGATTTGTGGGAATTGCACCACAAAAACTTTATCCCCGTGGATAAGTTCCCGTATAAAACAACCACAGGCGAAACCTATGACGTAGGTGATTTTTCGCGCGTTTTGAACCATGCTGAAACCGCCTGTGATCGGGCGGGGTTTGGGACGCGGAAATCCGCATCTGAGGCGGCAGGCAAACTGCGCGGTCAGGGCCTGTGTTTCTATATTGAATCCATCCTGGGTGACCCAAGCGAAAGCGCCCGTGTTGAATTTAACGATGATGGTACAGTCTGCATTTTTGTTGGCACGCAATCAAACGGGCAGGGGCATGAAACGGTTTATGCGAAATTCCTATCCGATCAAACGGGTATCCCACTGGATAAAATTATCGTGGTTCAGGGCGACAGCGATCTGATCAAACAGGGTGGGGGCACAGGCGGATCGCGGTCGGTCACCGTGCAAAACAATGCCACCTTGGCGACGGTCGATAAAATGATCGAAAGCTTTACCCTTTACCTTGCGGATAAAATGGGTGTCGCGGCTGAGGATATTTCATTTGACGATGAAACCTTCCGCGCGGCGGGTTCAAACCTGACGCCGACCTTCCTTGAGGCGGCTGAAATGGCGCGCGAGGATGGGCGTGACGATCTATTGATCCAAGAGGCGCGTGCAACGCTTGAGGCGCGTTCGTTCCCCAATGGGGCGCATGTTGCCGAGGTTGAGATTGACCCAGAAACAGGGAAAACTGTGGTTGATCGGTATGTTGTGGTTGATGATTTTGGGAACCTTATCAATCCACTATTGGCAGAAGGTCAGGTGCACGGCGGTGTCGCACAGGGCCTAGGACAAGCCTTGTGTGAACATGTGGTCTATGATGAGGATGGTCAGTTGCTGACCGCGACATTTATGGATTATGCGATGCCCCGCGCGGTGGATATGCCGTTTGTAAAGTTCGAAACGGAACCTGTTCCGTCAACGGCCAACATCATGGGCATGAAAGGCTGTGGAGAGGCAGGCACTGTTGGCGCAATGGCGGCGGTTGCAAATGCGGTGCAAGACGCCCTGTGGGATCGTGGTGTGACCCAAGCGGACATGCCATTTACCCCGCATCGCGTTTGGCAGATGCTGAATGACGCGCCAAAGGCCGCCGAGTAACGCACTTCCCCGTGTGCTGCGCTGGGCAGCGGGGCACACAGACACCGCCAAGGAAAGACCGACGCGTCACCGCGCACAGCGCACGCATATAATTTTGATTGATGGCACCCTTTCGACCCTGAAAGAGGGGCGCGAAACCCATATTGGTTGGCTATACAAGCAGCTGGGAAAAAGCACGATGACCACCAGCGTGTATTACATCCCAGGGCTGCAATGGGGAAATTGGCGCACCAGTTGGCGTGTGTTAGTGGGGCGCGGGCTAAGTGCGCAGATCCAAGAGGCCTATGGTGTATTGGCCGCGCGCTACAGGCCGGGTGATCGGATCTATATGTTCGGATATTCCCGTGGCGCCTTTGCGGTGCGATCGCTTTCTGGAATTATTGATCGCGTGGGGCTATTGCGTTCTGAATTTGCCACAACGCGCTATGTGGACCGTGTTTGGCGCCGTTATCGCGGATCACGGCGATCAGAGGATTTCAAATCTCGCTACTGTCATGGGGATGTGAAAAACAACATGATGGGCATTTATGATACGGTCAGCGCGCTAAGTGTGAATCTCTCTTGGTTTGCGCAAATCTTACCTGACAATTACAGCTTTCATAACCATCGCATATCTGATTGCGTTTTGGCGGGCTATCACGCACTGGCCTTGGATGAAACACGTGCGGCCTATGCCCCCGAACGCTGGGAGGCGGATGAAACAGGCGCACCCCATGAAATGGAGCAGGTGTGGTTTTCAGGGTCTCATGCGGATGTCCGGGGGCATTTGTTGGGGCAAGAAACGGCGCGGCCGTTGGCCAATATTCCCCTAATCTGGATGATGGAACACGCTGAACGCCATGGTCTGCGCCTGCCTGAGACCTGGCGTGAGGGCCTGCATATCAACGCCAAGGCCTCAAGCGTTGGCATGTCGCGTGGGTTTGGGCGGTTCATTTGGGTGCGGGCCAAACGGCAGGTGAAATTATCCAGTTTTGAATGGATTCATCCATCGGTGTCGGATCGCAATTGACATTGGGCACGGCCCCATCGCACTGTGCCAAAAACGAAATGAGGGGCCTATGGACGAACATTATAGCGATGCACATTTGCGCGATATCCTAAAGCGGACAAAAAATATCGCCGTGGTCGGGGTCAGCCCAAACCCACAACGCCCCAGTTATTTTGTGGCCCGTTATTTGGGGTTAAAGGGGTTTAATGTGATTTCGGTCAATCCAGGGCACGCGGGAAAAGAGCTGTTTGGATCAACCATCCGTGCGTCCCTGTCAGAAATTGATGAACCTATTGATATGGTGGATATTTTCCGCAGGTCAGACGCGGTGCCCCCAATTGTGGATGAGGCGATGGAGCGTTTTTCGGACCTAAAAACCATCTGGATGCAAATTGGCGTGACCCAAGCAGAGGCCGCGGACAAGGCGCGTGCAAAGGGCATTGACGTGATCATGAACCGCTGCCCGAAAATCGAATATCAACGCCTGTTCTGGGAATTGCGCATGGCGGGGTTCAATACGGGTGTGATATCGTCAAAGCTGAGCTAATCCAGATTTGGCGCGTGCGATGAAACCTTTGGCACATACCCAAGGGTGTTTTTTCACTTAAATATAACCCTTGGGTATGCGAAATCACCCACGCGATGCTTTTTCGGCGATGCCTGATTGTCCCTGACGGCGGGCCAATTCGTTGACGACATCGCCCCATTCAACGCCGCGGGCATGCAGCATGACCATCAGGTGAAATATTACATCTGCTGCCTCACTGGTTAGGGCAGCGGGGTCGTTTTTCACAGCCTCTATAATCGCCTCAACCGCTTCTTCACCGAATTTTTCGGCGCATTTTTCGGGGCCTTTGGCCATCAATTTCGCGGTCCAGCTTTCCTCAGGGTTGCTGGCAGCGCGGTGTTTTACGGTTTCAAACAGATCATCTAGGGTCATCAATTCATCCTCATCGGAATGCCAGCGGCTTGCATATGCGCTTTGGCCTCTTGGACAGTATATTCCCCAAAGTGAAAGATTGAGGCCGCCAAAACGGCGGATGCGCCACCTTTGGTCACACCATCCACCAAATGGTCCAAATTGCCAACACCGCCTGACGCAATCACCGGAATAGACACCGCATCCGAAATTGCGCGTGTCATGGGCAGATTGAACCCAGATTTCGTGCCATCCCGATCCATCGACGTTAGCAGGATTTCACCAGCACCTTTTTCCGCAATCATTTGCGCAAATTCAACTGCATCAATTCCTGTGGGTTTGCGGCCTCCATGCGTGAACAATTCCCATTTGCCGGGGGCTACGGTTTTTGCATCAATCGCACAGACAATGCATTGGCTGCCAAAATGATCGGCGGCCTGACGCACCACATCAGGATTTGCCACAGCGGCGGAATTAAACGACACCTTGTCAGCACCCGCCAACAGAAGGGCACGCACATCTTCAACCGTGCGCACGCCACCGCCAACCGTAAGGGGGATAAAGCACTGTTCAGCTGTGCGGCGCACCATATCAAACATGGTGCCACGGTTTTCATGGGTGGCGTGGATGTCCAAAAAACAAATCTCATCCGCGCCCGCGGCGTCATATCGTGCGGCGGCCTCAACCGGATCGCCCGCATCGCGCAGGCCGACGAAATTCACGCCCTTAACCACGCGGCCATCGGCCACGTCCAAGCAGGGAATTAACCGTGTCTTAAGCATTCATCACCTTTAACGCTTCACCCAGATCAATCGCCCCGTCATAAAGCGCGCGTCCAGAAATAGCACCATTCAGGGGCGCACCGCAGGATTTCAGCGCCTGAAGATCCGCGATTGAGGATACACCACCCGATGCAATCACAGGAATGGATACCGCATGGGCCAGATCAGCTGTCGCCTGAACATTGGGCCCCTGCATTGCGCCATCACGGTTGATGTCGGTATAGATGATCGCGGCAACACCCGCATCCTCAAATGATTTGGCCAAATCGGTGACCATGACATTTGTTTCTTCGGCCCAGCCTTTTGTCGCAACCTTGCCATCGCGCGCATCAATGCCCACGGCCACATGCCCTGGAAATGCGCGTGCAGCCTCGCGTACCAAATCGGGGTTTTCAACGGCAACGGTCCCCAAGATCACGCGCTGTAACCCTTTGTTCAGCCAGTTTTCGATTGTCGCCATATCGCGGATGCCGCCGCCCAATTGTGCGGGCACTTTGCATTCGGACAAAATCGCCTCAACAGGGGCGGCATTGACAGGCTCACCCTCAAACGCGCCGTTCAGGTCCACCAGATGCAGCCATTCACATCCCGCATCGACAAATTCCCGCGCCTGTGCGGCGGGGTCTGTGTTAAAGACGGTTGATTTGTCCATATCCCCACGCAACAGGCGCACGGCATTGCCATCTTTTAGGTCAATTGCGGGATATAGGATCATGGGGCTACCTCATTTCACGTGTCGCGGCCTTGTGACATGGGGCGTTGAAAAATGCAACGTGACCTAAAGTGAGGCTTGCTAAAATATCGACTTCGCCGCAGTCTATGCGCAAAACATGGGAGGTTGATATGAAAAACACCTTGGTTGCGGCCGTATTCGGCGCGATTTTGGCGGTTCCTGCAGTGGCGGATCCTGTTTTTGGCACATGGAAAACCATTCCTGATGACAAAGGAAATTACGGTCATATTCAGTTGAAACAATGCGGCGACACCATTTGCGGTGAATTGATCGCAAGCTTTGAAGGGGATGGCAGCGCTGCTGACCCCCGTCACGTCGGTAAAAACATCGTTTGGAACATGACATCCAAAGGCAATGGTAAATACGGCGGCGGCAAAATCTGGGCCCCAGATCGTGACAAAACCTATAGCTCCAAGATGGAGCTGGTTGACGGCGGCAATGGGCTTAAGGTCAAGGGCTGCGTTGCAATCATTTGCCGTGACGGCGGAACATGGACGCGCGTGAACTAAGGCGTCCCGCTGTCGGTCCTATTTAAAACACAGCAGAGGGCGCCCTAGCGCCATCTGCAAAAGGCACTTAGTCAAACTGCAGTATCGTGCGAACCAAAGCCGACACCTACGGCCGCCAGCTTAGGAAATTTCCAATCATGCGCAGCCCTTGGTATGCGCTTTTTTCTGGGTGGAATTGTAGGCCGATCATTGTGTCGCAGGCCACAACGGCCGTGACATCGCCCGCGTAATCCACATGCGCGATGCGCTGTTCGGGGCTTGCGACCTGCATCTGATAGGAATGCACGAAATAGGCGTGATCGCCCGTTTCTACGCCGTCAAAAATAGGGTGGGGGTGGTCGATCACCAAATTGTTCCACCCCATATGTGGGATTTTCAATGGGGGATCGGTGGGTGCAATTTTATGCACAGCCCCATCAATCCATCCCAAACCCGGTGTCTGCGTGTATTCATGGCCCTCTTTCGCCATTAACTGCATCCCAACGCAGATCCCCATAAAGGGCCGCGCCTTTTGTTCCACTGCCTCACACAGGGCATCGTAAATGGCACTGTTGATCAGGGCATCTCGACAGGCGGGAAAGGCGCCGTCCCCTGGCAAAACCAGACGATCTGCGCGCGCCACCACATCAGGATCAGACGTGACAACAACATCGCCTGCATCCAATTCCGCGGCCATTTTTTCAAATGCCTTGAGCGCGGAATGCAAATTTCCGCTTTCATAATCAATCAGCGCGGTCAGCATGGCGGATCAAAGTGCCCCTTTGGTCGAGGGGAGGGCCTGTGACATGCGGGGATCAATTTCAACCGCCTGACGCAATGCACGCGCCACCGATTTAAACGCCGCCTCGGCGATGTGGTGTGAATTTAGGCCATGTAACTGATCAATATGCAGGGATAGGCCCGCATGTGTAGACAGCGCCTGAAAAAATTCACGCACCAACTCGGTATCAAAATTCCCAATCTTCTGGGTGGGCATATCCACGTTGAACACCAAAAATGGACGCGCCGAAATATCCAGCGCCGCGCGCACCAATGCATCATCCATCGGCAACAGACAGCTGCCATAGCGATTGATGCCCTTTTTGTCACCTACTGCCTGAACAATGGCCTGACCAAGGGCGATACCCGTATCCTCAACCGTGTGGTGATCGTCGATGTGATGATCGCCCGCGGCGCGAATGGTCATGTCGATCAGCGAATGGCGCGACAATTGATCCAGCATATGGTCAAAGAACCCGACGCCTGTCTGATTGTCATACTGTCCTGTCCCATCCAGATTGATGGTTACCGAAATTTGCGTTTCGGCTGTATTTCGCGTGATAGTTGCGCTGCGCATTCGCTTACTCATATTTTTGTTGCATGGGCGTTATATTCCCGTTGACCGCTCAGGCCAAGCCCCAATTCAAACCTTTGTTTTTATGACGCAAATTTTGTGTTTACCCTGCGATAGGCGAATTTTTGCTTGTTCGATTTTGGGCGTGAAGCTGCCTTGTTCGGCATACCGATGGGAATCCATCGCGGTGAACTGTGCACGGGAGGAATAGATGCGTAAGAATATTATTACAGGAGTAAGCCTTGTTGCCCTAAGCGCGGGGATGGCACAGGCGGGTGGTTTTGAGCTTCAGACGCTGGACACATCAATCATGTATGCCGACGTAAACCAAGCGTCTATTTCATACGCAAGTATAGATGTTTCTGTTCAGGGTGAAAACCCAAACTCTACGACATCGTCCAAAAGAGATGTCGTTAAAGATCAAACAGTGACAAATGTTACAGCCAAGTTTGATGTGGGTGACAGCTTGTCGTTTGGATTAGGCACTTACCGCTCTGGCTCAATCCAACTGAATTGGGGGTAATGAAAATCTTGGAGCTACCTATGGTGCAGTGGGAGGTAACCTTGCGCCGAGCGCTGATTTAGATTTGAACACTACGGCCCTAATGGCCCGCTATAACTTGAATGATAACTTGTCTTTCATTGGTGGTGTTACACAGAATGCAGTGGGTGGCGGCAATGTAACCACTCTAGGCGGCACTTATGATGTATGCAGTACATCATCTGTTGGCTACTTTGGTGGGATCGCATACAGCGTGCCTGAAATTGCTCTGCGGGCAGAATTAGTTTACCAGCCGAAAGCTGAGTTCACGACATGTACCTCGTCTGCTCCGACTGCGTTCGGTGTGGCTGGTACACGCCTGAGAATCACAGGATTGGTTAATGCCGGTGTTACTGCGCTACAAATTCCTTTAGTTGCCTTGAATGGGGCCTCAGATGCCATTCTTCAGGCTGCACTGACCGAAGAAAATGAAAAAACAACATTAGCGCTTCCTGAAACCGTCGCATTCAATTTCCAAACGGGGATTGCTGCGGACACTTTGCTTACGGCTTCTTATCGCAAAGCCTCGTGGGGTGGGGCGCAGATAAACATCGCAGCGCCGATCGCTATTGAGACAGAGTTTTCAGCCTATGAGGCTTACAGTATCGGTTTGGGAAGACGTTTCACTGACAATCTTTCTGCATCCCTGACGTACTCTAAAGAGGAAGGCAGCATCGCACCAGCTACATCTTTGTTTACAGTTTCTAATGGGTCAAAAGCATTGAGCTTAGGGATACAATACAAGCGTGATAATATGACTATTTCAGGTGGTATATCTCAGCGTAATGTTGGCGACGTTACTGTAAACGCTGCAGGCGTTGGCACGATGAAGTATACTGGAAACTCTGTCACGGCGATGGGTGAAAAAATCGCATTTGCATTCTAGTCTGTTCGACAGATCAAAAATTTCACAGGCTCGCGGTTTTGCGGGCCTTTCTTTTTGCCCTGGAACACTGTTTAGTGTGGGTGAAGTTATCGAATTGATTTGGGTTATTAGGTATGAATGGAACATTTGCTGCGATTATGATGGTGTTGGGCCTGTGGGACATGTCCGCGAATTATTGTCAAACGGGTTGTTTTCAGGAACGCGAGGTTGCGGGGTATACCACGTATGCCATTGGTGAAACCTCATTCAACGATGATCCCGTCGGGACCGAAGTCTATGTGCGCCGCGACACCAAGGTTGCGCATGGTCCGTTTCAAAATGTCCATGGCCTGTCGATCAGTGATACGGGCGATGTTTGGGCAGGGATTGGCCATGCCTATACCATCGATACCCCGATTAACCGTGTCGATGTGCAACTACACGCGATGACGGGCCTTTATTCCCGTGGAACAGGCGTGGATTTGGGTGGCCCGATTGAATTCCGCTCTGGGATCGAGGTGGCGTATCATATGGAAAACGGGATGCGTTTGGGGCTTGGGTGGGATCACAGATCCAACCTTGAAATCTATGCCCGCAACCCCGGCGTTGAAATGGTGCATGTGCGCCTATCAATTCCGTTGGAATAATTCAAAAACAACTTGCCACTGACGCTTTGAGCATTAATTTCTTATGTATAAATGGGAGGAAATCACATGAAGACTATGGCAAAATTTGCCGTTGCAGCAATCGTTGCATCATTGGCCACAGAAACATTGGCAGAGGAATGGAACGTGTCCCTATGGGGGAAACGCCGTGCCTTTACCGAACATGTTGAAAAGCTTGCTGAATTGGTATCTGCCAAAACAAACGGCGAATTCACCATGAACATCAGCTATGGTGGCCTATCAAAGAACCGTGAAAACCTAGACGGTATTTCAATCGGTGCATTCGAAATGGCGCAATTCTGTGCAGGCTATCACCGCGACAAAAACCCAACCATCACTGTGTTGGAATTGCCGTTCATGGATGTTGCGAATTTGCAAGAAGAAGTGGCCGTTTCAAACGCGGTTTATGCGCACCCCGCCACGCAAAAGGATTTGGCACGCTGGAACGCGAAATTGTTGATGACATCACCAATGCCACAATACAACATCGTCGGCACAGGTGAGCCACGCGATACCTTGGCCAAAATGGAAGGCATGCGTGTCCGCGCGACAGGCGGTATCGGGAATGCGTTCAAAGCTGTGGGCGCAACACCAACATCTGTGACCAGTTCAGAGGCCTACAATGCAATGGAATCAGGCGTTGTGGATACGGTGGCATTTGCGCAGCACGCGCACCTGTCGTTCCGCACTATCGATCAGGCCACATGGTGGACTGCGAACCTGAACCCAGGCACCGTGAACTGCCCCGTTGTGGTGAACATCGATGCCTATGAGGGCCTATCTGATGCGCACCGTGAGGCGCTGGACAGCTCAATCGACGAAGCGATTGATCACTACCTTGCAAACTACGGCGCGTTGCTGGAGCGTTGGGAAGGTATCTTGGCCGAAAAGAATGTTGCCAAAGTTGAATTGGCACAATCTGAACTGGACGCGTTCCGCGCCGTTGGCGGTGAGCCGATCCAACAACAATGGATCAAAGACATGGAAGCCCAAGGCATTCCAGGTCAGGAACTGTTTGATTTGGTAAAATCTACATTGGCCTCCATGCGTTAATCGCTGGACCCCACTGGCGCGTGCTTTCGCGCGCCAGTGACCTTTTTGACGAGGATACTATGGCCGGAGCTGCGGTTTTAGAAGATTCCAGCACGTTAAGTCGGCTGGATCGTTCCCTGTACCGGATCGAGCGTTTTTTCGCGCTGATCGCGGGTACTTTCACACTGATTTTGATGGTTTTGGCGGTTGTCTCCGTGGGCGGGCGCGAATTGTTTGAACGCCCATTGCCGGGGTATGTGGATTGGATTTCACAGGCTCTGCCATTCATCGCGTTCATGGGACTCGCCTTCACGCAACGTGATGGTGGTCACATTCGAATGGATATTGTGATCGGCCAGCTGCGCGGGCGTGCGTTGTGGTTTGCAGAACTTTTGACATCTGTTGCGACGCTGGTAATTCTGGTCCTTCTGATTTGGGGCGCATGGTCGCATTTTGGGCGCAGCTTTGACTGGGCCGCCCCCATGTGGAGCCGCGACAGCACAATTGATATCAACCTACCGATTTGGCCGACAAAATTACTGGTGCCCATGATGTTTGGTGTGCTGGTGCTGCGGATCATTGTGCAAATTATCGGTTATGCGCGGGCTTTGTTCTTGGGATTAGACAGCCCCGTTGCTGTCCCCCTGATGCAATCTGTCGCCGAACAGGCCGCCGCAGAAGCGGCCCTGATGGAGGGAGGATCCAAAAATGGAACCGATTGATATTGGAATCATTGTCTCGATCCTCATGGTGGGGATGGTTGTCTTGGGCATGCGTGTAGCCTTTGCCGCGGCCCTTGCAGGGTTCATCGGACTATTGTGGATTTTCTGGGCCAAAAAGGGCTATGATCCCGAAGATTTCGGCTGGGCGCTGGGTGTTGCTGTGAAAACGGCGGGGCAGGTGCCGCATTCTAAAATTTCATCCCAAGCTCTATCGCTTATCCCCACGTTCATTTTGATTGGTTATTTGGCCTATTACGCGGGCCTGACACGTGCCTTATTTGAGGCTGCGAAGAAATGGGTGGGATGGTTGCCAGGGGGCATGGCCGTATCCACCGTGTTTGCAACTGCGGGCTTTGCGGCCGTCTCGGGGGCATCTGTTGCAACGGCGGCGGTATTTGCACGTATCTCAATCCCCGAAATGTTAAAGGTAGGCTATGACAAACGTTTTGCCGCGGGGGTTGTTGCGGCGGGGGGAACCTTGGCATCGCTTATTCCGCCATCTGCAATTTTGGTGATTTACGCGCTGATCGTGGAACAAAACGTTGGCATGCTGCTGCTTGCGGGTTTCATCCCGGGTGCCTTTTCTGCGGTGGTTTATGGCGGTTTGATCGTGGCGATGGCGCTGATCATCCCCAATTTTGGCCCACCCGTGCGCGGGTTTACATGGGGGGAACGGTTCACGTCCTTGATCCCTGCGTTCCCAGTCTTTTTTGTAGTGCTGATCATCATCTTTTTCATCTATAACCCCTTTGGTGGTGACGCATGGGGCACCCCGACAGAAGGGGGCGCGCTTGGTGCGTTTGTTGTGTTTGTGATGGCGCTATTGCATGGCACGAAATGGTCACAACTGCGCGAGGCGATCATCGAAACAGCCAAGCTGAGCGCGATGATCTTTGCGATCATCTGGGGTGTGTTGATCTATGTGCGCTTCCTTGGGTTCGCGCAATTGCCATCTGCGTTTTCCGAATTCATCGTTGGCCTTGATCAGTCGCCCATGTTGACCTTGGTCCTGATCCTTTTGGCCTATGCGGTTTTGGGGATGTTCATGGACGCGATTGGCATGCTGCTTTTGACCTTGCCTGTGGTTTATCCTGCGGTCATGGCGCTGAATGGGGGTGAATTTGTCTCTGCAGCTGATAGCGCTTTTGGCATGGCGGGGCCGATGTGTGCGATATGGTTTGGGATTTTGGTGGTGAAAATGGCCGAATTCTGTTTGATCACTCCGCCCATTGGTCTGAACTGTTTTGTGGTTGCAGGTGTACGTGATGACATTTCGGTTCAGGACGTATTTCGCGGTGTCACACCCTTTTTCATTGCGGATGCGCTGACGATTGCGGGTTTGATTGCCTTCCCACAAATTGTGCTGTGGTTGCCGTCGCTGGCATAATCTTTTTTAAATGATGATGAAAGGGCGTGCCATTGGTGCGCCCTTTGTCGTGACAAGGGGCTAGTCCCGCGTTATTGATCAAAAAACGATTTTGATGTTGGGGGTTTTATGCGGGTCTTTATCACAGGTGTTGCAGGCTTTATTGGATCAACCTTGGCCCATTTATTATTGGAACAGGGGCATCAGGTGGCAGGAATTGACAGCCTGAATGATTATTATGATCCCGCCCTGAAAACCGCGCGGCTTGATCGCCTAACAGTGCGTGATGGATTTACCTTCACAGAAGAGAAAATTGAAACCTCGGGCTTGTTGGCCGAGCTGTTTTCAACGGGGTATGACGCCGTGGTTCATTTGGCCGCACAGGCAGGCGTGCGCTATTCCATCGACAATCCGCGTGCCTATCTTGAGGCGAATTTGATCGGTGCTTTGAACTCTTAGAGGCCGCGCGGGCCCATCCACCAAAACACATGCTGCTTGCCTCAACTTCATCCGCATGTGGTGCGAATACGGATGTGCCCTATGTCGAAACACAACGCGCCGATCATCAAATGTCGTTCTATGCAGCGACCAAAAAATCAAACGAAGCTATGGCGCAATCCTATGCCCATTTGTATGATCTGCCCATCACCATGTTCCGGTTTTTCACGGTCGATGGCCCGTGGGGGCGGTCTGACATGGCGCTGCTCAAATTTACCGATGCCATCCTAAAGGATCGTCCGATTGATGTATATAACCATGGCAAGATGAAGCGTGATTTCACCTATGTGGATGATCTGGTGCGCGCGCTGTCCATGTTGATCGATGCTGCACCCGTTACGGGCCAACCTGCATCAGAGAATGACAGCCTGTCACCCGTCGCCCCGTTTCGTGTATTGAACATCGGCAATAATTCCCCTGTTGAACTGGGCGATTTCATCCGCGCGATTGAAGCGTCCTGTGGAAAAACGGCGGTGAAAAACTTAATGCCGATGCAGGCAGGCGATGTGCCTGCAACATGGGCCGATACGTCATTGTTGCATGCGTTGACGCAATACAAACCCTCCACCTCTGTGGAAGAGGGGGTGGACCACTTCGTGCGGTGGTATCGTGCTTATTATGGGATTTAACTGGTCATTCGCGCTGTTGGGCGATATGTGATGCAAAACGAGATAAATCAGGTTTGGCATGACCCAAGACGATATTAATGCAATCGCTGCACGTGTAATTTCGATTGAGGCGGATGCACTGCATCAAATGGCGGCGGATTTGCCCGGTGATTTTTCAGGTGCGGTTGATGCGATTTTGCAAACCAGAGGCCGCGTGATCGTGTCGGGCGTCGGCAAGTCGGGGCATATCGGCAAGAAGATTGCTGCAACCTTGGCCAGTACGGGCACGCCTGCCAGTTTCGTTCATGCGACAGAGGCGAGCCATGGGGATCTGGGCATGGTGACAGCGGCAGATTTTTGTTTGCTGATTTCCAATTCGGGGGAAACATCTGAGCTTCGTGATATTGTCGCCCATACGCGGCGTTTTGGCATTCCCATGGCGTCGATTTCGTCAAAACCGAACAGCACGCTTATGCAGGCGGCCGATTATAAACTGACCTTGACGCAGGCGCCCGAGGCCTGTTCCATTGGCATGGCGCCGACCACATCCACCACACTGACGCTGGCCTTGGGTGATGCATTGGCCGTTGCGCTTATGGAGCGGCGCGATTTTCAACCCGAAGACTTCAAGGTGTTCCACCCGGGCGGCAAACTTGGGGCGCAAATGGCAACGGTTGCACAACTGATGCATCGTGGTGATGCGCTGCCTATCGTTGATCATAAAACCCCAATGCAAGACGCGCTTATCACCATGACGTCCAAGGGGTTTGGCATTGCCGTTGTGATCCAAGAGGGTGTATTACTAGGAGTGATCACCGATGGCGATTTACGCCGCCATATGGACACGCTGATGCAGGCAACGGCGGGGGATATTGCGGGGCAAAACCCCGTGACAGTCACCCCCGATGTGTTCGCAGCCGAAGCGTTAAACATTATGAACACTAAAAAAATCAGTGTGTTATTGGCGGTTGATCAAAACAACATGCCCATTGGCGTCCTTCATATCCACGATCTATTGCGCGCAGGTGTTGTATGAAAACTGTTATTATTATTCCCGCCCGCTATGCCTCAACCCGATACCCAGGGAAACCACTGGTGGAACTAACACTGCCGGATGGGGCCCGCAAATCCCTGATCCAGCTAAGCTGGGAGGCGGCGTGTCGTGTAAACGGCGTAGATGCGGTGTATGTGGCCACTGATGATGCGCGCATTCGCGATGCTTCAGAGGCATTTGGCGCGGATGTGATCATGACATCTGAAATCTGCCGCAATGGCACCGAACGCTGTGCCGAGGCGCTAGTAAATGCGACCCTGGATGCAGATTTGATTGTAAATTTACAGGGCGACGCTCCCCTGACTCCCCATTGGTTTGTCGAGGATTTGATCGCCGCCATGAAACAGGATAAGGCAGCGCAAATGGCCACCCCTGTGCTGCGCCTTGATCGGTTGACATACGGCCATTTCACCACCGACCGCCGCGAAGGTCGGGTGGGGGGCACCACAGCGATTTTTGATAAAAACAACCACGCTCTTTATTTCTCCAAAGAGGTGGTGCCCTTTATGAATATCGACAAATGGCCTGCGGATACGGAATTGCCTGTGTTCCACCATGTTGGGGTCTACGCCTATCGCCCCGCAGCGCTGAGCGCCTATATGTCCTGGCCCGAGGGGATGCTCGAACGCCTAGAAGGGTTAGAACAGTTGCGGTTTTTGGAAAACGGCGAAACCGTCAAATGTGTGGAGGTTGAGGGGCGCGGCCGTGTCTTTTGGGAATTAAACAACCCCGAAGATGTCGCCCGTATCGAAGGAGTGATTGAACAATGAGCACGCAAAAAACAGTGATGGTTGGGGATGTTCCCTTTGGCGGGGACAATCCGATTGCCTTTATCATGGGGCCGTGTCAGTTGGAAAACCGCGATCACGCCATGATGATGGCCGAACGTGTGGCCAATGCCTGTGCGCCCACTGGGTCAAAATTTGTCTTTAAAACCAGCTATGACAAGGCGAACAGATCCTCAATCACATCGGCGCGCGGCATCGGAATGGACGAAGGCCTGCGCATTCTGGGCGAGGTGCGTGACACCTTTGGCTGCCCAGTCATTACAGACGTTCATGAGGTCAGCCATTGCGTCCCCGCGGCCGAGGTGGTGGATGTGATCCAAATTCCTGCGTTCCTGTCGCGTCAGACGGATTTGTTACTGGCGGCGGGAAATACGGGCAAACCCATCAATGTGAAAAAGGGTCAATTTTTGGCCCCATGGGAAATGCACAATGTCGCCGAAAAAATTGCCAGTACGGGGAATACCCAAATCATGCTGTGTGAACGCGGCACATCGTTCGGATATAACACATTGGTCAATGATTTCCGTGGGTTGGAAACCATGGGCGAAACGGGATATCCGGTGATTTTTGATGCCACACATTCGGTGCAACAACCGGGTGGGCGGGGCAATTCATCGGGTGGCGAGCGTAAATTCGTGGCCGCCCTTGCACGCGCGGCCTGCGCCGTTGGTGTGGCGGGTTTGTTCATTGAAACCCATCAGGACCCCGATAATGCGCCCTGTGATGGACCCAACATGATTCAGATCGACGACATGCCAGCATTAATCGCGCAGTTGCGTGCTTTCGATGCGCTGCGCAAAGGGCTGTAGCCCAAAAAATTCGTTGAACGTCAGTGGACTGGCCCTAAACTGCATAGGGACAGGAAGGGAGATTTCGCAATGATCGAAATGGTGATTGCTTTGGCAATTGTGGGTGCTGTTGCAGGCGTCATTGCGGGGCTGTTTGGTGTTGGGGGCGGTATGATTTTGGTGCCTGCGTTTTATTATGCCTTTACCA
>Ga0181594_10002736_pt1 | contig 16127 bp, 14 predicted proteins | sample 071ome_18_FD_145603 | JGI IMG/M metagenome (GOLD analysis project Ga0181594, IMG submission 145603) | Coastal salt marsh microbial communities from the Groves Creek Marsh, Skidaway Island, Georgia - 071413BT metaG (spades assembly) | ecosystem: Environmental > Aquatic > Marine > Intertidal zone... | reverse complement strand
ATCGGCATTTTTTCGACACTTGCCATTCACGTCATCCTGTTGCGCCTTGACCCGGCTTCGCGACTAGAACGCTGCCCCGTTGCCGGAGCAACGAGCCGTTCAGTCGCGATGTCGGAAGGTCAGTTCAGATCAGCTATAATAGTCTTGCAACGAACGGACTTCAAGGTGGCTTGATCGCATCGCTGCGATTGCCTGGGCAATCGCCCGGCTGGCTGCCGCCGTTGTGAAGTAGGGAACCTTGGCGCCTAGCGCCGAAGCCCGGATGGATTGTGAGTCCTTCAGGCTCTGCCAGCCCTCCGTGGTGTTGAAAATCAACGCAATATCGCCATCGACGATCTTGTCGACGATGTGCGGGCGCCCTTCGGCAACCTTGTTCACCTGTTCGACCGGTAGCCCCGCATCGGCGAGGTAGCGCTGCGTGCCACCCGTGGCGACGACGCGGAAGCCGAGTTCGACGAGCTGTTGTACGCCAGGCAGAATCTGCGCCTTGTCGCTGTCCTTCACCGACACGAATGCGACGCCTTCCTGCGGGATCTTGGTGCCGGCGCCGAGCTGCGACTTGGCAAAGGCCGTCGCAAAATCGCTATCGATACCCATGACTTCGCCGGTAGACTTCATCTCAGGACTGAGCACCGGATCGACGCCGGGGAAACGCGCGAAGGGGAACACCGCTTCCTTCACAGCCATGTATTCCAGCTCGCGCTTGAACGGCGGGAAGCTGGAGAGTTTCTCGCCCGCCATCACCCGCGAGGCGATCTTGGCGACAGGCTGGCCGATGGCCTTGGCGACGAAGGGCACCGTGCGGCTGGCGCGCGGATTGACCTCGATGAGATAAACCTCTTCGTCCTTGACGGCGAACTGAATGTTCATCAGGCCGCGCACGTTCAGACCACGGGCCAGAAGGTCCGCCTGCCGCTCCATCTCGGCAATGATTTCGGGCGAGAGACTGTAGGGTGGCAGGGTGCAGGCGCTATCGCCCGAATGGATGCCCGCTTCCTCGATATGCTGCATCACCCCGGCAACGACGACATCGTCGCCATCGCACAGCGCGTCGCAATCGCATTCGATGGCGTCGCGCAAATACTGGTCGATCAGCACGGGGCTGTCGCCGGACACTTGCACAGCGGTCGCGATGTAATCGTCAAGCTGTTGTTCTGAATCGACAATTTCCATGGCCCGGCCACCGAGCACGTAGGAAGGACGCATCAGCACCGGATAGCCGATCCGCGCGGCAACCGCCCTCGCCTCGTCGCGGCTGCGGGCAATGCCATTCGCGGGCTGCTTCAGACCCAGCTTGTCGACCAGCTTGGCGAAACGCTCGCGATCTTCGGCAAGGTCGATCGCGTCGGGCGACGTGCCAAGGATCGGAATGCCCGCATCTTCGAGCGCCTGCGCCAGCTTCAGCGGAGTCTGCCCGCCGAACTGGACGATCACTCCGACCAACTCGCCGTTCTGTTGTTCCACCCGCAGGATTTCGAGCACGTCCTCTGCCGTCAGCGGCTCGAAATAGAGCCGGTCCGAGGTGTCGTAGTCGGTCGAGACGGTCTCGGGGTTGCAATTGACCATGATCGTCTCGAAGCCCGCCTCGGACAGCGCGAAACAGGCGTGGACGCAGCAATAATCGAACTCGATGCCCTGTCCGATCCGGTTTGGCCCGCCACCCAGAATCACGATCTTGCGTCGATCACTCGGCGCGGCTTCGTCTTCCGGCTCGCCGAACAGCGGCGCTTCGTAGGTCGAATACATGTAGGGCGTGATCGCCTCGAATTCCGCAGCGCAGGAATCGATCCGCTTGAAGACCGGATGGACACCCAGCTTTTGGCGCAATTCGCTCACTTCCTTCTCGCTGGTCGCACCCGCCATCGCGCGCAGGGTATCGTGCAGCAAGCCGGTGCGCTTCGCCTGGGTTTCGCCCAGCCCGCCCCTGACATTCACCGAACGCACCGCCAGCCGCGCCAGCTTGCTGTCGGAAAAACCCATGGCCTTTAGCGCGCGCAGCCCTGCGGCGTCGGTTGGCAGGCCATGCTCCGAGACATGCGCCTCAGCCTTCATGATGTCTTCAATATGGCGCAGGAACCACGGATCGAAATGGGTGACGGCGTGGATTTCCTCCAATGTCAGCCCCTCGCGGAAGGCCTGCGCGATCACCAGAATCCGGTCGGGCGAGCGCAGCGAGAGCCGCGCGATAATCGCTTCGCGATCCGCGCCTTCCAGCTCTTCAAGCCGGACAAAGCCGTCCAGCCCGGTCTCGAGGCCCCGTAGCGCCTTCTGCATCGATTCAGGGAAATTGCGGCCGATCGCCATGACCTCGCCGACAGACTTCATCGCGGTCGATAGTTCCGCCGTCGCGCCCTTGAACTTCTCGAAAGCGAAACGCGGGATCTTGGTGACGACATAGTCGATGGTCGGCTCGAAACTGGCCGGGGTCGCGCCGGTGATCTCGTTGGTGATCTCGTCGAGCGTATAGCCCACAGCCAGCTTGGCCGCGACACGCGCGATGGGAAAGCCGGTGGCCTTCGATGCCAGCGCCGACGAGCGCGAAACGCGCGGGTTCATCTCGATGACGATCAGCCGCCCGTCCTTCGGGTTGACCGCGAACTGTACGTTCGAACCGCCTGTTTCGACTCCGATTTCGCGCAGCACCTCGATCGAGGCGGTGCGCATGATCTGGTATTCCTTGTCGGTCAGCGTCAGCGCCGGGGCGACGGTGATCGAGTCGCCGGTATGCACGCCCATCGGATCGACGTTCTCGATCGAGCAGATGATGATGGCGTTGTCTTTACGGTCGCGGACAACCTCCATCTCATATTCCTTCCAGCCGAGGAGCGATTCCTCGATCAGGACTTCGGTGGTCGGCGAGGCATCGAGCCCGGCGCGCACGATCTGCTCGAATTCGGCCTTGTTGTAGGCAATGCCGCCGCCGGTGCCGCCGAGCGTGAAGCTGGGGCGGATGATCGCGGGCAGGCCGGTCATTTCCAGCACTTTCCACGCCTCGTCCATGTTGTGCGCTTCGCCCGAGCGAGCGCTCTCCAGGCCGATCTTGTCCATCGCGTCGCGGAACCGCATGCGGTCCTCCGCCTTGTCGATGGCGTCGGCATCGGCGCCGATCATCTTGACGCCGAGCCGGTCGAGCGTGCCGTCCTCGAACAGCGCCAGCGCGGTATTGAGTGCGGTCTGCCCGCCCATCGTCGGCAGCAGCGCGTCGGGCTTTTCCTTCTCGATGATCTTGGCGACGATCTCGGGGGTGATCGGCTCGACATAAGTCGCGTCGGCCATGTCCGGATCGGTCATGATCGTGGCGGGGTTGGAATTGACGAGAACGACGCGGTAGCCCTCTTCCTTCAGCGCCTTGATCGCCTGAGTGCCGGAATAGTCGAACTCGCAGGCCTGGCCGATAACGATCGGGCCGGCGCCGATGACGAGGATCGAGGAGATGTCAGTGCGTTTGGGCATTTAGGCGAGACTCGCGACGAATTTTTCAAACAGATAGAAACTATCCTGCGGACCAGGCGATGCCTCCGGGTGGTACTGCACGCCGAAGGCCTTCTTGCCCTTGATGCTGATCCCGCAATTCGAGCCGTCGAACAGCGACCTGTGGGTTTCCTCCACCTCCGGCGGCAGCGTCGCATTATCGACCGCGAAGCCGTGATTCATCGAGGTGATCTCGACCAGCCCCTCGCTCTCGCCCCAGTCGCCGCCAACACGCTGCACCGGGTGGTTCGCACCGCGATGGCCCTGGAACATTTTCGAAGTCTTCGCGCCCGCCGCCAGCGCTAGCATCTGGTGGCCCAAGCAGATCCCGAACAGCGGAATGTCGCGCTCTAGCAGGCCCTGAATGACCGGCACGGCATATTTGCCGGTCGCCGCCGGATCGCCCGGCCCGTTCGAGAGGAACACGCCATCGGGCTTGAGCGCCAGCACCTCGTCGAGCGTCGCCTCGGCGGGCACCACCGTCACCCTCGCCCCGGCCTTCACAAGATTGCGGAAGATGTTGTCCTTCGCGCCGAAATCCATCGCCACGACATGCGGCCGCGCATCGTGGGGCGAGCGCGCATAGCCTTTGCCCAGCGCCCAGGTGCCGCCTTCCCAGCCTTCCTCGCCTTGGCGCGAGACGATCTTGGCAAGGTCCATGCCTTCAAGGCCCGGCCAGTCCTGCGCGCGCTTTAGCAACGCGGGAATGTCGAACTTGCCCTCGGGCGAATGGGCGATCACCGCATTGGGCGCGCCCGACAGCCTGATCCGCCGCGTCAAGGCGCGCGTATCGACGCCCGCCAGCCCGATCTTGCCCTTGGCGGCCAGCCACTCCTCGAACTTTCCGCGCGAGCGGAAATTGCTCGGCTCGGTCACTTCCTCGCGCACGACGCAGCCGACCGCGCTCTCGACCTGCGATTCGAGATCCTCGTCGTTGACGCCGACATTGCCGATGTGCGGGAAGGTGAAGGTGACGATCTGCGCGGCGTAACTCGGATCGGTCATCACTTCCTGATAGCCGGTCATCGCCGTGTTGAAGCAGACTTCGCCTACTGCCTCGCCCACGGCGCCGAACCCCTTGCCCCAGATCACCGATCCGTCGGCGAGCACGAGGACTCCCGTCGCGCCGGATGGTTGCGCGTGCGAAGATGCGGCGTCGGCCATGGAAGGCGCTCCGTTACTGGGTTTCGGCGATAGGTGCTAAGTCCCATGGGCTAGTGTCCATTGTGCACTGCGTCAAGGCGCGAGACGTGCAAATCCACCTTACCGGTGATAGCAGGACCGAATTGACACCAACTTGTTGCAGGAAAGCCCGCCATCATGCTGCGCGAAGACATCAAGAATGCCCAGATTTCCGCCATGAAAGGCGGCGACAAGCCGCGCACCGCCGCGCTGCGCCTGATCCTGGCCAAGATCAAGGATCGCGATATCGAGCTGCGCACCGCCTCTAGCCAGCCCGACGACGATACGCTGGTGACCGAAGTGCTCCAGAAGATGGCAAAGCAACGCAAGGAATCGATCGAGCTGTTCGAGCAAGGCGGCAGGCAGGATCGCGCCGACGACGAAAAGGCAGAACTGGTGGTGATCGAGGAATTCCTGCCGAGCCAGCTCAGCGAGGACGAAACGAAGGCTGCCATCGAGGAAGCGAAAGCGGCGGTCGGCGCCGAATCGATCAAGGACATGGGCAAGGTCATGGCTGAACTGAAGGGCCGCCACGGCGCCGTGCTCGACATGGGAATGGCCTCTGCGCTGGTGAAAGCCAGCTTTGGCTGACCAATCCGCAAGGCTGTCAACAAGCCCCTCTCCGCGCTTGTCACGACCCGCCTGAAAGGCGATAATCGGGCATGGCGCTCTCCCCCCAATGGCTGGACGAATTGCGTTCGCGCGTCACGCTCTCGGGCGTGATCGGTCGCACCACGCGCCTCCAGAAAGCCGGGCGCGAGTTCAAGGCCTGCTGCCCGTTCCACAACGAGAAGACGCCCAGCTTCACCGTCAACGACGAAAAGGGCTTCTATCATTGCTTCGGCTGCGGCGCGCACGGTGACGTGATTCGCTGGATGACCGACCAGCGCGGTCTCCAGTTCATGGACGCGGTCAAGGAACTGGCCGCCGAAGCCGGCATGGACGTGCCCGCGCCCGATCCGCGCGCGGCGCAGACGGCGGAAAAGCGCGCTTCGCTTCACGACGTGATGCAGGCGGCGCAGGACTGGTTCGTGACAGTACTGCATGGTTCCGGGGGACAGGCGGCGCGCGCCTATCTCGAAAAGCGAGGTATTTCCCCGCGCACTGCTGAACATTTCGGCTTCGGCTACGCACCGGAGGATCGGCAGGCGATGAAAGCGGCGCTTTCCCGCTTTCCGGAGGACATGCTGATCGAGGCTGGGCTGCGAATCGCGGTCGAGGATCGCGAACCCTACGACCGTTTCCGGGGCCGCCTGATGCTGCCGATCCGCGACGCGCGCGGGCGGGTGATCGCCTTCGGCGGGCGCAGGCTGGAAGATCGCGATGGCGCGCCGAAATATCTCAATTCGCCCGATACGCCTTTGTTCGACAAGGGCCGCACGCTCTACAACCTCAACAATGCCGCGCCAGCAGCGCGCAAGTCCGGGCGGCTGATCGTCGTCGAAGGCTACATGGACGTCGTCGCGCTCGCCGCTGCGGGAATCGAGGAATGCGTCGCGCCGATGGGTACCGCGCTCACCGAGCAGCAGATCGAACTGCTGTGGCGGCAGGTGGAAAGCCCGGTGCTGTGCTTCGATGGCGACGCGGCAGGCCAGCGCGCAGCCATGCGTGCAATCGGCAGAGCACTGCCGATGCTGCGGCCTGCGCATAGCTTACGGATCGTCTCGCTGCCTTCCGGCCTCGACCCGGACGATCTGGTCCGGCGAGACGGCACCGCGGCAATGGAAGGCCTGCTGGAAGGCGCCAGTAGCCTCGTCGATACGTTGTGGCGGGCCGAACGCGACGCAGCGCCGCTGGCCACGCCCGAGGACAAGGCGGGCCTCAAGGCGCGGCTGCTCGCCCATGTCGATACGATTGGCGATCAGGATATTCGTTCGCTCTATCGGCGTGAATTGCTCGATCGCTACTCCGCCTACGCATTCCCAAAACGTGAGTTTCGAGCGGAATTTCGACGGGGCGTGCCGCTTCAGGCCCGAAGCTCGCCTCGCAATGTCGAGCGCCTGCGCCAAAATGCCGGCACAGGAGGTGCGCGAGCCGCGCTGCTCGGATCCGTCGTCTCGGGCTTGATTCGTTGGCCCGACGAAATCGCTCTGAACGCCGAAGCTCTTGCTGAACTGGCCGCAGAGGATCTGCGGATCGACGCCTTGCTTGAAGCCTTGGAAACAACGCAAAAGCTTGAAAGCAACCAATTACAAACCATATTTGCGGATAAGGGATTTCGCGTGCCCGGATCGAATGAAACGGAACGCATGCGCTTTCCGTTCTTGTCCGAGAATGAGGACGCCGATTTTGCACGTTCGGTCCTGCGTCAGGCAATCAACCTGCTGGTCGAGCAACCGGCACTTGAAGAAGCGGCAAGCCAGGCGCTGAAGCGGTACGAAACACACCTGACCGACGAGGCCAGGCTTGAACATGAGCGACTCGTGAAGAGAAAACTGGAATTTGACGCGCGACTAAGGCAAATGGCCGAAACCAGTGCTGCTGCGCGTGCAAACGAACCGGCACAATCCAGGGCGGAATGATGGCGACCAAGAAAAAAGAAGAACCCGAAGTAGCTGACCGCGAAGAGGGCGGCGATGCCCCGCTGATCGATCTCAACGAAGCCTCTATCAAGAAGCTGATCGCGCACGCCAAGCGGCGCGGCGTCATCACTTATGACGAGCTTAATGAGGCTCTGCCGCAGGACCAGATGTCGTCCGAGCAGATAGAAGACGTCATGTCCGCGATCTCTGAGATGGGCGTCAATATCGTCGAGAGCGACGATGACGCGCAGAACGACGACGATGGCCCGGAGGAAATCGCTCCTACCGGCGCCAGCGATGCCGCCGCGAAACCGGCGGAGACCAAGAAGAAGGAAACCGTCGAGCGCACCGACGATCCGGTGCGGATGTACCTGCGCGAGATGGGCGCGGTCGAACTGCTCAGCCGCGAGGGCGAAATCGCCATCGCCAAGCGGATCGAGGCCGGCCGCGACATGATGATCCTGGGCCTGTGCGAAAGCCCGATCACGTTCCACGCCATCATCCTGTGGTCCGAAGCCCTCAACAACGAGGAAATGCAGCTTCGCGAGATCCTCGATCTCGACGCCATGCTTTCCAAGGAACCACCCGTCGACAAGATGGAGGAAGATAACGAGGACGACAGCGGCGAGATTTCCGAGGAAACCGCCGGTCCGTCCTACAAGGAAGAAGACGACATCGAGGAGGAAGAAGAAGCATCCTCCGACGATGAAGACGACGACCAGGATGAAGACGACTACCAGATCGAACGCCGCGCCAAGCGTCCGGTTGAGGACGACGACGAAGATAACACACTTAGCCTCGCCCAGATGGAAGCGCAGCTCAAGCCCGAAGCGCTGGAGAAATTCGCCACCATCACCAAGCTGTTCAAGAGCTTCGAGAAGGTCCAGGTCGAGCGCCTCGACGCGCTCGGCGCGGGCAACGATTTTCCCGCCAACCGCGAGAAGAAATACCATCAGCTGCGTGAGGATCTGACCGCGCAGGTGGAATCGGTACAATTCCACGCCACCAAGATCGAATTCCTGGTCGACAATCTCTATGCCTTCAACCGCCGCCTGACTGCCCTGGGCGGGCAGATGCTGCGGCTTGCCGAGCGCTACAAGGTCAAGCGCGCCGATTTCCTTGCCGAATATGTCGGCCGCGAGCTCGACGATGGCTGGCTTGCCGAGATGTCCAAGAAGGACAAGAAGTGGGCGGCCTTCGCAGATGACGAGGCCGACACGGTCGAGCGCATCCGCGCCGAAGTCGCCGACATCGCCGCTGCCACCGGCATGTCGCTTCCCGAATTCCGCCGCATCGTCAACATGGTGCAGAAGGGCGAGCGCGAGGCGCGCATTGCCAAGAAGGAAATGGTCGAGGCGAACCTGCGTCTAGTCATCTCCATCGCCAAGAAATACACCAATCGCGGGCTGCAGTTCCTCGACCTGATCCAGGAAGGCAACATCGGCCTGATGAAGGCGGTCGACAAGTTCGAGTACCGCCGCGGCTACAAGTTTTCGACCTATGCGACGTGGTGGATCCGGCAGGCGATCACCCGCTCTATTGCTGACCAGGCACGCACCATCCGTATCCCGGTCCACATGATCGAGACGATCAACAAGCTGGTGCGCACCAGCCGCCAGTTCCTTCACGAGCAGGGCCGCGAGCCGACGCCGGAAGAAATGGCAGAGCGCCTCTCCATGCCGCTCGAAAAGGTGCGCAAGGTGATGAAGATCGCCAAGGAGCCGATTTCTCTCGAAACGCCGATCGGCGACGAGGAAGACTCGCACCTGGGCGATTTCATCGAGGACAAGAACGCGATCATCCCGGTCGATGCCGCGATCCAGTCGAACCTCAAGGAAACGGTGACCCGCGTGCTCGCCTCGCTGACCCCGCGCGAGGAGCGCGTGCTGCGCATGCGCTTCGGCATCGGCATGAATACCGACCACACGCTAGAGGAAGTCGGCCAGCAGTTCTCCGTCACCCGCGAACGTATCCGCCAGATCGAAGCCAAGGCGCTGCGGAAGCTCAAGCACCCGAGCCGGTCACGGAAGATGCGCAGCTTCCTGGATCAGTAAGAGAAAAGCCCCGCAGGTTGCGGGGCTTTTCCGTTCAAGCGATAGCGCGCCTCAGGCTGCGCCTTCGAGATGCAATTCGCGCGATACGCACTCCACATGCCTGTGGTCCGTCCCGCAGCAACCACCGACCACCCGCAGGCTGGGCAACATCTTCGCAAGCTCGCTGTGGAGCACTCCGAATTCGTCCGGATCACCGTCGTCCAGCTCTTCAGCATTGTCGAGTTCCTCGTGGCTCATGCGCGAGGCATTTGCACGCAGGCCCCCGATCCGTGCAAGCCACCCCTCACCCTCGGCAAGCACATCGCGGAAGTGATCCGGATGCGCGCAATTGACCATGTAGTAGGCTGCATAGCCCTCGGTCGCAGCATCGACAGCCTCGATCGCTTCGCCCAGCAGGTCGCGTGACGGCAGCTTGCCGTCGGTTTCGACGGTAAAGGATATCACAACCGGCAAGTCCACATCCTTCGCAGCGCGGACGATGCCGATGGCCTCACCGACATTGGTCATGGCGATGGCAGACAGCATGTCGACGCCTCCCTCAGCCAGCGCGCCGATCTGCGGCGCGTGAAGCGCCTGGGCCTCTTGCGCAGTCGGAATCGCACGGGGCGCATAGCCGTCGCCCGACGGCCCGATCACGCGGTTCAGCACGATCGGCTGGACACGATCCTGCCAATCGTCCCGCACTTCGCGCGAAAACTTGACTGCCTCGCGGCTGAGCTCAAGCAGCTCCGCCTCGGACATGCCCAGCTTGTCGGCCCAGACCGTGCACCCGCGCCAGGTGTTGGTGTCGAGCACATATCCCGTGCCAGCCGCTTCGGCGAGCGCCAGGAACCGGTCGAAGTAGGCGCGCAGCGCAGAGCGAAAGGCCGGGTCCTCCATCAGGGTGATCGCGGCGAACTCGGGCGCCTCGAATACCTCGCGGAAAAACTGCCACGTCTCCATGCCGCCATCGGTGAGGATGGGCCTTTTGGCGCTCGATAGGGCTTCGATCGGTTGCATTGTCATCCTCCTGTCCTGCGATACCGGGAAGATGAACCCAAGTACGCCAGGCAGCTAGCCGACTCGCAGTCTAGTCCTGAAAAATCCATTTTCCCGCATTAGATCAATGGATTGACCGTATTCCAAGGAGCGCGCCACAATTGGCGCTTGGACATTTGTGTACCGCCGGTACTGCACCGGCGGTACGGTTTGCGGCGGAGACTGACGGTGTCACGAGGAAGCGAGACGCGCTGTTCGACGACCTGTTCGCACGCGCGCGCGAACTCACGGACGACCCGCTTCACATCATGCTCGTGGGCCTCAAGTTGCTGGCCGAAATGCTCGAGGACATGCCCGAAGGCCATCCTGGCTGCATCGTCGCAACCGCGGTCTATCAGGATCGGCTGTTCGACCGGGACGTGCAGGAAGCGAACCGGAGGGCCATGCTCGGCTGGAGGAAGCGATTTCGTGAAATTTTCGACGCCATTGCGGAGGTCTATTCGACGAACGAGGACGTCGATCTCGACGAGCTGGCCGACATGGTCAGCGTCGTCATCGAAGGCAGGCTGATCACGGCGCGCGCGCTCGGCGATCCGAAAGCAACATCGCAGCAGATCATGCTGATGCGCTCATACGTAAAGCTGCTGTTCTCCCCGCCCCGGGCCTGATGCGAAGACTGTCTCGCGCGGCCTGCTGCGCTCAAGGAGGTCTGCTGGCAGTCATGCAACCGTCACAATTGGCCGATAGGCGCCGACCAGTGCGGTGGGGGATGGCGTAAATTGACTGACAACTACCGGCAAAAGCTTGCGAGCGAATGCCTCGGCACCCTGCTGCTCGTCGCCACTGTGGTGGGCTCCGGCATTATAGCCGAAAACCTTTCGCAAGGTAGCATCGCGCTGGCGCTGCTGGCCAACACCGTCGCCACAGGTGCAATCCTCTATGTGCTTATCACGGTGCTCGGCCCCGTTTCCGGCGCCCACCTCAACCCGGCGGTGAGCATGGTTTTCGCACTGCGCGGAGAACTGGGCTGGCTCGCGGGCCTTGGCTTCGTTCTGGCGCAGGTTTCAGGCGGAATCGCGGGTACCCTGCTTGCCCATGCAATGTTCGCCGAGCCTTTGCTGCAATTCTCAGGCCACGCCAGGACCGGAGCAGCGCAATGGCTGTCCGAAGCGGTGGCGACTTTCGCTCTGGTGCTGACCATTCTCGGCACCGTGCGTCACAGGCCCGATGCAACGCCGATGGCCGTCGCGCTGGTCATCACCGCGGGCTACTGGTTCACGGCCTCGACGTCCTTCGCCAATCCCGCCGTCACCATCGCCCGATCGCTGACGGACAGCTTCTCGGGCATCGCTCCGATCGACGCGGCGGGCTTCGTACTTGCGCAGTTGGCAGGTGCGCTGGTTGCGCTGGGCGTCGCGCATTTCGTGTTCGGCTGGCGAGCAATCGCCGGTCAGGATTGAGATTTCGACAGCGCGCGAAGATCAGTTCTCGCCGCAGGCAAGCTCGTCGAAGCCCAAAACAAGCTGGTTGTCTGCCACATGCACGGCATCGGCGCCCTGTTCGGCGAACAGCCTGATTTTCTCGACCGCATTGAAGCATGACACGGCGAGCATCACCTGTTCGTCCTGAAAGTACTTCATTTTCAGCTCGTTCTGGAAATGTACGGTCATCGACAGTTCGAGGCGCGTCATTCCCGGCTCGATTTCGGACACTTCATAACGCTCGGTGGCGCGTAGCAGGCGGCCCATCATTGGCTCGCTCCACGCCTCGAAGGCAATGACCTTGCCGGGTTCATGCTCGGCGGTTTCCAAGAAAAACTTCGCGTCCGGCACCATGGCCAGGACCATCTCGAACTTGCCGGGAGCCACCTGCTCGACCCGGTCGCCCATCTGCCGCTTCCAGTAGGTGGGCTGATAGAGGTCGAGCAGCGCGAAAAGCTCGCCTCCCGGACGCGCAATCTCGGTCTCTGCGCTGAACTCGTGCGGGCCTGCCGGGACGCGTTCCTTCCGGAAAAAGCTGAACATGATGCATTCTCCCTTTGTCCGCTTCAACCTGCCGCCAAGTGGTAAAATTCTTCTCTACACAGGCCATCTGTCGCGCGGGTTGCGACTCGGTCGCTCCCTGCCTATAGGGCGTGCGTTCGCGTGACTGACGAGACAGGCGGAGCACCGCCGTGGAGCGCGAACCCCATTGGCCAGGTTAATGGGTTTGCCGCTCGTCTGGGCCCCCCCCAAACACTCAGGTGTGCCATGCGCATTGCTATCGCTTCCGACCATGCCGCCATCGGCCTCAAGGCCGAACTGCGCGAATATCTGATCGAACTGGGCCACGAGGTCGCCGATCTCGGGCCGGCCAGCGCCGATTCGGTCGATTATCCGGACTTCGGCTACAAGCTCGCCAGCGTCGTTGCCGATGGCACGGCGGAGCGCGGCGTCGCCTTGTGCGGCACCGGCCTGGGCATCTCTATGGCGGTCAACCGCAATCCGGCCTGCCGCTGTGCTGTCGTCTCCGAGCAGCTGTCGGCCTACTTCTCGCGCGATCACAACGACGCCAACGTCATCGCCATGGGCGCGCGCATGATCGGTATCGAACAGGCCAAAGCCTGCCTGCACACCTTCCTCGAAACTCCGTTCGGCGGCGACCGGCATGTCCGCCGCGTCGGCAAATTGTCTAACCCTCCAGTCAGCGAGACCGCATGAGCACTTCCGCAACTCTCGACTCCGTAACGTCACGCGGCTTTTTCACGGCCAGCCTCGCCGAGGCCGATCCCGAGATTGCAGGCTGGATCGGCAAGGAACTGGGCCGCCAGCGTGACAAGATCGAGCTCATCGCCAGCGAGAACATCACCAGCCGCGCAGTCCTCGAAGCGACCGGCTCGGTGCTGACAAACAAATATGCCGAGGGCTATCCCGGCCGCCGCTATTATGGCGGCTGCGAATATGTCGACGAGATCGAGACCATGGCCATCGAGCGCGCCAAGGCGCTGTTCGGCTGCGAGTTTGCCAACGTCCAGCCCAATTCGGGCAGCCAGATGAACCAGGCCGTGTTCCTCGGCCTGCTCCAGCCCGGCGACACCTTCATGGGTCTCGATTTGGCCGCTGGCGGGCACCTGACTCATGGATCGCCCGTCAACATGAGCGGCAAGTGGTTCAACCCGGTAGCTTACGGCGTGCGCGAGGACGACCATCGCATCGACATGGACGATGTCGCGCGGATTGCTCGGGAGAACCAACCCAAGCTTATCATCGCTGGCGGCACCGCCTATTCGCGCGAGTGGGACTGGGCCGGTTTCCGTGCGATTGCCGACGAAGTCGGCGCCTACCTGCTTGTCGATATGTCGCACATTTCTGGGCTCGTCGCGGGGGGCGCGCACAGCACGCCGATCCCGCATGCCCATGTCGTGACGACGACCACGCACAAGTCGCTGCGCGGGCCGCGCTCGGGCGTGATCCTCTCGAACGACGAAGCCATCGCCAAGAAGATGAACTCGGCGATCTTCCCCGGCCTGCAAGGCGGCCCGCTGATGCACGTCATCGCCGCCAAGGCGGTGTGCTTTGCCGATGCGATGAAGCCCGAATTCAAGGCCTATGCCCGGGCCGTTGTTGAAAATGCCAAGGCGCTTTCGGAATCGATCAGGGCCAATGGCCTTGACGTCGTTTCGGGCGGGACCGACAACCACCTGATGCTGGTCGACCTCAGGCCGAAGGAAGCCAAGGGCAAGCATGCGGAAAAGGCGCTCGATAGGGCCTCGATCACCTGCAACAAGAACAACATCCCCTTCGACACCGAAAAGCCCGCGCTGACTTCGGGCCTGCGGCTCGGCTCGCCGGCGGGAACGACGCGCGGCTTTGGCCCCGATGAATTCCGCCAGATCGGCGTGTGGATCGCCGAAGTGGTCGAAGGCCTGCGCAAGAACGGCGCGGAAGGCGACGGCCAGATCGAGGCGCGGGTGGCGAGTGAAGTCGCCGAGATGTGCGCGAAATTCCCGATATACGAGGGAATGTGAGTGCGCTGCCCATTCTGCGCGCATGAGGACAGCCAGGTAAAGGACAGCCGTCCCACCGAGGACAACACTGCGATCCGCCGGCGCCGCCAGTGTTCGAGTTGCGGCGCGCGCTTCACCACGTTCGAGCGCGTGCAGCTTCGCGACATTGTCGTCGTCAAAAGCACTGGCACACGCGAGCCATTCGACCGCGCCAAGATCGAGCAGTCGGTCACGCTCGCCTGCCGCAAGCGCGGCATTTCGCCCGAGCAGATCGATCGGCTGGTTTCCGGTGTGCAGCGCCAGGTCGAGACGCTGGGCGACAGCGAGGTTGCCTCAATGGCGATCGGCGAAATGGTGATGGAGGGCCTGCGCCAGATCGATACGGTCGCCTATATCCGCTTTGCCTCGGTCTATCGCGACTTCAGCGAGGCGCGCGATTTCGAGGAAATCGTCAGCGAGGTGCAGGACGAGGACAAGGCTGGCTGAGGGATGAGTGGCAGTGCTCCCGTCATCGTTCTGGTCCGCCCCCAGCTTGGCGAGAACATCGGCAAGGCCGCGCGCGCCATGCTCAATTTCGGGCTCACCGAAATGCGGCTGGTCGCTCCGCGTGACGACTGGCCCAACCCGAGTGCCGGTCCCGCTGCCGCTGGCGCGGATGAAGTACTTGAAAAAGCGCAGGTGTTTGAGACGTTGGCCGAAGCCGTCAGCGATTGCGCGCATGTCTATGCGACCACGGTGCGCAAGCGCGGCATGACCAAGCCGGTGCTGACGCCCGAACAGGCGGCGCATGAGATCCACTCTTCGCCGGGCCGTGCAGCGCTTGTGTTCGGGCCGGAACGCTCAGGCCTTGAGACCGAGGACGTGGCGCTCGCGCGGGCGATCCTGACAGTGCCCGTTAACCCTGACTTCGGTTCGCTGAATCTCGCGCAGGCGGTGATCCTGTGCGCTTACGAGTGGTCGAAAGTGGCAGGCATGGCGCTGTCCGGCGACGACGCATTGCTCCCCCCTGCCCCGCAGGATGAACTGGAAGGCCTGATCGGCCATTTCGAGGCCTTGCTCGAGCCGAAGAACTATTTCTGGCCCGAAAGCCGGGCGGCCGCGAGCCGCCTGACCTTGCGCAATGTGCTGACCCGGCCGAGCTGGAATCATCTGGAAGTGCGCACCTTGCGCGGCGTGCTGAGTACTCTGGAAAAGGAACCGCGCAAACGGGACTAGTTCCTGGTGGTCGCATCGCCGATGCGCAAAACCGGTTCCCACTTTTGCGCGCGATGCTCAGGGCGCGGCGTGCTGAGCACACTGGAGAAGGAACCGCGCAAACGGGATTAGCTCTGCTCGCGGTGCTCGTCCCATCGCTCCAGTTCGTACGCGATAGAACCCTCCACCAGTCGCTCCCATAGCTCGACTGCCAGATCGGGCGGAACTCCGAGTGACACTGCCTGGCTGCGCACCCCGCCTATGACCTCGGCCTTGCGCGCCTCGTCGCGAACCTGCGAGCGCTCGGGCTTGAGCCGGGCTGCGGCACGCATGTAAGCAAAGCGCCGCGCCAGCAATTCGACAAGCTGCGCGTCGAGCGCGTCGACCCCCGCGCGGACATCGGCCATCGAGCGGCAGAGATCGGGATCGGGTGGGCTTTGCGACATGGCCTTGCGCGCCTAGTGCGCCCGGTAAGCCTTGCCAAGCCTTGACTTCCCCGCACTATCGCCTATTTGCCCGCCTTCACTTCGGCGCGCGTCCCTTGATGGACGACCCGATTGGCCCCGCACCCCGGTGAAGCGGTGGCCGCGCATGGCGAATTTCGCGGTGTGGTGCGGTTCCGGGTTTGAGCTGTGGCCGATGTGGCTGCGGCAGCAGATTGGAGAAGACTCATGTCGAAGCGCACCAGCGCCAAGTACAAGCTCGACCGCCGCATGGGCGAGAACATCTGGGGCCGCCCCA
>Ga0181594_10002724_pt1 | contig 16165 bp, 11 predicted proteins | sample 071ome_18_FD_145603 | JGI IMG/M metagenome (GOLD analysis project Ga0181594, IMG submission 145603) | Coastal salt marsh microbial communities from the Groves Creek Marsh, Skidaway Island, Georgia - 071413BT metaG (spades assembly) | ecosystem: Environmental > Aquatic > Marine > Intertidal zone... | reverse complement strand
GAGGCGGGCCAGAGGGTCAAGCGCTCGCCATCGGCGCCCTCTCTAGGCTCCGTGGGGCGAGGCGGGCTACGCGGGGGCTCCTTGACCCCTATGCTACGAGCTCGGAGGACTGGGATCAGCGCCTCGCGACCCTGCTCGCCCAACAGGACCTTGCAGAGGCGGGCCATACAGGTGAGGTCAGCCCTTCACTTGACGAGCTCAGGGCTCTACACCTCGCGATACTCACCCGAGACCCGCTCCCACCCTTGCATTGGAGCTTATGTTTAGGGCTCGGGCTCCTGCTGAGCGCGGTCGGCGCTTTAGGTGTGATCTGGAGAGGCCTTGACGCCCAGCTCAACGCTCAACCGGAGCTCGGGCGCTGGCTTCTCACGCTTGTGCTAGGCGGTGCCCTGTGGGTCACGGCGCTCGCCTGCATGCCCTCCTGAGTCGCTCAGAAGCTGAGCGTGAGCTGAGCGGTGAGCTGGTGGCCTGTCGGTGAGCTCATCTCGTTGTGCCCCCCCATGATCCTCGCTTGATAACGCGCGCCAAGGGCGATCACCGGCGCGAGCTTAAGCTGTGCGCCCACGCCCAAATCCAAGTGACCGCTCGCCTGATCTTGCATAAGGTGACTTGTGCCAACGAGCACGAGCGGGAACAGCTCAACCCGATGACTGATAGGCAGGTACGCGCGGAGCTGTGCGTTCAGATCAAAGAGCTCCGCGCCCAATGTGCTCTGGACAAGCTGAGCCTCCCCCAACACCCCCAAGGCCCCTAAGCGATAGCCTAACCCGAGCGACATCCCCGTGAGCGAGGTCCCGACCATCGGCACATAAGCGGTCCCGCCGACCTCTAATAAGGTTAAGTGGTCACTGAAGAGCCTAGACTGAGCCCTTGGGCGTGTCCGTCGGTAGGTCGTCGTGGTCGTTGTACTCCGACGATGTCGGCGCTGAGGTCGCGTCTGTGGTCGTGCATAGGGTCGTGTCCTACGGGCGGAGCGACGAGCTGTGCTCCTCCTCCGTCTGCGGGTCACTCGGCGCGTTCGGGTCTCGGTGCGCGTCGAGTACACCTCTGCGCTCGCTGAGGCGATCAGCGTGGGCGATGCGCCCTGCGGAGAAGAGGTTGAGGGGGGGCCTAAGGGGGCGATGAGCGCCGTGATGAGCCCAAGGGTTAAAGACAGGTACGCGTGAGGTGTAGAGAGAGCTGAGCGGTGGTAGAGGCTGTTAGCGCTTGATGTGTTCATGATATACTCCAGTCGTTTTGTGAGTCCTGTGCAGGTCACATCTTGTGACTTGCCCTCTCAACGGCGCGCTGAGGCGTCTATTTAATGATCAGGTGCAACTCGAGCGGAGGAGCAAGGCGATGCGACTAGAATTAAATAGGTTTACCCTGCTCATGATGGGGTTAATGATGGGCTCACTCACCTCGCTCGGCTGTGATGATCAGGAGCCTACGGCTCAAGAAGCAGGCGCAGAGGCTGGGGCTGATGTAGGAGGTGGCCAAGCAGGGTCCAGTGGTGAGGCTGGAGGCCACTCCGCTGGAGCCATTGGAGGCTCCGAGGCGCTCGCTCGGTACCAAGGTGTGACGCTCAATGAGCTCGTGTCAAAGGGGACGCCCAGCGATTGGGTGGAGCTCTACAACAGCTCAGACCTCGAGGTTGACTTGAGCGGGTGTGGGCTCAGCGATGACCCGAGTGACCCGCTCAAGGGGCGCCTCGCTGAGGGGCTGACGATCCCCGCTCAAGGCTTCCTGCTCATCCCCGTCTCAGATGAGACCCTAGGCTTTAAGCTCGGCTCAGCGGAGACGGTCTCGCTGTCTACCCCCTCAGGGCTGACCCTCGATGAGGTGAGCTATGCAGACGGTCAGTCCCCCGCTGGGGGCGCTTATGGTCGCCTCCCAGATGGGGTAGGGGACTGGGAGACGCTCTACACGCAGACCCCTGGCGCGCCCAACGAGCGCGGGAGCGAGGCGGTCTGTGGTGACCTGACCTGCGCGCCCTCTGAGGGCCCCGAGGTCTGCCCTGAGGACTGCGTGAGCTGTGGGGATGGGCTCTGTGACCCCTCAGAGCTTGGGGTCTGTGAAGAGGACTGCCCTTCGCTCACTGCGTCAGATGTGCTGATCAATGAGGTGCTCGCCTCAGGCTCACCGGACTGGGTTGAGCTCTATAACCTCTCTGAGGTCGCTATAGACCTCACAGGCTACGGGCTGAGTGATGACCTCGCGACCCCCTTTAAGGCGACCTTAAGCGACCTGACGCTCCCTGCAAGAGGCTACCTTGTGGTGCTCGTGAGCGATGAGACGCTCGGGTTTAAGCTCGGTGGTGATGAGCTCGCTACGCTGACCAGCCCAGAGGGGCTCCTGATCGACCTCGTCGACTGGGATGAGGGGGACGCCCCCGAGGGGATGACCTGGGGTCGTAGCCCCGATGGGGGAGATGCCTGGGCGACCCTGACCCCCACCCCTGGAGCAGAGAATGGCGAACCCTAAGCGTCGCCCGCACACGGAGCGCTCGGCTCGTGACGGCTCACCTCGTAAGGGCGCTGTACATGGCACACAGGTCCGCCGACCCAAGCGCACCCGACCTCGGCCCTCAGAGAGGCGGTACCTGCTCTTATGGAAGCCCTATGATGTGCTCTGTCAGTTCAGCCCGGGGGTTAAGCCCGAGCAGGCGACATTACGCTCGCTCGTCGACGTCCCAGACGTCTACCCTGCGGGCCGCCTTGACCGAGACAGCGAGGGCCTCCTGTTGCTCACGAACGACGGCCTCGCTCAACACCGCCTCTGTGACCCACGCTTCGCTCATGAGCGGAGCTATTGGGTGCAGGTCGAAGGTGAGCCAAGCGATGAGGCCCTCGAACAGCTCCGCGCGGGTGTGCTCATTAAAGGATACAAGACCCGCCCCGCCAAGGTGAGGCGACTCAGTAGTCCACCGAGCGTACCTGATCGTGACCCACCCATACGCTACAGAGCGAGCGTCCCTGACACGTGGCTTGAGCTCACCCTCACAGAGGGGAAGAACAGACAGGTCCGGCGGATGACCGCCTCCGTGGGTCACCCTACCTTGAGGCTCATCAGAGCGAAGATGTGCCTGTATCGACGTCACCTACCCGACCGGAGCTGCTGTGTAGACCTGAGCGGGCTCCAGCCCGGTGGGTGGCGAGCGCTGACCCTTCACCCTGATCACTGGGAGACCCAATGAGCGAGCCTCAGCCCTTACGTTGGTCATTTCTGTCCTTTGACGAGCTCTCGAGCGTAGCGCTGTATGAGCTCCTCGCGCTCCGTCAAGAGGTCTTTGTCGTCGGTCAATCCTGCCTCTATCTCGACGCCGACGGCCTTGATCAACGCGCGCTACACCTCTGCGGACATGATGAAGAGGGCGCGCTCTGCGCGTATCTACGCGCCTTCCCCGCCGACACAGGTGAGGGGTCGCGAGAGGCTCACGAGACGTGGAAGGTAGGGCGAGTCCTCGTCCAAGCGGAGCGCCGTGGAGAGGGGCTTGGGCAGGCCCTGATGCGTGAGGTGATCGCTCGCCTGCGGGCGCGTGGGGTAGCTCAGGTCAAGCTCAGCGCGCAGGCCTACCTCGAGCGCTTCTATGTGTCACTTGGGTTCTCGGTCTGTGGCCCCGCGTTTGATGACGTAGGCATCCCACACCTCCCGATGCGCATGGCGCTGACGCCCCCCCATCAGCTCTCAAAGGTCGAGCACGTGGTCTTTGATCTGGATGGCACCTTGATCGACTCCTCCTATGACTACGCGCTCTGCTTTGAGCAGCTCGCCCTTGAGTGGGGGCGACCTCGGCCGAGCGCCGAGCGCGTCCGAGCGCTGATGTTCGCGGGCCTGCTCCCACAGCTTGAGGAGTGCCTAGGGGTCTTGAGCCCTGATGAGCTCGAGCGAGCGATTGAGCGCTTCCGTGCGCTCTGCGTCGCGCACCCGCTCACCCACACCCAGCTCTACCCAGGGGCCCTCGCCTCGCTCGACGCCCTCGAGGCGAGGGGGGTCGCGCTCAGCGTCTGTACCAACCGACCTCGTGACCTCGCTGTCCAGACCTTGGAGGCGCTCGGTATCCTCGAGCGCTTCCAGCTGGTGGTGGGTGGAGATGATGGGCTAGAGCGTAAGCCCTCGCCTGAGATGCTCGACTATATTAAGGCCCAGCTCGGCCTCGAGCCCACGCGCCTCCTTATGGTAGGGGACTCGGTGGTGGACGTCCAAGCGGCAGAGGCGAGCGGGGTCCCTTGTGTCGCGGTCACCTGGGGCTACACCCAGACTGCTGACCTTGAGGCTGCGCGCCCCACCCTGCTCCTCACCCACCCCCGCCAGCTCCTCACCCACCTTGAGCGCTCATCGCATGGCTCGGTGACCAGGTGAGCGATGGGGGGCACCCCGGGCCGGTGAGCCTTAAGTCCGCGCTCAAGTCCGCGCTCATAGCGGGGGAGCGCCTCAGCCCACTTCACCCAAGAGCCTACCCGCTCAAGGGCTGGTGGAGAGGGGGCGTCTCGCTTGAGCGCCCCGAACCTGAGGGCTGGCCGTTACCTGCTGGGGCGGGGGTGATCGAGGCGAGCGACGGCTATCGCTTCGGGCCAGAAAACCTCACCCTCGCGTGGGCGCTCGAGGGTGAAGAGGCCCGCTGTGTGATCGACCTGGGCGCCGGGAGCGGGAGCTTAGGGTTGATCGCGCTGTACACGGTGGGCGCGCGCCAGCTGATCTCGGTTGAGCGTCAAGAAGCACAAGCGGGTCGGCTCAGGCGCACGCTCAAGGCCTTCACGCTCGCCGACGTCCCCTGTAAGCGTCTAGAGGTCTGTCAAGCTGATCTCAGGGCACCAGAGGCCCTCAGCGAGCTCCTCGCGCGCACCCCTCAGCGAGCGGGCGCTGACCTCATCGTCATGAACCCCCCGTTCTTCCCTGCGGGCTGGGGTCGAGAGAGTGGCTCCGCCGAGGTCCACGCCTCCACCCACGCCCTGCATGGTGATGTGTCCGATTTTCTCTGCGTAGCGGGGAGGCTCTTGAGCGCTCAAGGGCGGGTCTGTGTGCTCTATGACGCGAGCCGGATCGCGGACCTGCTCCCCGCCTTGAGCTTAGCGGGGCTCTCGATTCAAGCGCTGAAGTACAGCCCAGACGCCCGTGCCGGTAAAGCGCGCGTCCCCTTCCGAGTGTGGCTCATCGCGGGCCACCAAGGTGCGCCCGTGACGCCCCTGCTCAACCCTGCTAGTCTAGGCTCCTCACGCACAGGAGGTGAGCGATGAGCGACCGACACGCGCAGGCGACCTTGAAGGTAAAAGAGGTCACGAGCGCCAAGAACCCGATCATTAAAGAGGTGTCATCTCTGACCGACAGCGCCAAGTCACGGCGGGTCGCAGGTCGCTTCACGGTGGAGGGCCTAAGGGAGGTCAGCCGTGCGATCGAGGCCGGCTGGACCCTTGAGACGGCCCTGTTTGACCCGAGCAAGCTCTCTCTTGATGAGCTCAGCGCGCTCATCAGCGAGGCCCTCAGCCGACGCGCGACGAGGCCCTTGATCACTGAGGCCCCCTCAGAGGCACGTGAGCTCCTGTACGTGAGCTGTGCGAGTAGCGCCTTTGAGCGGGTCGCCTACCGGAGCGCTGTCGCGAACGTGGTGGGCGTCTTCCGCGCCCAAGCCCAGACCCTCAGCGCGCTCAGTGAGCGTCTCCAGGGCGTCTCCTCACCGTTGCTCTTGGTCGCAGAGGGGGTAGAGAAGCCCGGCAACCTCGGCGCGCTCCTCCGCACCGCCAACGCTATGGGGGTCGACGCGCTCCTCGCCTGTGAGGCCCGCTGTGACCTCTATCACCCAAACGCGCTCCGCAACAGCCTGGGGGGCGCCTTCGACCTCCCTGTGATCTCCTGTAGCAGTGAGGAGGCGATCGCGTGGCTCAGGGCCCACGGCGTTCAGCTCGTCACCACCTACCTAGAGGGCGCCTCTGCGCTCGAGAGCCTCGACCTTACGCGGTCTACCGCGCTGGTGGTAGGCTCAGAAGACCAAGGGGTCACGGCGCGCTGGGTCGAGGCGAGCGACGCGCTCGCCTTGATCCCGATGCAGGGGGTCGTAGACTCCCTTAACGTGAGCGTCACGGCGGGGATGGCCCTCTTTGAGGCCACCCGACAGCGACGCGTGAGCGCTCAAGGCGCTCAGTAGCTTAGAACTTACCCGTCGCTGAGATGAGCGAGAACAGGGGCGCTGAGCGGTTGACGCCACTGATGAAGTACGGGCCAGCGGTCAGGAAGTCATTGGTGAAGGTCGCGTCGATCCTCAAGTTCTCCATGATGAAGCCCACACCTGCGTTCCAGCCAAGACCCGACAGGCTCCCGTGATCTGTGGTGAGGTTCTCATCTTGGTCCTCGGTCCCGCTGAAGTTATAGCCCGTGACCGCACCCGTGCGGAACGCGAGCCAGTCGCGGACCATGTACTCCATCGCGACGTTGAAGGCTGGGAAGATGATCGTGCTACTAGCGAGAGAGGACTCCTCGGGCGCGCCACTATAGTTCTTCTCTGTGATCGTCTCAGTGCTTAAGTAGCCGAGAAGGGCGCTGAAGGCGACCTTCAGCTTCTTGTTGTCGCTGTGGTAGACAGGGCCACCTCCGAGCGACCCGCTGATCCCTGTGAAGGTGCTCGCGGGGTCTTTGTCCGCTGTGAGCTGGGTGTTTGCGCCCGACATGTAGCTCACATCGGCCAGGATGCCGATCTTAAAGTTCTTCTGACGCGCGACATAGACACGCCCTCCTGCGTGCACCATCATGCCCTCAGCGCGCAGGGTAGCCTTATCATCAGTGAGGTTCTCGCTGGTGTCTGTGACAAAGTCGAGGACAAAGTTACCGAGCTTCTTCACCGTGTACCCTAAGCTCAGGCGGAGCCCGAACTGGCCCTGACCCTCGCTGTCCACATCCTTATCTGCAGGGTCTTGGGAGGCGAGCGCCCCAGTGAGCCCAAGCCGGAGGCCAAAGCGACCTGGGCCTGCCTTCATCGCAAACATCAGGTCCGCGACGGTCCGAGGTGCTCTGTAGCCCTCGCCCACCAGCGTGTCGGTGAGGCTCGTGGGGCCACCGAGCGCGCTGAGCTCACCTGAGGCTGGGCTCATGATGTCACCTCGCTGGAGCGCGACACCAATCGCCGTCCCCTTATTTGGACCCGCGATCAAGAGGGCGTTGCCCGACCCGCTTGAGGGGCCGTAGTCGACGGAGAGGCTGTTGTTGTAGCGGAGCATCTCCTGAGGGTAGATGAAGCTGTCGTCACGGTCGATGAGGAGCATGTTCCCCATAAGAGAGGTGCGACGGTCCGCGAAGGCTTGACTGCAGAGGCTGAGGCTGAGCGCGAGGAGCGCGACGAGTTTGAGCCCATAGTTGAGGCGAGTGTTCATTCTCTGACTCCTAGAAAGAGAGTGGTAGATCTGTAGGGTGTAAGGCCAAGGTGTACATGTCATAGGCCTGAGTACATTATCCTACATAAAAATCAGCGCTGTCAATCGAATTGAGCTCACTGAATCTCATAAGTTAAGGAGCAGAGCAGAATGAGGTCTCAAAGGGAGGTGGGGTTCGGAGCGTGGAGGTGACCTCCCCGTCCCCATTAAGGTCAACCCAGAGCGGGTTCGTGAAGGCGAAGGTAGGGGAGCCCGGCTTGACATGCTCAAGGGTGGGACCCTCCGCGAAGAAAATCAAGCTCCCCTCTTCGTCTAGGTCGAGGGTTACCTCCTCATCAAGGTCGATGATCGACTCCACTGGCTCATCCAACGTCACCGACCAGACCTCTCGGCCGTTCAGGAGCGCTCGGATGTGTGTAAAGCGGGTAAAGGAGGGGGTGCGCGCGCGGAGCCTCACCGTGAGGCGAGCTCCCGTGACCGTGTCCCCAAGCAGTGGGCCGTCTGGGAGATCAAGGTAGCCTCCTCCCCCCACGCTCACGCGACCCTCACGGAGGGCGCTCACCAGCTCTTCACGGCTGATCTCAACCGCGCTCGAGGCGCTCGTTGGCAGGTAGTTGCGTGGGTAACCCGCGGGTCGCCCGAGGTCGTGTGAGTCGCTGTTCCCCACCCCCGTGACGCGCTTGCCTTGGTTTAACAGCCCCACCCAGTCCCGCATGACCGCGCAGAGGTCGCCCGCGCCGTTAAAGACCTCCATCGTGTCAAAGTCTGTTGTCCAATGCCTGCTCTCGATCGACTCAATGGGCTGATCCGGTTGGTAGCCCGCCACGTCAAAGTAGCCTGTGCTGTCCCGAGGGTGGTTCAGCTGAATCACCTCCGCGCCCCGCGCCCTCGCCTCCTCGACGATCTCGCTGATCCAGAGCGTACGCCACGCGCCGTCCTCTTTCGTAGAGGTCGGGACCGCTCCGCCCGCAGCGGTAGGGTGATCGACGTCATAAGGGAGCCCATACGCGCCGAGGTGACCGCTTAGCGGTGAGATCTCTAGCCCCGTGATCGGAGCCCCTACATAGCGCTCCCAGCCGAGGTCGCGCACGAGCGCAGGGTAGTCGGTGAGCACGTCGTGATCGCTTGGCACCATAAACCCTACCCCCTCGGCGATGTTGCTCATGACGCGCGTCCTACGGCTGACCTCGCTGTCTAAGCTCGCCGAGGAGTGCTGATGGAACTCTCCTCCGCTCCAGCCCTCAAAGGGGAGCTCCTCGGTGAGGGTTGGGCTCAAACTGAGCGTCCCCCCCTCGCTCACCGTACGCTCCTCCTCATATGCGCTGTAGTGCCAACCACGGGTCACGACCGCCCGCCATGTGCCTGGCGCGATCGTCCAGACACACGACCCCAGACAAGGCAAGATCCTCCGCTCACGACCGTTCACCTCACCCAGAGGCTCAAGGGTGAGCTTAACTCCCAGGTCGGTGGCGCTCGTGTCACCCACGACCCTCGCGCGCATCGAGAGGAGCGCTGGTCGAGCTAACGTGAGCGTCGCCTCTTGGCTCCCCTCACCCTCAGCGACCTCAAAGAGCGCCCGCGCGGCGCTCCCCCACCTCGGGACTCGCCACTCGTAGCGCCCTGGTCGAAGCGAGACGCTCAGCTGACCCGCTGGATTTAACCTCGCTTGAGCGATGAGGAGTGGGCTATCGCCCTCACTCGCCTGACTCCAGACCTCGACGCTCCTCTGACCGAGGAGCTGAGCGCGGTGGAGTGGGTGGCTCCCATCCTCTGGCTCCCCTGTGTCATCGAGCGCAAGGGCGCTCTCCGCTGAGATCGGGCTGAGCGAGACGCTCAAGTGGACAGGTCGATGGAGCGCGCTGAGGTCGCCCGTCTCCTCAAGCTGGTGAGCGGGCCCTGTGATCGAGCCCTCGCCCACCTCGAGCACCCTCTTAAAGCGGTAGACGCTCTTTGGGGGGCCGAGGGCGGTGCCCGCGTTGATCGGTAAGAACGGGAGGCTCGGCAGCGCGATCGCGCTCAGCTCAGGGCTGTCGAGCGAGCGCCAACGGTAGCTGACGTGGGGCGCGTGCGCGCCAAAGAAGGTGTGCTTTGGCTGGAGGCGGTCCTCTCGCTGGAGCGGATAGTAGAGCTCAGCGTTGTGGCTCCAGATTAAGAGGTCAGACCAGCGGACGTTCAACCCAAGCGGGCGACCGTCCTCCGCGTCCCCACCTACCCATGAGTGGACCTCGATCTCGGCGCGCTCTGGCCACAGCCAGTACTCTGTCACCACAGGGTAAGGGAGCGGGGTGAGCTGTGGCAGGTAGCTCGTGATGATCCGTGAGCCGTCGAGGCGACCCCTGAGCTGGATCACCGCCGGCCCCCCCGGCTCCTCGCTCCCGTCTCGGATAATCTTGAGCTCCTCAGGGGTCACCTCCCCTAAGCCTGGCGCGATCACGAGCTCTTTCAGGGCGTCCGCCTCAGGGTGTGAGGTCCGCACCGCGTCGACGATGTTCCCCCCAGTCCGCGCGAACTGACTGAAGTTGCTCGCGCCTTGTAGGCAGAAGCTTACGAGGCGATTCTCTACGCGCAGGCAACCCACTCGGCACATCGCGTTGAGACCTGTTAAGGCCTCAGAGGGCTCAGTGACCCACCCTACGCGGACCTCGCCCTCAGGCGTGAGCTCCTCAAAGCGCTCCACGCCGTCAAGCGCTGGGCCCTCCAAAGGGAGGGTGTCGGGCATCAGAGGTGGCTCACCTCCCTGCACGCCACCGTAGCCCCCCTGCTCCGCGCCCGCCACTGCGCCCGCCTCGGTCGCCCCCTGCGCCCCAGCTTGCGCGCCCGCCTGTGCGCCTGCCTCACCCCCCGCGGAGGTCCCCGCTTGTGTCCCGGCCCCTGCGACGACGCCCGCGCTCGGAGGTGTGCCGGCCTCAGGGCTCGGCGTTGGCTCATCATCGCACGCGCCTAACAACAGCGCGACGACGATCATGAGCGAGCGCCTCGCGCTCCTCATGTGGCGCGCGCGCGCCCTCTCATGAATCTGTGTCATGTCCGTCCTCTTATCTCAGCTCCTCAAGAGCGTAGGGAGCGGGGGTACACGGAGGTCGACGTCCGCCTCCTGAATCCCCACCTCGGAGTATAAAGTCTGTAGGATGTGTTCAGGTCGAACCACCTCACCCTCGGTGGGGTTGCTGACCGCCTGCCCTGTCTGGAGGTTGACCGCCATCGGTTGCATGCCAAGAGGCGAGGAGCTCCCGATCACGTGTCCGCCGTTGATCTTGGCTCCGAGCAAGAACGCCGCGTTAGTGAGCGCGTGGTCACGGCCTCCGTTGTCGTTTAGAAGCGGGGTTCGGCTGAACTCGCTGAAGCCCACGATCACTGTATGATCAAGCCAAGAGCGCCCCGTCCCATAGTATTCACGGCTCGCGAGGTCATCTGCGATGCGTGAGACCACGTTGAAGCCCTGCTCTTGCCTCGCGCCCTGCTCGGTCGTCCAGTTGTCGAAGTGGGTGTCTAACCCGTTGGCGACCTCGACGTTCACACAGCGCGTCATCCCTGAGCAGATCGCCTGCACCGCGAGGGCGCCCCTGAGCTCAACGCTGTCGTTGAGGTTCGTGATCGCGTGCCTCTGCCTGAGCTCCGCGAACTCTGGGCGCCTGAGGTCAAAGCGCTGGGCGAAGCCCCCTGCGGTCATATCGAGCGCTTTCTGACGCGCGACCTCAGCCGCCCGCCAGAACGCTGAGCGCTCCCCCTCAGCGCAGGCCGCCGCGTCGCTCAAGCTCGCCTGAATTTGACGGCTCACCAGCGGAGGGAGCGCAGGATCTGCTGGGGTTAAGGTGCGGATCAGGTCGTCTGAGTTGCTCACGGCGAGCGCGTCGGCGAAGGTCGGGAGCTGACCGTCATTAAAAGACTCGACCCGGATCGCGAGGTTCGGGATCGGCTCCTGAGCGCCGAGGTGGGCTGAGAGCCATGTGTTCACGCTCGAGCCACGGGCCTGGAGCCCGCTCGGAGACTTTCCGGTTAAGAAGCGCCGACGACCAGAGGAGTGGCTCAGCGTGTCCATGCTCATCCCACGCACCACCGCGACTTGATCCGCGTAGCTAAGGAGCCCACCGATGTGTGGCCCAAAGCTCACCCCTGTTGGGGCGTGGATAATGTCTCGCCCGACGCCCGTCAACTGATCATATGCCGGCTGAGTGAGCGTGACACGGATCCGGTCTTCACCATAGTCACGAGGGTCCCTCGGGTCGAGCCCCAACAGGATGTCCCAGCCCCCGCTGAAGTAACAAAAAATGTAATAGCGGTCTTGCTCGCTGACGACGCGTGGGCCTGCGCCCGCGTTTTGAGCAAAGGCGAGCGGAGCGAGCGGTGAGCCCCTCAGCGCACCCTCTGCTGCCCAGAGCCCTGTCACCCCTGCGAGGCCCTTGATGAGCCCTCGACGCGACAGGGTGGCGCGCTGCGCTCTGCTGTGCGTTGGCTCGAACACCCGGGCTTCTGAGAGCTCCGCTTGGAGACGCTGCTCTTTAGACTGATCGCGCTTCATAGGTCGCACCTCTCGTCGGCTCAATAGCTATAAAAATCAGGGTGGGTGATCATCGCGACACACAGCGCGACCCAGGGCGTCTCCGGAGCGTCGCTCACAAAGGAGCTCGTCTCAAAGAGCCACCGCCAATACGCGACCCTCGCGTCCTCAGCGCTCGTGGGCTCATGCCCATGAAAGCGGATCATCAGCGCGTGGATCCGAGCCTCTACCTCCGTAGCGCTCAGCGCGCCGGGCACGCCCTCACCCCACAGCGGTCCCCAGTCCTCTCCCGACCACTCGGTCGGCTCACCGAGCCCTGATTGGCTCGCCAAGTCAAGCTCCACCCGCTCTACACACACGGAGCGCGCCGCGTCATCTAAGAACTTAAGAAACAGCGCAGAGGGGCTTAGATCCTCAACTGTTTGAGCGATAAAGTCAGGCTTCCCAAGCGTGTCTGAGAGGACGGATAAAGAGCGGATCTGTCGGCCTCGAGAGGTCTCCGTCCATGGGAGACCTACGCTCTGCTCAATCGCACGATCAAGCTGATCTAGGTTGAGACGCCGTCGAGGCCGATGAGGTAGGTCAACAGGGGGAGGAGGCTCAGCGATCGGGACGCTGATCGTCTCTTCTGGGATCAGCTCACTCGACTCAGGCTCAGGCTCAGGCTCAGGCTCAGGCTCAGGCTCACCGATCACACCCGCGATAGGTATCTCACCCGCGGTAGGCGTCTCACCCGCGATAGGCATCTCACCCGCGGTAGGCGTCTCACCCGCGGTAGGCGTCTCACCCGCGGTAGGCGTCTCACCCGCGATAGGCATCTCACCCGCGGTAGGCGTCTCACCCGCGGTAGGCGTCTCACCCGCGGTAGGCATCTCACCAGCGGTAGGCATCTCACCCGCGGTAGGCGCCTCACCCGCCTCTTGATCTGCCATCTCTACAGCCCCACCCCCAGCCCCCCCCGAGGGCATCAGCTGAACGTCGGGCTCTGGGCTAGGCGCAGTACAGGCGCTACAAATGAGCGCGCTTAGGCTCAGGAGGTTTAAGAGAGTTTGGTAGGCGCGCCGTGACTGTTTACGCATCACTTCACCCTCCTGTAGCGCTCGCTACGCACAATATCTGAGATCAATGACCGATAATCAAACCCACCCCTTGAGAACCGTAGCCCCAACGCGTCCACCCATGGCTGGTCTCGCTCCTCTAGAGAGCGACCTAAGAGCCACTCCGCTGTTTTCTGTGCGACACAGCGAGGCATCCGCTGGCGTACCACCTCGCTCATGACGAGGAGCCGAGGGCCTCGCTCCACGTTAAGCTGGTGCTCATCTCGTCGGAACACATACGCGTTCAGCTTACCCAAGTAAGGGGTCTCTTGGTCGCTCAAGGCGGTCGTCAGGTAGTGATCGCGACACTCGGCAGAGCAACCCTGACCAGTGACCGCGCACTGCTCACAGTCCGCGCGGGTCGCAGGGAAGCGCGCTGGGTTCAGGAAGGCGACGCCTTGCTCAACCCAGCGCCCCCAGTGCGAGGCGGCGGGCTCAAGGAGCGCATGACAATATTTACACCCGGCTCGGTTCTGGAGGTCTGGGTCTCGGATGCTCGCCTCGTCCGCGACCGGGAGGCCCCCGTCGGGTGGCTGGAACGGGCTACACAAGAACGCGTCAAAGAAGCGGTTCGCTCGCGCGCGGTTCGTCTGAAAGCGGAGCAGGAACACGGGGTGGGTTAAGACACCCGCGTGGTCTCTTGACAGCGTCACAGGGACCCATGTGTCCACATCCAAGAAGGAGAGGTTGGGCAAGGCGCTCACGTCGATTGGAGCGGGCGTGAAGGCATACCTCATCTGCCCCTGAAGCTGATGCTTGAGGAAGTGAGCGAGCGGGCCGTTCACGTAGAGGCGCTGGGCCTCAAAGAGGTCGAGATAAGAGCGGCCCTCACTGAAGCTCCAGGTCATCAGGCGCTCGAAAGACTCGATCAGCGAGGAGCGGACGACCGCCTCGGACTGTGGAGACGCGCACCACGTCAGCTGAGGGCCACAGCCACATGAGGGCTCACGCCACAGCTCGGAGCACAGCTGACCTGTAGCGCTGTAGCTCGCCTCCTGAGCGTCAAAGGCGCAGACCTTCACAGGGTTATCGGGGTCCCAGTACGGAGAGACCATCACGTAGCCCTCGAGCTCATCCCCATCGACGTTCGTGGTCTGGATCGCGCCACTCGCGTCAAAGGTCGCGGGCTCATCTAAGCAAGACACCCGGCGTCCACGGTAGGCGCTCGCAGAGTTACGACGCCAGAGCGGGGTGTTACCTCCTGAGCCGTTGATCGTGTTGTTGCTGAAGCTCAGGTTGTCGATCCTCCCCCACAGGAGGCTCTGATGATGCCGAGTGATCTGCTCTGGTAGCTCCTCTGATGTCAACAGCGACGCTACCAGCTCCTCAGTCACCCCTGACTCACGCACAGAGGCGTACTCGCTCGCGGAGGGGAGCCGGCCACGCAGATCTAGGCTGAGCGCCCTCAGGTAACGGCTTGGGCTGAGCGACGCCTGGAGTGGCTCGGACAGCGCAGGGGGCGTGTAGGCTTCGCTTGGGCTCAGCGTCGATACGCTCGACTCGGGCTCAGCGCTCACCGCTGGCTGGGTCATCGAGGGTAGCTCTACGCACTGCCCCCACAGCGCGCTCGAGGCGAGGGAGGTCATAGAGAGCAGACAGAGCGCGAAGGCTCGCTTGTAGGGTCTGTGTAGCGTGATGTGGTTCACTCTAAGCCTCCTGCGAGCTTCCAGCGCTCAATGAGGTCAATCTCCTCTGCGGTGAGAGGTGGCGCCCCGATCGGCATGCTCTGCATTCGGGTCACCAGAAGGATGTCATCGATGTCATTCAGCCAACGCTGAGCGTCACTTAAGTCTCGGGCGCCAGTCCCGCTGTGACAGGTAGCGCAACGCGCTTGATGGAGAGGGGAGATGTCTTCGCTCCACGTCGTAACCCTCTGACTGTTGATGGTGAGGGTCGCCTCAAACAGGTCACTGTCTCCATAACGAACCTCAGCATAGAGCTCATATACCCCCTCGGTCAAGTCAAGGTTTGAGAGCGTGATCAAAGGGTTAGCAGGGTCAAGGGGAGCTTCAACTAAGGCCTCCTCACCCCCTTGGCTCCTCACCCCCCACCGGAGCTCAGTGACCGCGGACGGCGCGTCTAAGCTTAAGGTAAACTCGTGTGGTCGCTCGTTGAGCGTCACACCTTCGGAGGCAAGCCAGCTTGCGCTGAGCTGGGTCTCAAGGCTGATCAGCCCCCCTTCACCCCACAGGTTGAGCGCCCCTTGCGTGTTCATGACCCCACCTGTCCAGCGCCCTGTGAGGGCCACAGCGCGTAGCTGTTCAGCGCTTGTGCTCCCCTCAGGGGTGATCATCGCGCGCCACAGCGCCCCCTCCGCGAGGAGCCACAGCGTCTCTGTAGACCCCTCTGATGGGTCATCACCTCGATGGCACCAGACCCGCTCGACACGCAGAGCTTGATCACCGCTCATCAGCTCGATCGGCTCCCATGACGCCCCAAGTGGCCCTCCCCAGAGCTGACCCTCACGCGCCCCCCAGACCCCTCGACCGCTCACACAAGGCTTAATCTCGCTTCGCCAGCTTGGGTGACGCCACAGCGTCTCCTCTGAGATTAGGGTGAGCTCTGAGGGGCTCCCCCGCTCATCCGCCTCAATCCACAGCCCATGAGCAGGCTCGGCGCTCGACATCTCAGCGGGTAAGGTGAGCCCATCTACCTCGATCAGCTGAGCGGTCCGAGGCGGGTAATCTTCACCCTCAGCCGGGGGCGTGACCCCCTCTAAAGAGACCCAACCAAAGCGAGTGAGCGCGCCGGCGCCCCACACGCTTAAGCCCTCTTCATTCAGGAGCCATAACCTGAGAGACTCCGCGTTCAAGCCTGTCGCGCTCATCGACCACGCCCCACCAACGTCCGCGCTGATCGGGCTCAGCTCCCACACCTTGAGCCCCTCTTCAAGGCTCGGGAGCCACAGCTGTGTCGCGGTGCTTAGGAGGTAGGGCGGGCGCTCTTCGTCATAGGGGAGCGCGCTGATCGCGAGCGGGCGCTCCGTGAGTGGTAGCGTAAAGCGTAGCGGGGTGAGGTTAACCCCATCGAACAACGCAAGCCCACGCGTCAGCTCGATCAACCACTCTTCACGACCACTCTCAAGGCCCTCTAGAGGCCAAGCGTGACGCACCAGACCTGCTGTCCACACGCTCTTTTGTTGCACCTCAAGGGGCACAGGGCTCGCATACAAGACTCGTCGGTCTGCCTCTCCGCCCGCCTCTCCGCCCGCCTCTGCGCCTGCCTCTGCG
>Ga0181594_10002722_pt1 | contig 16168 bp, 12 predicted proteins | sample 071ome_18_FD_145603 | JGI IMG/M metagenome (GOLD analysis project Ga0181594, IMG submission 145603) | Coastal salt marsh microbial communities from the Groves Creek Marsh, Skidaway Island, Georgia - 071413BT metaG (spades assembly) | ecosystem: Environmental > Aquatic > Marine > Intertidal zone... | reverse complement strand
AGGACTCCTTCAGCGGGGTTTCCCGGATCGCGTGCTACCATCTCACAAAAGCGATTCCTATCAATTCAATTCACTTATCGAGCTCATAGTGAACGTAAAGAATCTGGTACGAAATCTGGTTGGGGTATGCCTGTTGGTGCCCGCGGTCATCGTGACGGCCACGGAGCACGCGGTGCGACCTGCCCAGCCGAACGTGATCCTATTGCTAACCGACGATCTCGGGTGGCAGGACGTCAAGTGTTACGACATCGACGAGCCGTCGCCGATGGAGACGCCCAACATTGATGCACTCGCCAAACAGGGCGTCCTGTTCCGCCAGGCCTACTCACCGGGGCCAGTCTGTTCGCCAAGCCGTGCCGCGATCCTTAGCGGGATCCACCCGGCCCGCGCCCAGCATGTCGGTGTGGCGGGTGGGCATCCACCTCAGCCCCACGACCTGACCCGGTCGCGGATGATCAATCCCTGGGACCGCGGTAGCCTGGCGTCAAACCTCGTCACCGTGGCCGCAGCCTTGCAACAACAGGGTTACACGACCGGCCATTGCGGCAAATGGCATCTCAGCATGGGATCAGGCTCGGAGCCAACCGCTGTCGGATTTGACTGGAGCCGTGATAACCATGGGGTTCAGCAACCCATGAAACCACATCGCCTCACCGGCTTCGCCACCCGCGACAAGGACGACCCTTACCGGCTTGACGACAACGGCTTTCCTTATGACCAGAACAACGAAGATGCGCTGACCTTCCTGCGAGAGAACCAGGAGCGGCCGTTCTTCCTGTATTACTGCACCTATCTGGTCCACGCCCCGGTCCACACCCGCAGTCGGGCGCTACTTGACAAGTACGTCGAGAAACTTGGCGTTGAGCTGCCGGACAACCCACAGGAATGGCGCCACGGCGGCCAGACCAGCCCGTTCTATTGCGCGATGGTCGAGCAACTGGATTACTACGTCGGCCAGTTGTTCGCTTACCTGGCCAAGACCGATGATCCGCGTTGGCCGGGGCACAAGCTAAGCGAGAACACCTACATCATTTTTACGTCTGACAACGGCGGGATGGAGGGCACGCCGGAAGATATCTTCACCGACAACGCCCCGCTTGATGAGGGCAAGCTGCATCTTCAGGAAGGGGGCGTACGCGTACCGCTGGTCATCACCGGGCCGGGAATCGAGGCCGGAAAAGAGTCTGATGTGATGGTTAACGGCCTGGATTTCTACCCGACGATTCTGTCGCTGGTCGGTGCTCCCAAACCGGCCGGCCAACGGTTCGATGGCTGCGATTTGTCGGCCCTGCTGCTCAAGGATCCGACCGACCCGACTCTGGTACGGGATGCAGCCGACAAGGTCCGCGACACGATGATGTGGCATTTCCCGAGCAGTGTCTGGATGGAGAGCTCGATCCGCGTCGGCGACTACAAGCTGATGCGCAACTACGATGTCGGCGGCGTGAACCACCGCTGGCCGCAGCGGACGACGGCACCACCGCTCGAACTCTACCGGCTTTACAACTCGGAAACCGGCGCACCGGTGCGGGTAGACCTTGAGGAACAAGACAATCTGGTGGAATCGCTGCCGGAAAAAATGCAGGAACTGGATCAGCGGCTAACGGAGATGCTCACCGAAATGAAAGCCTGCTACCCGTCGTACAACCCGCATTATTCTGGAGAACTCCCTCACAAGGACACGGTGCCGGTAGTCGTCAGTCACGAACAGCAAGGTAGAAAAGTCAAGGTGACCTACAAGGAACAAGGGGCACGGGTGGTCAACGCCAGCTTGATCTACACCAAGACCGGCGGGACCCCACGTGCAGAATGGTTCCGCAGGCCAGCCAGGCTGCAATCTGGTCGACAGGTTGCTGTCACTCTGCCACCGGGTACCACGCACTATTTCATCAATCTGGTCGACGAACACAATTTCCTCGTCAGCTACCCAGATCTGCCAGAAACGAAGGAGCGGAAAAAGGCGCGCATCAACTATGCGGACACGGCACTGAAGGTCAAATAACTATCTCCACATTTGTCTTTCGGCGACTTTCTCCAAGTGCGTGGGCATTGGAGACAAACCAGGCGCAGGCCACCGTATGGCCCGTGGTGATCGCCGGAAGCGCAGGAGAACGCCTCCTCTGATCGCAAGGACGCATCGCGGATCCTCGGCTGGACCACCTGACTGCTCAACTCCGCAGCAATCTTGTCGTATCGATGCCAGCGATTGGCGACCGGCCCTACCCATCCGCTAACAAGGTGGTTGCAGACGGTGGCAAATAGCCGGGCTGTACACCACGCCTTTGGGGACTTTGCGGCACGACTACTCACCACCGGCCACTATTCGCTGCTTTACCCAGAACTCGAAGAGGGTTTCTACTCAGGGATTCTTTTGCGACTGCCCCGCTGCTTCTCGGTCACGGCTTGGCGTACCCCGCTACCGGTTCACCCTTGTCGCTCAATTTGCCTGTGGCCCAGAGCAGTCCTTGGGACACCAGATCGAGGTAGCGGTCATCGCCCACAGTCTCATTATTGTGGCCGAGTGACGTGCTGAAAATACGAGTCTTCTTTGGGCCGTACTCATTCACCCAAGCCACCACCGCCGTCACCTCAGTCGGTTCAGCATCCGTTTCGGCTGACTGCCCCTTCTTTCGCCGGGGCTTCTGCATTTGCTTGCCCGAAGCCAACACTGTTGCCGACGGATAAACCTGAATGTTGTTGTAGAGCTCTTCGTTGATCGTTCTCCAGCTGGCCAGTCCAGCTGTAATTGGGTGCTGCTTATAGACAACGTCAATCGGTGACTGGGGTCCATGACCTGTTGACTGCAGACCGATCATCTCATACCAGCCGGCGTTATCGGCACCTGCCTCTGCCGGCTTCTGAAAATCACCCCAGCGGTAAGAGTGCATCGCGCAGTGCAGATTGACCGCCGGGACGCCGTCTCGGTGCGCCTTGAGAATGCGGTCGACATAGGGTCGCTCAGTCACACCCGCACTGCACTCGTCATGAATAATCACATCAAAGTCACGGGCCCAGCCATCCGACTCATAGATCGGAAAGCGGGCCTTCACCGATGTATCTGGGTTGTAGATCACCTCGACCGCTGCGTTCACCCGAGCTTCAATGCCCTTCTTGAGAAGCTTCGTCTGGGTGTCATAGTCGTGGCAGCATCCCCCCGCCACGATCAGGACCTTCAAAGGCCGTGGACTGGCTTTCTCGGCTGCCAACATGGACTGATGGGGCAGACCCAGCGTTGAAAAAACAACCAAGACAAAAAGAGCAAGCGGGCGACAAACAATCATTGAAAACACTCCGGGAAGGTCAAAGCGAAGGCGAGGCCCCCATCATACCTTCAGGCAGCCCGCACAAACTCACCATTCTGCCCACCCCCTGAGACGCCCGTAAAGGGGTGCCGAGACCGGCTAGTTTCCAGAATCCCCCGGCCACTCCTGCCGATAGCACCCGCAGGAGGGCGGTCAGGTGCTGGTTCAGCGGTCACACCATTGGTATCTCAGTCGGCTACCGAGGTCGATCTGCGTGCTGCTCGTGCTCTGGGGAGCAACTGTACAGGCAGCCTCCCGGCCACCCGATGCCATCCTCGTTGCCAGCTTCAATATTCAGGTTTTCGGAACCTCCAAGCTGGCCAAGCAGCATGTCGTTGACGTGCTGGCTCAGGTCATCCGCAACTTTGACGTGGTTGCCATTCAGGAGGTGCGGGCCAAATCGAATGATGTCATTCCCAGCTTTGTCAAACAGGTTAACGCCGACGGCAGCCGCTATCAGTACGTGATCGGCCCCCGGCTGGGCCGTACCACCAGTAAAGAGCAATACACCTTTCTCTACGACACAAGTCGTATTGAGGTCGATACCTCCTCAGTTGGCACCATGCACGATCCGGGGGACCGGCTCCATCGCCCGCCATTGTTTGTCCGATTTCGGGCCCGCACCCAACAGCCCGAACAAGGCTTTACCTTCTGGATGGTCAACTCCCACACCGACCCCGACGAAGTACCTGAGGAAGTTGATGCCCTCGCCGACGCCTTCCTCGCCCTCAAACAGGCCCGACCCGATGAAGACGACATCATCCTGCTAGGTGATCTCAACGCGAGCCCACAGCAGTTCGGCCGACTGGGCCGACTCACCGACATTGGCTGGGCCGTGTCGGGGGTCACCACCAATACCCGCCGCACCAAAACCTATGACAATCTTATCTTCCAGCGGACCGCCACGGCCGAATACACCGGCCGCTGGGGTGTACTCGACCTGCAGACTACCTATGGGCTCAGCCTCAAACAGGCCCTGGAGGTCTCTGACCACAACCCCGTTTGGGCCGCCTTTTCTGTCAGGGAGGCCTCTGCATCAAGCACCGCCAGTCTCCCGGTCGGAGCAACGAGCCGGTACTAGGCTCTTCGAGCAGGTATATTCTCAGCGGTCAGGGGTTACGGCCCTGTTCTCCGCTCGTTATCCGTTTGAACGCTGAGGTTCTCACATGATGTTCGTTCCCCGTTCCCATCTCGCCCTCGTGCTCCTGCTGGCGATCGTAAGCGATCGTCACCTTTCAGCCGCTGACGTCCAGTTTGAGAAGATCGTGCTGACGGACCGCTTCCACGCCGAGGCAGCCGGCGTTGGTGATATCGACGGTGATGGCCAAGGGGATGCTGTCTACGGGCCGTTTTGGTATGCCGGTCCCAGCTTTACCGAGCGGTTCCCAATTTATCCAACGGAAGACTTTGACCCTCACAAGTATTCCAATAACTTTGCCACCTTTGTCGCCGACGTCGATGCCGACGGCCACCTAGATGTGCTGGTGAATGTCTGGCCGGGCAAGGAGGTCGCCTGGTTCAAGAATCCGGGAGACAGCATCCGGCAGGCAGCAGGCTGGCAGCGGCAGCTCGCCTTTCCGACCGTCGACAACGAGTCGCCCACCTTCGCCGATATCAACGGCGATGACCGAGAGGAACTCTGCTTCCACACCAACGGGATGCTTGGCTTTGCCGGCCCGAGCGACCCCAGCGGCACTGACCGTTGGCCATTTACAGCCTGCTCGGAAAAGGAAGACTGGCAGCGATACACCCATGGTCTCGGGGTTGGTGATGTCAATGGCGATGGCCGGGCCGATTTCCTGATGGCAAACGGTTGGTGGGAGCAGCCCGCTAAGCCGGGACGCGGCCCATGGTCAAAACATTCCTTCGACTTCGGCTCCGGCGGAGCCCAGATGCACGTCGCCGACATCGACGGTGACGGCGATGGCGACATTGTCACCAGCCTGGCAGCTCACCAATACGGACTGGCCTGGTTTGAGCAGGTTCCCGCTGACGATGGTGGCATCAGCTTCATAAGGCATCTCATCCTGCCAGAGAACGCAGAAGGCTCACTTACCGGCGTGCAGTTTTCGCAGCCCCATGCCGTCGCCGTCGCCGACGTCAACAGCGACGGTCTGCCAGACATCATCACTGGCAAGCGGTACTGGGCTCACGGTCCGGAAAAAGATCCTGATGCCGGCGGCACCCCGGTGCTTTACTGGTTTGAACTGGTACGGAATCCGGCCAGTCAGGGAGCCAAAGGCGTTTCGTTCAAACCACACCGTATCGATGACGCCTCAGGCGTTGGCACTCAGCTGGCAACTGGTGACCTCAATGGCGACGGCCGGCTCGATCTCGTCATCGGTAACAAGCGGGGCGGTTTTGTCTTCCTCCAGCGCTGACCGTAACCATTTCAGATGGTCCGGTCACTCGTCCTGCGGCACCAGCTTGTAAATACCCTGACCGGTTGGTGAGGCAGTCAGCACATAGGCAACACCCGCCTCATCAAGGCCGAAGCCAAAAATCGGCAGCCCGTTCCAGGCAATGCCAAGGTTTGAGACAACTGGTGTTCCGGCTCCCGCCACGCCCTGAACCGCTAAGGCCCAGAGTCGGCCGGTGACATGATCGCCGTAAAGATAACGGCCTTCGAGACCCGCAATTGAGCCACCCCGTACGACACAGCCGCCGGTGATCGACTTGCCAACCTGATGGTCGTACTCCCAGACCGGATCGATCATTGGGGCGGTCTCGGTCACACTGCCAAATGGGTGACTGCCTTCCCGCCGTCGCCAGCCATAGTTACCCCCCTTGGCAACGATGTTGATTTCTTCCTGAAGATCCTGCCCTACGTCGGCCAGCCAGAGCTGTCCCGTCTGCCGATCGAAAGACAACTGCCAGGGGTTGCGGAAGCCGAGTGCCCAAATTTCCGGTCGTGTGTTGTCGCGGCCGACAAATGGATTGTCGGAAGGCACCGCATATCCCTTGCCCTCATCCCGGCGATCGATGTCGAGCCGCAACACCTTGCCCAGCAGGCTGGTCGGGTTCTGGGCGTTGTCGAGCGGATCGTTGCGGCTGCCGCCATCGCCCAGGCCAACATAGAGACAGCCGTCAGGACCGCAAGCAATCGAGCCGCCGTTGTGATTGGGAAACGGCTGCTCAACCTCCAGCACCACCTCTTCGCTATTTCGATCCGCCCGGTTGGGATTGGTCGTGGAGACCCGAAAACGTGACACCCGGTCGGCCTTGGGGCTGGCAACGGGGCTGTAGCAGACGAAGAACTCACCTGTTTCAGCAAACCGGGGGTGGAAAGCGAGTCCGAGCAGTCCCTCTTCGTTGGACTTGTTCCAGGGCCTGGTCGCCTCCCGCAGATCGAGGAACAACTCAGCCCGCCGGCCCGCCGGATCGATCACATGGATCATGCCCGACTGCTCAAGCACAAACCGCCGCCCCGTTCCATCGCCGGCATGCGTGAGGAGCAGGGGCCGCAGCGGCGGCACTGGCTTACCGTCATCTGATTCAGCCGACCAGCCCTGCCACGTGATTTCAGGGAAGGCCGGTACCGCGGCTACCGGCAGCATGCCATCATTTGGTTCCTGCGGCAGTTTGCCTTCCGGAAGGCGGCGTATTTTCAATGAGCGGTACGCGACCTCATCACCATGATCCTGCAGGCAGATGTGCCCCCGCCCGGTCTTTCCAAACTGCGGATACTTGGCGAACTTGCTCGCTGCCACCCGCTTGTTCCAGTCGTCGTTACCAATGACAAATTTGTAGTAGCTCACGCCGTTCAAGCAGACTTCGCTTGAGCCCGGCGTCACTCGCAGATAGAGCTGGTTCCACTCGCCTGCTGGACGGGTGGCATCAACGACGTCTGCTGCCGCTAGTCCCGCCGCCTGATCAAGACGGGCGGCCCACTTGGGTGGCTTTGGCTGATAGAGCTGATAGAGCCAACCGGCCTGCTGAGGGTCCTTGCCAGTGGCATTGTCAAGAATCTGAACCTCGGGGCCGGTCTGCCAGGGCCGGTCCGCTTCCTCGGTCACATGGAACATCAGTCCGCTATTTCCCCCGGGGCTGATGCGATATTCAAGTTGTAGCTCGAAGCTGTCGAAGGTTTCGTTCGTCAGCAGGTCACCGGCGCGGTCAGTCCGCACAATAGCCCCGTCCTGAACCTGCCAGCCCGCCCCGGGTGCATCGTTTCGGTACCCCTTGAAGCCCTTGAGTGACGCACCATCGAAGAGCAGCTGCCAACCACTGCGACGCTCGGCCTCAGTGAGCTTGTTCGGGGCCAACTCGGCAGTCGCCTGGCGGACCGTGCCAACAACCATCAGGCTTAGGACAGCCAATCGAAAAAGCAGCCGTTCGATCGCACGCATTGTCATGTTCTCCTAGGAACGGCGCCGGCCATCAGCACCGATTGTTTCAATCACTTCCGTATGGGCCTGATTGCATTCCGAGCAAATGAGCAGACGCATCTTATCTCCTGCCGAACGCCGCTGAAACAGGCCCAGCCACGGGTACCAGCCACCCGTACCCAGTCAATCCTTTAGGCTGATGGTAAAAGAGGTCTCTTCCTTGGTATCTCGACACGCTTCTTCACTGCTCTTTCGTCGGCTGGTCGGGCCGATCATTGGCCTGTTGCTATTCGCCGTATTGGCGAATGTCGCGGTGGCCGCCTGGCTGGCCGCCCACCGCACCACTGCAGCGGCAGCTGCGGTCGAACAGCAGGTGACCGGGGCGCTGGCAGCCTCCCGGGTGCCGCTGGCACCGCCGATCCTCACGGCTCTCCATCAACTGACCAGCTGCCACTTCCTCATCGACGATTCGTCCGCACCGCCCGGTATCTTCTCGACAGCGGCGGCTGCCGAACAGCCAGCCACCAACTGGCGGGCTGTGCTCGCAGGCACGACCCCGCCACCGGACAGAGTACAGCTGCCGTCCGGGGAATACCGCGTCAGTCTCTTCCGCAGTCAGAGCGTCCGGCCCCAGCAGGTCGTGCTCCTCATCCCACTGCCCGCGGTGACGCGGGTTGTCTTTGAGTCAGTCGCCCCAATGCTGGTGGTTGCCGGAGTCATGCTTGCCATTCTGATTCCCGTCGGACTCTCTGTGACCGGTCGGCTGACTCGCCGGATCATTGCCATCGAGGGACTGGTGGGTCGGATTGCTGCGGGCGCTTTTGGCAGCCAGCTTGTGGCCGATCCTCGCCCCGCTGGCGACGGCGATGAGATCGACCGGCTGCGTCGGGGGGTCAACCAGATGAGTAGTACGCTCGCCAGCCTGCGTGACTCACTGGTGGCTGGCGAACGGCAACGGCTGCTCGGCCAGCTCGCCGCTGGCTTTGCCCATGAACTACGCAATGCCGTCACCGGCAGCCGACTGGCTATCGACCTGCACCGGCGCCGGTGTCCACTCACCACTACCGATCAGCCAGCTCGCGATGACAGCCTGGCGGTCGCCATCAGACAACTCGACATTCTTGAAGAAGAGGTCCGCGGGCTGCTGACCCTTGGCCGGCCCGATGTGCAGCCACCAGTCACCGAGTTTGATCTGGCTGCCTTGCTCGACGATGTACACGACCTGACTGTTCCGCGTCTGGAACATGCCGGCGTTGACCTTTCCCGCGACTGCCCCTCGCTCCTGCTGTCGGCCCGCCGCGAGCCGCTACGGGCGGCGGTGGTCAATCTGGTGCTCAATGCCATCGATGCCGCGGGCCCCGGGGGCCTGGTCAGACTCACAGCTACCGTCAGGGATGGCTGCTGTGTGATCACCGTGGAGGACAACGGCCCCGGCTTGCCGCCCACGCTGGCCGAATCGATCAGTGAGCCCTTTGTGACCGACAAGCCAGAAGGTGTCGGCCTGGGCCTGGCAGTTGCCCGAGCGGTTGCGGAGGAACGTGGTGGCGAGCTCAACTGGAGTCGGCACGACGGACTCACCCGTTTCGAGCTTTCCCTGCCACTGGCCAGCCCCAGCCCTCCCCCGGAGCCTCACGGAGACCAATCATGAGTCGCATTCTCGTGGTCGATGATGAACCGGCGATTGGCTGGAGCCTGCGGGAGGTTTTGACCGACGACGGCCATGCCGTTGAGATTGCTCCTTCTGTTGCGGCCGGTCTGGCTGCCTGCCGTACCTTTCAGCCAGAAGCGATGCTGCTAGATGTGCGGCTGCCCGACCGAGATGGCCTCGAGGCCCTCCCGGAGTTTCGGGCGGCGGCGCCAGCGGCAGCAGTCGTCGTGATGACCGCCTTTGGCGATCTCAAGACCGCCGTTCGGGCACTCGATGCCGGTGCCTTCGACTATCTGCCCAAGCCCTTCGATCTGGCAACTGTCGCACAGATGATCACGCGGGCCACCGCGGCGGCGGAAAGGCCCGGCAACGGAACAAGCACATCTGTTGCAAGCGGCCAGCCCTCCACCCCGCCAGCCGCCGATGAGCTAATCGGCCGATCGCCACCGATGCAGACCGTGTTTCGCCAGATTGCGTTGGTGGCACCAAGTGATCTGCCCGTGCTGATCACCGGGCCCACCGGCACCGGCAAGGAACTGGCTGCTCAGGCCCTGCACCACCATAGCCGGCGTAGGGGCCAGCCCATGGTCACTGCTCATCTGGCCGCTCTCGCCCCAACCCTGATTGAAAGTGAACTCTTTGGCCATCGCCGCGGTGGCTTTACCGGTGCTACCCGTGACCACGAGGGACTCTTCGAGCGGGCCGATGGGGGCACGATCTTCCTCGATGAAATTGGCGAGGCATCACCAGAGGTGCAGGTCAAGCTGCTGCGGGTGCTGGAGTCGGGAGAGATCCTGCCGGTCGGGGCATCTGCTGGCAGCCAGGTCGACGTGAGGATCGTTGCCGCCACCAACCGGGACCTGGCGGCCGCAGTGACTGCGGGGAACTTCCGGGCCGATCTCTACCATCGGCTGCGGGGATTTGCGATTGCCATGCCGCCACTGGCTGATCGGCTGGATGACATTCCCGACCTGGTCAGTCACTTTCTAATGACCGCTGCCCATCGGGCCGGGCCAACCCCTGGCTCAGTATCGCCTGACCTCCTTGAAGCTCTGATCGGCCGGCCCTGGCCTGGCAACGTCCGGGAGCTTCGGCATGCAATTGACCATGCCTTGGTGCTGGCCCGGGGTGGAACCGTGGGGCCCGAGCACCTGCCGGCTGCTCAGTCGCTGACTGGTCACGCGACCACCAGCGGTAGCTGCGCCGAGGCTCTCGAAGAGGCAGCCCGCCAGTGGCTTTTGAACGCCTGGCAGAAAGAAGCAGCCGGTGATTTACATGAGCGGGCAGTTACCATTGTCGAAGGTGTACTGGCTCGTGAGGCCTTGCGACTGACCGACGGCAACCGCACGGCGGCGGCCCGCCGGCTGGGCCTCGACCGGGCCACGCTCAGAAACCGGCTGGGTGGTGAATAATTTCCCGGATTGGGGATTGCTTCACCGGTTGATGCTGAAAGCCCCCCGAGACCGATGAAAAACGGCTGATCACATGATCCGCAGGTTTGGCACACGACCTGCTGCTTTCATGATGCCGTCCTGACCACTTCCTGGTGTCACCTGCACGCAACCAACAGACGTGACTCATGCTGCCGGCCACCAACCGTCACCGAACCGCCTTCACCCTGATCGAACTGCTGGTGGTGATCGCCATCATCGGTGTGCTCGTCGGGCTGCTCCTGCCAGCGGTGCAGCAGGCCCGTGAGGCAGCCCGGCGGCTGGCCTGTGGCAACAATCTGCGGCAGCTCGTACTGGCAGTCCATACCTATGCCTCGGCCCGTGGACACTTTCCCCCCAGCATGATTCATACACCCGGCACTGCCTTTGCCAGCAACAACGGCTCTTGGGGTGTCCACGGCCGGATTCTGCCGTACATCGAGGAAAGCATCGTGGCAGAACGGATCAACCTCGAGCAGCCCTGGGACGATGGCTATCCAGCAGGAACTGCGGGAACCAACTGGGCTACCGTGAGGACCACCACGATCGCCAGCTTCGTCTGCCCAAGTGAGGTAAACAACAGCTTCCGTACCAAGGGCGGCAACAATTTTGTTGCTCCCACCACCTACGGCTTCAACTTTGGCACTTGGTTCATCTATGACCCGGCCACTGGACAAGGAGGAGATGGGGCCTTCCATCCGAATTCACACTACAAAGCCAAGATGTTCACCGACGGCCTGTCCAAGACACTGCTGGTGAGTGAGGTGAAAGCCTTCACGCCCTATGTCCGAAACACCGCTGACCCTGGCGGCAACTACCCGGCTGGCCCCGCCTCGATCGCTGGTCTCACCAGCGGCGGCGAGAACAAGCTTGGCCCCGACACCAACAGTAATACCGGCCATACCGAGTGGCCCGATGGTCGCGTCCATCACACCGGCTTCACTGCCACCTTCACGCCCAACACCATCGTGCCCTTCAGCGTCGGTGGCACCGACTATGACATCGACCTCAACACGCAGCAGGAAGGCAAAAGCGCAACCCAGAAAACCTATGCCGCCATCACCTCACGAAGCTTCCACAACGGGCTGGTCAATACAGGCATGGTCGATGGTTCAACCCGGAGGATCACCGATGAGATTGCCCTGCAAGTCTGGCGGGGCCTCGCCACCCGTAACGGTGGTGAAGTCGCGAACCCCCCCTGAATAGCTGCGTGAGTGGTCCGGTGCCACAGATGCGTCCCGGATTGCGCACGGGGAGAAATCTCTTGGTACGCTCAAGTTAGGTGTTTCAGGCCGTGGCGTTCGATCAGTGTGATCGAAGTGACGGCCACATCCTTCGGATTGATCGCGTTGAGCCAGCTTTCCAAGCCCTCTCCGGTGACATTGTTACGGCTGCTTACCGTCGCTTTGACCGTGTCGGTGACAATTACGACTGCTTCGCCCGTGGCCGCCTGGCCCGTTCGCCATGCCGTGAAGGCTTTTCGGGACGACCCCAGGCCAGCGGGTGATCTTCCGGCCGGCGTCTCACCGGAATGGCAGCAACAGCCGACTGGACGGCGGTGGCCCTCACGGCGGGCTCGACGACGTGCCCAGCGTCGGGGCTGGGAAGAAGTCACACCGGTGACCACCCTGAGTGGCGTTGATGTTGTCCTCCCGGTCGAACCCCATGGCCGGCTTCGCACCGACCACCGCAACATTCCCTATGCAGAGGGCTCTGAGCATCAACGCTTCGACATCTTTCTGCCAGGCGGCTGCCGGCAGGGACGCCTTCCTTTGGTTGTCTGGCTCCCAGGTCAGGACTGGTCTGCGATTGACCGCAACGATTGTCCCATCCTTTGGCTGACGGGCCATGGGTATGCCGTCGCAACGATCAGTTATCGGCCCAGCACAACCGGTCATTTTCCTGCCCAGCAGCTTGACTGCCGGAACGCGATCCGCCAGCTGATCGCTGATGCTGGTCTTTGGGGAATCGATCCCAATCGCATTGCGGTGGTTGGTCGAGCCGGTGGGGGACAGCTGGCTGCGTTACTTGGACTCGATCACGATGAGCCCGCTGACACAGAAGCCAACCCACAACAGCTTCCAGTTCGGATTGCTGCTGTTTGTGGAGTAAACCCGGTAACCCATCTGCCAACTCTCGGCCCCGACCACGACAAAGCCTCTTCGGCAGCCAGCCGCTTGATCGGTGGTCCCTTGCCAGAACTCCGGGAGGCCGCATTGGCCGCCAGCCCCCTGCGGTACGCCTCGCCCGGTGATCCACCCACGCTGCTCATCCACCAGCGGAATGCAACATTGGTGCCGGTGAGCCAGAGCGAGCGGCTGCACGCAGCGCTCGAGGCGGCTGGTGTCAACAGCCAACTGGTCATCCGGGATGAGGCCGACGCCAACCTGACCGCCACAAGTCATCTTGGCCAGCTGCTGGTGGCTTTTCTTGACCGCACGCTCATCGTCATCCCGACCAGCGTGATCGTCCCCGCTGACCCAGCCAGCCGTGATGCTGGCTGAAATCGGTCTTGTGTATAGTTGACGAAATACCGACCCTCCTCGCCGTCACTGGCGCGGTCACGACTGCACCAGTCGTCATCCGAAGCCCGAGGAGCGTTGGCGATGTCCACCGACAAGGTCCGTTTGAGCCGCCGTCATTGGCTGGCTGCCGCCGGTGGAAGTTGTGGAATTGGCGGGGGTCTCTTGGCCGAGTCGGTCTTTGTGGCACCCTGTCTGCTCGGTACCACCCGGTTATCTGTTGGCAAGCCAACTGCAGACCGACAACCGCTGCGGCTCATCCAGCTCAGTGATCTGCACCTGCGGAGTTTCGGTGAGCTACACACCAACTTGCTGGCCACAATCAATGCTACCGCCGCCGACCTCATACTGCTGACGGGCGACACCCTCGACTGCCGACGGGGAATCGGCCCCTTGGAAGAGTTTCTCCGGCAACTGCCCAGCGGACCGGAACGGCTTGCCGTCATAGGAAACTGGGAGTACCGAGCCGAGATCGGACCAGCTGCCTTTCAACAGCTGCTCAGCCATCACGGCTTTCGACTGCTGCTGAATGATTCGACCACCCTCGAACACCGCGGGCAAGTTCTCCGTGTCACCGGCTTCGATGATTTGATCGGCGGCCAGCCGACCCGGCCTCAGCGAATGTTCAGTCCCTCGGTTCCTATCAACCATCTGGTGTTGGCCCACTGTCCGGCAACTCGTGATCTGCTGCCTTCACTTCTTGAATCGGAAGTCAGCCTGGTGCTTAGTGGACATACCCACGGCGGGCAGATCGCGCCTGTGGGTATTCCACTCGTCACACCACCTGGCAGCGGCCGCTACGTCAATGGCTGGTATGTCGACAGCGGGCCAGCAATGTATGTCTCTCGAGGAATCGGAACCTCAACCATCCCGATTCGACTGGGGGCGACGCCCGAACTCGTGATCGTTGACTGGTGGCTACGCGATCCGCCCACCGCGTAGCCGTTACAGGCGGCGCAGAGGGCCCCTTCGCTCTTCCTTGTGCAGGCTTCCAGGCTGACTGGCCGATGTGAACCTTGAGGTCAGGATGCGCCTCCCGCTCGCGATCCCGTGAGTCTGTGTCCTGGCCACAAGGCGGCCCCGATCGGTTCCGGTCGTGGAACGGTTGCCGCCGAGCAAGCCATCGAAGGAACGCCCAATCCAACGCCATGCCGAGCCGTATTCGTCGATCTGATAACAGTCCCGCCCAAAACCCGCTGGAGACCTACCTCCGCGAGATCAATGAGACGTCACTGCTGAGTGCCGCTGAAGAAAAACAACTGGCCACCCGGGTGCAGCAGGGTGACGCCGCCGCTCGTGACCACATGGTGCGGGCCAACCTGCGACTGGTGGTCAACATCGCCCGCGGGTATGCCAACCGCGGTCTGCCACTCCCCGACCTCATCGAAGAGGGCAACCTTGGCCTGCTGCGGGCCGTCGAGGGATTCGACCCGAAGGTCGGCACCCGGTTCAGCACTTACGCCAGCTATTGGATCAAGCAGTCGATCAAGCGATCCCTGATCAATAACGGCAAGACCATCCGGATTCCAGCCTACATGGTTGAAATTCTCTCGAAGTGGCGGCGGGCCTCAGCACGGCTGCTGGAGATTCTCGGCCGCACGCCAACACCCGAAGAAGTGGCCCGAATGCTCGGACTCGCCCGCAAGAAACTGCCGATCATCAAGAAGGCAATGCAGGTGCATCAGGCCGGACCACAGACCGATCAAACCGAAGGCGGTTGGTCCCTTGGTGACATTGTCGAGGACGAGAATGCCCGCAGTCCGGCTGAGGTGTTGCTCGATGAGGACACGCTGCAGCATGTGCTGCGGCGGATAGACGAGTTGGACGAGCGGGCAGCGACCATCATCCGCCTGCGGTTTGGCCTTGGCGGCGGGGAGCCGATGACCCTCAAGGAAATCGGTGGTGTCCTCGGCCTGACAAGGGAGCGGGTTCGGCAGATCGAGTCAGAGACGCTCGCCTCGCTGGCGGCCGAAATTGAGGGAACGCCACGGGCCACCATCAGCATGCGGACTACCCGCCAGTTGCGGCGGGGGGCCTGAGCCAGCTACCCTCTGAGCATGGACCTCACCACACATATCCGGGCGGTACCCGACTTTCCCAAGCCGGGCATCCTGTTTCGTGACATCACACCACTGCTGGCTGAGCCGGCAGCCTTCGCCACGGCAATCGACCGGCTGGCCGAACCCTGGCAGGCTGACGGCATCGATGCTGTGGCCGCGGTTGAAGCGAGGGGCTTTCTCTTCGCCGGCCCACTGGCAGTAAAGCTGGGCGTCGGAATTATCCCGGTCCGCAAGCCCGGCAAGCTGCCGGCTGAGACGATCAGCTATCGCTACGACTTGGAATACGGCAGCGACACCCTGGAAATGCATAAGGGCATCCTCGCCCAAAAGGCGCGAGTGCTGGTGGTCGATGACGTGCTGGCGACCGGCGGCACGGCCGAGGCCTGTGTCCGGCTGATCGAGTCGGCCGGGGCGACCGTGGCCGGCTGCTCATTTCTGGTCGAACTTGGTGGCCTTGGTGGCCGTGAGCGGCTGGCTGGCCAGCGAATCGAGTCCGTCCTGCATTATTGATCCTTCCCGGCAGCGATCTTTCGCCACCGCGATCCCAGCCCATTTCACGCCATGTCCCGCATTGTGATTGCCATGTCGGGCGGCGTCGATTCCAGCGTCGCCGCAGCGTTGCTGGTGGAGGCGGGCCATGAATGCATCGGGGTCTTCATGCGGCACGGCCAGCCGGCACTTCCGACAGTGGCCGGACAGTTGCCAGTTGTTGAGACGACCGCGTCCCGGCCCGGGCATCAGGGCTGTTGCAGCGTCAGCGATGCCGTCGACGCCCGGCGGGTGGCCGATCGGCTGGACATTCCGCTTTATCCACTCGACCTGACCGATGACTTTGAGCACATCATCAACAGCTTTGCCGGCGACTATGCCGCCGGCCG
>Ga0181594_10002721_pt1 | contig 16169 bp, 7 predicted proteins | sample 071ome_18_FD_145603 | JGI IMG/M metagenome (GOLD analysis project Ga0181594, IMG submission 145603) | Coastal salt marsh microbial communities from the Groves Creek Marsh, Skidaway Island, Georgia - 071413BT metaG (spades assembly) | ecosystem: Environmental > Aquatic > Marine > Intertidal zone... | reverse complement strand
ATTGCGAAGCGCAGTCAGGATCACGGAAAAGAGAAACACCTGAATAATGTGTTCAGCCACTAGCTCCTGAGCAATCGATTTGGTGAGCGTTACGGTGTCGGCCTCTTCGGAGATGCCCAAGGGTTCTTGTGACGAGACCAGCGCTTGATAACGCACCAATCGCCGCAGGGCATCCAGGGCCGTGTCCGAGGCGATGGCGGTGATCCCCAGCACGTGGGTGTCGGTCAGGTGATGATGAGCCGCAAGCGCCAGGCCCAGATTAGCGTCAGGGAACTGATCCACAAGCTGAGCCAGTAATGCTCCCACCTGAGTCGCAGGCACCCGCCCGCGGGGTTCGCTTAATGTGTCGAGGGGAATACCCGCAGCGCTCAATGCGACCTCTGGGTCGCACTGCTGGCTCGAGAGATATCGTGTGATGACTCTGAGATCACTGGCCAGAATGGTCTGTTCTTGATTAGGAGCCAAGAGATGCATCCTTGTCAGCAGTCATGTGTGTTTGATGCCGAAGCCTCTGCCACAGTTTGCAGAACTGCAAAGGTCGACTTCCCGCAGACTAAAACGCCATCGTCCGCTGTGTTGCAAGACGCTTAATCCAATACCCCATTACCCTCACAAGGTAAGAGCTGATCTTCATAATGCCGCCCACGAGAATACTCGTTCATCGGCCTACTGTGACCAATATACGTTGTCGAGTCGATAACGGAAATTCGCGTTCTTACTTGGATCGGGCCATAGAACGAGACCTGTGCTGACCTGCTGTATGTCCAGTCCGCCTGATAGAAGCTGCGAGACGGGGACAGAAATGCTTTGCCAGCCATCGTTTCCAGCAGGCCCTATAACTTGGTCACCCGACGTGCATGGGTAATTGCAGTCGGCTTTCATTATCCAGCTGATGTTGTTCTCGCTGGCATCGAGCACCTTGACATCAAAGTTGAGGTTTCCGCTACTAAATTCGCTGAGGTCTACCGGGCCGCTTGATTCAAAAAAGATGGCGGCTACCCCAGTGGAATCAGCGTAGGTTACCTCCAGCACTGAGCCGCGACCTTCCTCCTCAACCATAGCCCAGCTAAGGCTGGGGCAGTCTGCACCGCCCCCGCCACACGTACCCCATCCTATCTGCTCATCAAACGCACGGATCCCCATATCCCAATCACTGGCCACGATACCGTCGACAAACACTCGTCCATTTCCTGCAGTACTCTCACAGGCATCGCCGATGCCATCAGAATCGGAATCGGCTTGATCAGCGTTCGCTATTGCACTGCAATTGTCCGCATTGTCACCCACACCGTCACTATCAGAGTCTGCGCTCTCATTGGGATCGTCTGGGAACGCATCTTCCGAATCAATTACTCCATCTCCATCCGAATCTATCGGTTCATCCGACCGCGCAAATATCGCCGTAACTCTGCAGTCGTCATTCGTGATACTTGCAGAATAGGTCATCCCATGGAGGAAGCTTTCACCACCACAGTTATCACTCACCTGCGCAGTGAAACCTTCGTCGGGTAGCACAAGAAATCTCGCGCTTCCTCCCGACACCATGGTTTGTGGGCTAGCAGGAAGAACTTGTCCACCGCGAGCATCCGCATCTCCCGTAACGAGTTTGCTAGCCACCACCGTATGCAGGTCGCAGCTATCTGTGACGTTCCACGGCCCCTCTGGATTGAACGACGACTGCCAAACGATGCATTCCTTGGGCTGATTCCACGGGGCTTTTGCCCATTGCTCATCCCTAGTTCCGTCCTCAAAATATTCCTCTCGGCGCCATTGATTCTTAGGTTGAGTGAATTTCTCAAAGCGAACGGTGTTGCCGTTTATTTTCTGATCTAAGTGCTTCGATACGGCAAATGGCGTCACGTCATCTCCCCACCACACGGTGGGGGTAGGGGCATCGCTACTAGTGTCCGCAGGCAGGTTCCATTGCAGATTATCCAGACGGAACACTAACCCATCTGTTTGACCAGATACTCTTACCGGGCCGATGCTGACTTTAGTCACCCTTGATGGGTCCAGCCCAGAATAACCAACAGCCCCGTCAGTTAGATCCGATAGGGGTAACGTGACGGTTTCCCAGCCATTGAGGCCTATTTGCCCCACCGCCTTATCACCACTCGAGCACGGGTCAACACAGTCTGCGGCGACGAAAAAACCGTCGGTATTATCGCCTTGGTTCATCACTTTGATGTCAAAGGAAAGTGTGCCCTCGGCGTAGTCAGATAAATCAAAACCTGAACCTGTGGCATCGAAGCCGACCAACGCAAACCCTGCCCCATGCTCTATTTCTAGGACCGGGCCCTCCTTGTCAACGTCCGTTACTACTCTCCACTCCAGATTCGGACAGTCGGTGCCGGCTCCCTCGGAGCAAGTCGAATAATTGTTGCCGTCAGAGCTTTCAGAGCCAACAATCGCACGCCAGATTGGCGATAGTTCGCCGCTCTTGAGGACCGGGAAGTGGTCCGCCGACTGATTTGCAAAGCGCCATCTGAATTTCGGCAGAGTTGCTAGCATATAGTCAGCCGTGACCGACTCAATAGCTAATGCAAGCCCTTTCGTTCCCGGGAGGGGCACGCCGTTGCTACCATTGAAACTGTACCAACCCTGCTCCCATGAAACTCCAGAGGGATCAGAGCCATGGAACGACTGCTCCCGCGGATACTCGGTTACAGAGGCATTTTGACCAAAACTCTCAAGTATATGAACGGAGTCATCGCAACCTTCCCATCCGGATACCGGCATCGAGGTATTGTTCTCCGCGCCTATAACTAAGGATCCCTGCCCTTCGGGATAGGTCACTGTATATGAGGCAGTTTCTGAGCCTACACAGCTGTAGTTGTCAATGGCTTCAGAGTCAGTGAGATAGATATTGCGCGCATAACTGACCACAACACCATGGCTATTGGTAGACCTTGGGAACCATTCCTTCTGGGTGACTACATAGAGGTCCGATGATAAATCCTCGGCCACTCTCACAATTCCTGATTTTAGTAGGCCTGCTTCCTGAATAGCCCAGCGCCGATACCACCCGAACTCGTCATCATCGAGTAGCGGATCGCCATACTTTGAACCCAGCGAGCGTTCGTAAACGACTCTTACGCTGTCTGCGTTTGGGTTGGACTCTTTGAGCATTAGCTGCTCCTTCAAGCTCAATTGCAGCGCTGTTGCGATTTGTTCTGCGGTGGCCTGAGTTTCGGCACTCCCGCTTGCGACAAAGTCGGATAGCAACTCATCGGCCGGAATGTTGTAGGTCCAAACGGCAAATCGTATAGCTTCCTCTATGTGCCGCTTAAGATCCTCCATCGCCGCCGGATTGTCTTCTAGGTCGCTGCATGACAAACCGGGTATCTCACCGGTCTGTATGAGTTCGTAAAGCTCCGCCCACAGCACCGAGGTGATAGGAGTGATGTAGATTTCCTCATCGGAGGTAATCTCAACGGTTCCGGGAGGCAACACCATTTGGAACGCCTCGGTGATTTCACCAGTACTCGTATCCACAGCACCCACGGGCACGTCTGCCACTACAGGCGCGAGATTCTTGCACTCTGCTTGCTCCGCCGTCAGCGGAATCTCGAACAGACCACCGTCTCCTGAGAGTGCAACCGGCTCGCCTTGGTCTTGAGTCAGGTTGCCATTAATGTCTAAAAAGACAGAGGCGCCTTTGATATAACCATCAATGGTGCGGCCAACGATGGCGTCAGTTATTGGCGGCGGTTCGGCAGCGGCAAACAGGAGCTGTGCAGAGGGCTCTCTGCGTCTTATCGAGCCGTTCACCATGAACCCGTTAACAAATTTAGCAACGTATATGTCACCGCTGGTAAAGCGGTTCAGATCGTACCCAATCTCGAGTGTTCGGCCATTTTCGCTGATCGTTGCTGCAGAGCTCGCTAAGATCGCCGCGCCGCCACTGATGGGTTCGATAGTGACAACCGGCGTCGTCGCGAATCGATTGAACTCATAACTGACCGTGTCGGTGATACTGGGCAGTGTAATTGACACAACCATTCGATCACCGTCGACCGCCGAGCTAACGGACATGGCTGCTAATGGCAGAGGCGGCGCCACCGTAAGACTGGTGGCCTCAGTGATGATGACGTTGTCGCCCGCGCCATTTTTGGCCGGTGCAAACAGAAGCGCATCAGCACCGTTTTCCCAAAGGTTGTGGGCATCCGCAACAGCAAGGTAATACTCATGATTGCGGCTGTCCTTGAAGTAAGCCTGCACACGGCCGTCTATGAGCGCTATGGTTTGCACGCCGGGGAAGGCATTCCCCGTTTGATTGGGATAAACCTCCGCGTCGTCGAAGCGCTTCTGGCGTTGCGACTCCATGTCGGTTTGCAGCACCTTATAAGCCAAGCGGTCGTCTTCAGCCTGATTAAATTGGATGCAGCGATCCTGTGACGGATCGCTACCATATTTGTGCAGGCAAAAACCTTCTTCATAAGGTTCAGGGTTCGCCCAGGTGAGACAGCTTTGCAGGTTGGCGTAGCAGCTAGGTGGCTCAGGCCCATCGTATGCAAGCCAAGCATTAATCGCCGCCGCGGGGATAACCTCAGCTCTTTCCTGAGTGGCCCCATTGCCTATGGAGACTTGATAATTGATGGTGATATCTGACTCAACCTGTTGTTCTGCCGATACGCCCCACCAGGTCGTTTGCGGTCCACCTCCGAAATTCACTGTGACGGCGCCATCTGAATATTCAATTTGTAGTGCACCGTTATCCCAAGCCTGCCCCTCGATTGACACGATCGGAGCGCGCGGAGAAAAACCCTTTGTGAACGCTAAAAAGTCGTCGTTTGAGCTCACCTGCGTGTATTTAACGTCAGTGCCGGTGCCGCTTTGCTTAGACCAATTGGCTCCTTGGGCGTCCGGGTTGCGGTCCTCCAACTGCAGATCTGTATAGGTCAAGCCGTCGGACGATATTTGGCGAAGATACCCTCCTGATCTTGCAAAGAAATTGCCGGTCGCGTCCTCGATAAGTTTTTCCTCACCGCCTCTGTCGGAGAGGGTGAGATCTGATTTAGAGATCATAGAGCCGGCCATCATTAAGCCGACTGGGCCTCTAGCAAGGCTTACGGGGTAATCAATGCCAATAGGTGAGCCCGGTGCATCCTGAAGCGTCTCGGCTTCAATCAGCCGGATCTGCTGCTCGTTTCCGTCAAGGCCTTCAAGCTCGAAGTACCTGTGTTCAAATATTGCTACGTATGTGTCATCCAGCCATAGCGCGTCCCACGCAAAGAAGTTCTCTGAAGGCTCGATACCTGTGAGTTCGCCGTTAGGGGACATTAGCCATGAATATCCACTCTGTGTCCCACCGCTTATACCTTCGGGCAAGCTGCGGTTATAGTTGAGCCCGAACAGCACTGCAGCGCCATCGGCGCGAAAGTCGATCCCCTTCCTTGCGGCCGAGAAGACTGCGAACTCGTTGAGTACTTTTGGGCGAACATCGCCGGCATCATTTACCAAACAATCAACAGACTCAGTGGCCATGTCGACCCGATAGAGACTACAAGCCTCAGGTGGTGTATTGAGCGCGCGCTGCAGATGTGGGCTCGTGAGCAGGTACAGAAACTCGCCGTCTGGAGTCAGTACTGATTCCGCGACAAAGAGAACCTGTGAGGTCTCTATAGCGCTGTCTATCTCATTGCCGTCCTCGTCATAGGCGATGATGTTAGTGTTATCTCCTGCAGTCGCATTGGCGGCGTCTACTCGAGCACCGCGTTTTCCTAAACTCACGGCATCAGTGTTAAGCGCTATAGAGCTCACACCGTTTTGACTGAAATTGACCACGATTGCGTTGGACTGGGCTGCATCGTTGGGGAATGCGTCGGAATTATCGCCAACGCCATCCCCATCAGAATCCACTTGCTCCTTGGGATCATTTGGAAAAGCGTCCTCAGAGTCGATAACTCCATCGCCATCCGTGTCCCTATCGGACGGGCCACACCCCTGATCATCCACGCTGTCTGCCTCGCTGGCGAGCGTGGTATCGCACTGGTCCGCGTTATCGCCGACACCGTCGCTGTCTGTATCGGAGCTTTCGTTGGGATCCTCTGGGAAAGCGTCCTCTAGATCAGGAACGCCATCGCCGTCACTGTCTAGTTCGGGGTCAGCCCCGCCTAAAATCACGGTGACAATGGCTGCGAGCTCTTGCTGACTGAGCTCTTTTGCCGCGATGTTAATGGCCGGCGATATGACCGATAAGCAAATAAGAGCGATGAACCCTCGCTTCATTCTGCGTAACGTTGTTTCGAGCATATGCGTCTGTTTTTAACGATTTGAAACTGATACGAACTTAACTCAAGCGATGCAGTTTTTGAAGCGCAATGCGGCGGGCTCGCGGGACATCTCACCGTCTATATTTCACGTGCGTTTGCCGCTCTCTTTGCCATTTCTCCTGTGACTGAGTTCGATAGCCGATCGCCGTTACTGCACATCGATTAGTGATTTGCCGGAGTACATGCAGGACAAAGTAAAAAAGGGGGCAGTGCCCCCTATCAGTCGCCTTATGCGGTGGGTTTAGCCTTCATCCGCAGTTGGCTTCGCCGATCAATCTCCACGGGTCGCGATTACTCGGGGCGGTACCCCGCGTCCACCACTTGGCCTCATATACATTACCTTGGTAGCGGGCTCTGTCGCCGCCCTCATAGACAGTGCTATCACTGTATTCCAGGGTCACATCCGAGATCAGCTCAAATGCATCCGTGGCGTCGGGTGCATTGCCCCGGGTCCACCACTTGGCCTGATAAACCAAGCCGTTGTAGGACACTAGCTCCCCGCCTTTATAGGTCGTTGACGCTGCATAAGGTGCGTGCAAGGTCGACATCGGGTCCGTTATTTCGCAGCTGGTGGGATTATCGTCGCCGCCACCCTGCGTCGAGTCTTCGCCAGTCTCGGTGACCGGGTCCTCGCTCACACGATTGTCCTCAACAGTGACGGTTGCGCTCAGCTGTTTTGTACCGTTGGTATCCAGTGAGTTGGCAATCACCACCAGAGAGAGCTGGCCTGCAGATGCCTCATGCACGTGGAGCTTGAGATCTGCCTGACCGCCAATTGACCACTCGTCTCCAGTGACCGTATTGCCCGCTGCGTCATACAGAGTTGCTGTGACGGTTGAATTGGCATTGACCGAGACCGAGAAGTGCACGTCGGTCATGCCCATGTCGTTGATCTCCACCAGCGACTCCGCCGAGAGCGTTGCGGCATAGACAAACTCCGGTTCGGGAGCATAGTCGACGCGGACTTCAACGTTGGTCACATCCGAGTCTGAATAGATTCGATTTTGTCCCACCGCGGGCACAAATACGTTGCCGTCTCTCTGGCCCGCGTAATAGCCCAAGTCAGCATCGTTGATCGCCCGCGCAAGCTCGAGTGCGGCCGCGCCACCAGACAGATAGCTGTCCGCGGTATAAGACACCGAGAGCGCTGGCAGTTCGCCACGCTCGTCATAGACCAGGGTGGTCATCATGTCGCCCGATTCCAGTGCAATGGCGCCCGAGATCAGACCAACCTCGGTAAAGGGATCGACCTCGGGCTCGGGGTTAGGCGTGACATTGGTATTGTCGCCCGAAAAGTTCACATCAATCGCGTTATAGAACGAGGCGGCAGTATCACCCACGTCCCATACCGCCATGATCACGTGATATCCCTCTCGCTCGGGCACATAGCAGTTGTGCTGGATCACCATCGGCGGGCGTTCCATGCCACCGTCGTACTCGCAGAAAGGATCGAGGTCGAAAGCATCGCGACTGAGGGGCTCAGCCGGGTTCCAGTCGGGCTGGGTAATGAAATAGCGCCAGTCACGCGAAACATGGTTCGCGGTGAAGGTCCATTCAAAGGTGCGATAGCCGGCGGCGAAGTCATGTTTGTACCATCTCGAGGGAGTCTGGGCGTTGAGTTCCGACCAGGACGGCGAGCCCGCGGCTGCAATGGTGCCGTCAGCGGGGCCGCCAATGGGGAACCGCGGTGAGCCGTCGGGGCCTTCTACCGATTGTGGTTCCCACTGCACAGCGCCACACTCGGTGTTGTCGCCCAGCTTACACAGGAAGGACCGGCCGGGCGGCTCAGAAACATAGCCATGCCCGAATGATTCCAGTGCAACGCCCGATGCCAGCAAGCCGCCGAGCAGGGCGATGGGTTTGAGTTGAAAATGCGAAAGTTTGGGGTTCACCGTGTGTCTCCTCGTGAAATAGTCAATGAATTAGCGGGCCGTCGTGCCGTTGCCCGATGCAGTCATTGTCAGGAGGAGCTGTGCGGTAAACGATGACCGAATCTGCCAACCGCTTGGCAGATCACGTCATCGGTGTTGAGGAGATTTATCGAGCGATGTGGAACACATCGCCCTCATCGGTGAGGGCGACAATACTGCCGTCAGCGAGCACCCGGACATCTCGGACCCGGCCCTGAATCTCGGGGAATACAGCCTGGTCTTCAGTGACCTCGTTGCCCACCAGGCGCAACCTGCGCATTTCTTCATTGATGAGTGAGCCGAGCAGTAAATCACCCTGCCACTCGGGGAACAGATCACCACGATAGATGGCGAGGCCCGAGGGCCCGATACTCGGCACCCAGTATTGCAGGGGTTGCTGCATCCCTTCTGCCTCGGTGAAGGGCGAGATAACCGCGCCGCTGTAATCGACGCCATAGGTGATGGCGGGCCATCCGTAGTTGTTGCCAGCCACGATGTGGTTGAGTTCATCGCCCCCCTTTGGGCCATGCTCCATCATCAGAATCCGATCGGTCTCGGCGTCATAAACAAGACCTTGCGGGTTGCGGTGCCCATAGCTGTAGACCCGGGGCGCCTGTTCAGGAAAGGGGTTGTCAGAGGGCGCGGTGCCATCGGGGTGAATCCGCAGTAATTTACCGAGCTCCCAGGTCAGGTTCTGCGCCTCCTCGCGGTACTTAAAGCCCTCGCCAACGCTCACCAGCAGGGTGCCGTCGGGCAGAAAGGCGAGCTTGCCGCCGTAGTGGGCGGGGCCCTCTTTGTCAGGGCTCACCTCCAGGATCGTCTCGGGGTTTTTCAGCGTGTCGCCATCCAGTACTGCCTTGACCACCGTGGTGCGATTGGCGGATTTATCCCCCCCTGCGAAGCTCAGGTACACAGTGCGATTTTGGGAGAAGCCAGGATCGGGCAGCACCTCTAACAGCCCGCCCTGATTCGCGAAGTACACCTCGGGCGTGCCCCCAATGGTGGTGACGCCCCCGGTTGCGTCGATCCTGATCAGACGCCCCGCTTTTTCTGTTACGAGAAAGGCATCCCCATCTATGGCCGCAATGGACCAGGGTTTGTCGAGGCCCGTAGCGATGGTCCTGAGCTCATATTCAGCTGCGGAGAGGATCGTCATTGGCAGCAGAGCCAATATCAGCAAAAGCTGGGTGAGGACGTGATGTAACTGCATTGTGGGGTCCTGAAAAGTAAGGTCCTGAAAACATGAGCCGGGAGAGCTACGTAAGCGTAGCATCAGCGGATTGTCATTGGGTTGAGCAGCAACTTAAGGGTAGGGTGGTTTTATGCGTAGCGTCATGGCCGTCATCATCGGGATCTTGTCCGCTTTTGTGGTGGGCTCGGTAATCGGAACGCAGGTGGTGCTCGCGTCTGTGCAGTCGATGGGCCTCGACGTGACGTTGGCCATGCGTTGGTCTACCTCGCTGAGTGATCTGGCGGGCTTGAGCAGCAGCCTGTTACCACTGATGGCAATCGCTCTGGGCTGTAGCTGGGCATTATTGATCTGGCTGGACCGCAGCAAGATAGTGCACGCCAGCGCGCTGTGGTGCGTGGTGGTGGGCGCGGCGACTGTCATGGTGCTCCACCCGGCACTCAATCTCGCATTCGGTGTGGACGTCTTCGCGCCGGCGCGATCCCTCGCGGGTCTGACCGGGCAGGGGCTGGCAGGGGCATTGGGCGGTATGGCAATGAGTCGTTTTTTAGGAGCGTCCCGTACCCTGCAGTGATGTGTTTCATAGAAATGCAATAAAAAATTCAACTTCTTGCAAAGATAGCGCCATCAAAATTTAACGCTCTGACTCTAACGTTTGCATTGTTCTGCAAACGTGGTCAGAGAATTCGATGATTAGTTTATCCAGTGCGCTCCCTCCCCTTGTTCGATCTCTCGTTCAATTCACGGTGGCTGTGTATGTTTTGGGGGCTCAGCCGGTTGCTGCCGCTGAGGAACTTCTTGTCCATGTGTTATCTGCCGGCGCGCCAGTCTCGGGTGCCTCAGTCGTCATTGATGGGGTCACCCGGGGTCGGACGTTGCAAGACGGATCGTTGTTGGTCGATATCAACGGTGTGGGTGCTCACACGCTTGCCGTCGAGACGGCAGAGGGTACCGTCAATGCTCGGTTCACTGCTGGCACTGGGCAGTTAGTAGACGCCATTGTAGAAGTCGATCAAAAGGCCGTTTCACTGGATGTCTACTCTCGAACCGAGGGTGTCAAAGATCGCAAGGCAGCGGCTGAAGGAACCCTGAAGATACGGGTAATACAGGGCGAACGTCCCGCAAACCAGCAAGCTATTTATATCGCCGGACTGGGACTGTCTTTGCAGACGGATAGTGCAGGTGAGGCCAGTGTGACAATTCCTCGAGGCCGTTATCGCACACAGGTCGCAGAGAAAACTGCGAATCTGCGTGTCGTGGGTGGGCTCACACGGCTGGTCATACTCGAAATCGACGAAGCCAGAGAATCAATGCAAGTAGCCACCCCAGATTTGGAGGAAGTGTTCGTGGTGGCGAGTTTTGATCCCGCCGGCCTTGAGCTAAACGAGCGCGATACCACCAATATAGTTGACACCATTGGGGTGGAACTCTTGGCCAGGTTCGCTGACTCAGACGTGGCCGCTTCAGTGGTAAGAGTACCCGGGGTCTCGGTGCAGGATGATAAGTACGTATTCATTCGCGGTCTTGGTGGCCGATACGTTTCCGCCACGCTCAACAACGCCACCATGCCTTCAACCAACCCGTCAAAACGTACGGTGCCATTGGACCTGTTCCCATCCAATTTTGTTAGTCAGCTAGATATCCAAAAAACTTTTTTGACCCCTATGCCCGGTGAATCCACCGGAGGAAACCTCGTAATAAACACCAAAACCTTTCCTGATGAGCGCGTGCGGGGGATGTCGATGCAGGGCGGTTATACAACAGGCCTGACAGGCGAGACTATTTTCGTTGATTCACTCGCAGGGGATTTCGATTTTCTCGGGTGGGATGACGGAAGCAGAAGTGAGGATCCAGCTCTTTCTGTCATTTCTGAATTTCTCAAGTCGGGGAAAGCGATTGATAGCGAAACTGGCCAAACCTTTTTGCTGGACGATTTCACCGAGGGGGAACTGCGTCGAGCAGGTGCCTTGCTAATCAAAGACGGATTTGATCCCGCTTTTAAATCTGCCTCACCCAACGCCAACTTCGGCGTCAATTTTGGGGACTTATTTTTGCTCGATGAATCCGAGCTCGGCGTGTACGCAGCGATGAATTACTCCAATGAGTGGAGCAAGCGTGAGGACGGCGAGCGATATAGCTATGAGTCACAGGGGGAAGTTGCTGATAATTTTTTCTATCGGCAATACACCAACACTGTAGAGGCGAATGGTTTTGTCTCAGTGGGATGGAATATTGGTGACAGTACATTTGAGTGGAACACCGTTGCCTCTCGGGTGACCGAGAGTCAGTTAGAGAGAGCGGTAGGTCAGGAAGGAGACGAATTCCAAGCGCTACTCCGACAGACCATTCAGTGGGAAGAGCGACAGTATTTGTCGACTCAGATCGCAGGATCTCATTTCATCAATGATGTGGGTTCTGTGGTTTTTGAGTGGCAGGCAACACTAAGCCAGGCCGATCGATATGCACCGGACCGCAGAGAATTTGATTTCACTGCAGCGTCCAGTGCTACTGACCCCGATTCATTGAAGACGCAATACGATTTTCAGAAGCCCAACGATCAGCAGTCGTCACTTTTTAGGGGTTTCATGCTGGAGCCCGGCACGATCATTCGGCGTTACGACGAACTGGTAGACGACAATGCCGATGTCTCGGCGGATTTGACCTGGGACGTGTATGACTCCGGTGCGAGTTTTGGCCAACTGAGAACCGGTTTTCAACTCATCACTCGCGAGCGCGACTCCGATAGCTCGACCTACGGCTTCAACGTGAATCAGGTCCGGGATGACCTGCTTCGTACCAGCAACTTGTTGGTCTCTGACGTGGTTTATACCTGCGATGGTGAGTCGAGCAGGGCGGGGTGCGAAGCCGGAGGAGAGGGCGGCATCTCCAGCAGCCCCAACACGGGCCTGGTTTTTGTCGACAAGACGTTGGCTTCTGATAGCTACGATGCTGAGCTCCAGTACAACAGCGCCTATCTGATGTATGACCACACCTTTGATTCCGTGTGGCAGGTGATTGTAGGGGGGCGCTACGAGACCTACGAGCAGACCACCAATACCTTCTCTCTACAGGGTGCTCAAGGTGCGGTGCAATCCGTAATCGATGAAGACAGTTTTCTGCCGAGTCTAGGAGTGAACTGGTTCATCTCTGACGACCACCAGCTTCGCTTAGCACTATCCCAAACGGTTGCCCGCCCTGACTTCAAAGAGGCGGCCAACGCGACGTTTTATGACAATGAATTCAATTTTCGGGTGCGAGGCAATCCGTTTCTTCAGATCTCCGACATCATCAATGCGGATCTGCGTTGGGAGTGGTACCTCTCAGAGGTTGATAGCCTCTCGGTAGCCCTGTTCTACAAAGACATGGACAAACCCATAGAGCGCGTTGTGCAGGCGGCCTCGGGTACGGCAGGTAATTCACGTACTTTTCAAAATTCTGACGCTGCGCAGCTGTTCGGCGTCGAAGTGGATGGACGCTTTGAATTTCTGCTCGGTGATGGTTACGACAAGACGTTTTTTCTGGCGTTCAACGCTGCCTTGATCGAATCTGAGGTTACGGCTCAAAACCAGCCCACGCGGGCGCTTCAGGGGCAACCTGAGTACACGGCCAATCTGATTTTTGGCTACGACAACATTGGCGGTGGGCAGCAGTTAACGGTGCTACTGAACCAAAACGGCAAGTCCATTGCCGATGTAGGGGTATCGGGGCAGCCTGATGTTTTTCTGGAGCCCCGACTCGACCTGAACGTCGTCTACAGGTTCAACATTTCTGATGCGCTCACCCTAAAAGCCAAGCTCGAAAATTTGCTTGATGACGAGGTCGAGTACACCCAGGGCGGACAGATTTTCCAAGTGTACAACCGCGGGCCTTCAGTTCAGATCGGGCTCGACTGGCAGTTCTAACCTTTTCCCTTTCATTGTCATTGCGAGGCAGTAAATCAATGGCTCACATCGTTCAAAAGGCATTGTTAGTTCTTTTTATGCTCACCGTACTGGGCGCATGCTCGGGGGACGACAGCACCACCATCAATATTGAGGCGCCGTCCAATAATAGCGGTGACGCTGGAGGCGGCAACTCGGGTGGCGGTGACTCCAGCGGAGGTGGCTCCGGCGACGGTGGGACGCCCGCAAGCTGCCCTGAAGGCACGAGTGAAGTCAGCGAGGGCCTGTGCGAACTGCCACAAACGGTCTCCAGTGACCTGACCTTGTCGGCGGGTGTGAGCTACCTCATGTCAGACCGCGTGACAGTGGGTAATGGTAACGGGCAGCTTGAAACCAATAACGATGGCTCTTTGGATGACGGCAGCGCCGTTCAGTCCGTCACGCTGACAATCGAGGCGGGCGTGCAGGTGTATGGCAAGAGCGGCACCTTTGCCAATCTGCTGATTACCCGCGGTAGCAAAATCATGGCAATGGGTACGGCAGAGGCACCCATCATATTCTCCTCTGACGATGAAGGTTACGAGGGTTCAGGCGAGTGGGGTGGTCTGATCATGCACGGTTATGCGCCCCACAACGAGTGTGCCGAGGGCGGCAGTTACTGCGACATCGACTCCGAGGGCGAATCAGGCTTCGCGGGCGGTTATGACCCGGATGACAGCAGCGGGGTATTGCGTTACGTCGTCGTGGCTGAAGGTGGCTACGAGTTCTCAACCGGTAACGAGATCAATGGCATCTCACTGGTGGGCGTAGGTAGTGGTACCGAGATGGATTACATTCAGGTGCACGGTAACTCAGATGATGGCATCGAGTTTTACGGTGGCAACGTCAACGTGAAGCACGGTGTTTTCACCAACAACAACGATGACTCTGTGGATTGGGATGAGGGCTATCAGGGCAACCTGCAGTACATCATCGTCAAGCAGGGCGCGTCGAAGGGTGAAGCCTTTGAGATGGACACGGAGGGCTCTTCCAACGGGTTCCTGTCCAAGCCTACCTTGGCGAACGTCACGATCATCAACGACAAGGTCGCGGATCGAGCCAAGTACAGCCTGAACTTCAAGAAGCGATCTGGCGGCTTCTTCCACAACACGGTGGTAACGGTTGCTGATTCATCGCAAACAGCAGTTGACACCTGTATCAATGTGGATGGGTCTGGCTCAGAGGCACTGGTTAACTCAGCGCTGGTCATCAACAACTGGATACAGGACTGTGGTCAGGGCGAAGGTGTGCACGGCACCCTCTCGGGGTCAAACGTCAGTTTTGATGCCTCGACCGTAACTGAGACGGATGCTGCGCTCGACGCCCTGCTGAGCTCTCAAGCGCCTGAAGCGGCCGGGTTGGAGCCTCTGGATTGGGACGCTATCAACGGCGCTTACCCGGAGTCCGTGGCAGACGGTGATTACCTCGATGCAACGGGTTACATTGGCGCGGTGAACCCCAACGGATCCGACCCCTGGTGGGCTGGCTGGACAATCGCCGGCTCGCTCTGATCATGGCGTGTGACAAAAAGATAGTCGCGATTTGCCTGATCGATGTGAGGGCGGCATCGCCATGAAAAGGGTCCTGGTAGTTGAGGATGAAGCCGGTATTCGAGAAATGCTCAGGTTTGTCCTGGAGACGGCTGGCTTTGAGTGCCTGGAGTCGACTGATATTCAAGAGGCCTACTGGCAAATCAGCGATCAACCTCCAGATATTGTTTTGCTGGATTGGATGCTACCTGGCGGCAGCGGTATTGAGCTTTTGCAGCGTATCAGGAAGGATGAGGCGACTCGGGCGTTGCCGGTCATCATGCTGACGGCCAAGACCCATGAAGACAACATTATTCAGGGGCTCGACTCAGGCGCGCACGACTACATAACAAAACCATTTTCACCCAAGGAATTGGTTGCCCGTATTCGCTCAGTATTCAGACATAAAGAGGGTCGCGAGGACCGAACTGAATACTGTGTTGGAGACTTGCTGCTGGATGCTAATAGTCGCCGCGTGATGGTGGCATCAAAGCTTCTTGAGTTAGGACCTACTGAATTTAAGCTGCTGCACTTTTTTATGATGCATCCCGAGCGAGCGTTTTCACGCGCTCAAATACTTGACCGACTTTGGGGGGCAAACGTGTATGTGCAAGAACGAACTGTAGATGTCCACATACGACGCCTCAGGAAGCTGTTGCAAGCCGAGGACCCGGCATACAGCAATCTCATTCAAACGGTGCGTGGCACTGGGTATCGATTCGCCCCGAGTGACCTTGGAGTCTAGTTGCACCGACTAAAAGTCAATACGCCAGCCAACCGCCGGTCCGTGCTCGCTCATATCAAATTTGAAGCGGTCGGCGCCGTCACCATCCTCGTAATCGAAATCCAGATAGCGGTAGCCAATATCAATGCTGGACCAATTGTTGAATCGGTAGGAAAAAGATCCGGTCAGAATGGTCACCAGGTCAGACCCGACGCCGAAGCCACCAAGCTGCGCAGCGCCGGTGAAAGACCAGTTGCCGGCGCCAATCGGGGTCTCGAACAACACTCCTACAATGGGGTCGACCCAATCTTCGCCCATGGTTTGCCCGCGCGGTTCGTTGCGCGGGCCTGTCAAGGAGATGCCCCCCGATATATCGTTGTAGAGCGCGCCTGCCATCAGCTGGGTGGTTGGCGAGAGCCGATAGGTGGCTGACACAATGGCTGTCGTCTGCTCGAGTTCAACTTCCCCCGAAAAACGACCCCCATCACCGCTGCCATCGGCTTTAAGGTCCATGTAAACCACATCGATCATGACGCCCCAGCGCTCGCCTTCGCCGCGGTACATCCCAAGGAACGCGCTATCGAGGTTGTCAAAGACATCACCTGCGCTCAGATCGACATCA
>Ga0181594_10002720_pt1 | contig 16171 bp, 9 predicted proteins | sample 071ome_18_FD_145603 | JGI IMG/M metagenome (GOLD analysis project Ga0181594, IMG submission 145603) | Coastal salt marsh microbial communities from the Groves Creek Marsh, Skidaway Island, Georgia - 071413BT metaG (spades assembly) | ecosystem: Environmental > Aquatic > Marine > Intertidal zone... | reverse complement strand
CGTTTTCTTTCAGGTCGCCATGTTCACGTGCGTCAGCAATGGCCGCGATGACAGTAGGACGCTCAACCGTTTTCAGCTGCTGCAGTTCTTCACGCAGCGCTTTTTCACCTTCCAAAGTCATTGGATACTTTTGCATCGTAACTGACTCCTTTTGTTATCAAAGATGCCCGGAGCATTCGCACCGGGCATCACAGGTTATGAATTGCAGAGCAAGCGCCGCACTTACACCAGTGCGTGCAGCTCCTGCAGACGACGCACTTCGTTCAGACCTTCTGAACGCAGCGCTTCAACAACCGCTTCAGCACCCGCCAGCGTCGTGGTGTAGTACACCTTATGCTGCAGTGCGCTGCGACGGATGTCGGCCGAGTCTTTAATCGCCTGAACACCGTCAGTGGTGTTGATGATCAGATCAATTTCGTCGTTCTTAATCATGTCGACAATGTGCGGACGGCCCTGGTTCACCTTGTTAACGCGTACAGACTCAACGCCTGCCGCTTCAAGAACCTTCTGAGTACCGTCAGTACATACCAGACGGAAACCGCATTCAATCAGGCCTTTGCCTACCGCGATCAGACCTTCTTTATCAGCGTCACGCACAGAGATAAATGCAGTGCCACTTTCTGGCAGATTTGCACCAGCACCCAGCTGAGCCTTATAGAAAGCTTCGCCGAAGGTTTTGCCAGCGCCCATGACTTCACCCGTGGACTTCATTTCAGGGCCGAGAATCGGGTCAACGCCCTGGAACTTGTTGAACGGGAATACCGCTTCTTTCACCGAGAAGTACGGCGGTACGATCTCTGCAGTGAAGCCCAGCTCTTCCAGTGATTTACCCGCCATCACTTTCGCCGCAATCGCCGCCAATGACGTACCAATACACTTAGATACGAATGGAACCGTACGGGAAGCACGAGGGTTAACTTCGATCACGTAGATCTCGCCATCCTGCCATGCCAGCTGGGTATTCATCAGACCAACCACACCCAGTTCCATCGCCATCGCAGCCACCTGCTCGCGCATCTTATCCTGCACATCAGCAGGCAGGCTGTACGGAGGCAGAGAACATGCAGAGTCACCCGAGTGAATACCCGCCTGCTCGATGTGCTGCATGATGGCACCGATCACGACGGTTTTACCGTCGCACACTGCATCGATATCGACTTCAACTGCACGGTTCAGGAAGTAATCCAGCAGAACAGGAGAATCGTTAGACACAGATACGGCTTCGTTCATGTAACGACGCAGCGCTTCTTCGCTGTTGACGATTTCCATCGCACGACCACCCAGTACGTACGAAGGACGTACCACCAGCGGGTAACCGATGTCAGTGGCTTTCGCTACCGCTTCTTCAATAGAAGTGACCGTAGCATTGACCGGCTGCTTCAGACCCAGACGCTGGATCATCTGCTGGAAACGCTCACGGTCTTCGGCACGGTCGATCGCTTCTGGTGAAGTACCGATGATAGGTACACCAGCCGCTTCCAGTTCATTGGCCAGTTTCAGTGGCGTCTGGCCACCGTACTGAACGATCACACCTTTTGGCTTTTCTTTCTCAACGATTTCGAGCACGTCTTCCAGAGTTACCGGTTCGAAGTACAGACGGTCAGACGTGTCGTAGTCGGTAGATACTGTCTCAGGGTTACAGTTCACCATGATGGCTTCGTAGCCCAGCTCTTTCGCAGCGAAAGCCGCATGAACACAGCAGTAGTCGAACTCGATACCCTGGCCAATACGGTTCGGGCCACCACCCAGAACAATGATCTTTTCACGATCCGTCGGGTTCGCTTCACACTCTTCTTCGTACGTGGAGTACATGTACGCAGTGTCAGTAGCAAACTCGGCAGCACAGGTATCAACACGCTTGTACACCGGACGCACGTTCAGTTTCTGGCGGTGCTTGCGGAAGGCTTTCTCAGAGATACCCATCAGCTTGGCCAGACGAGCGTCAGAGAAACCTTTACGCTTCAGACGGTAAACCGCATCGAAATCCAGTGCAGTCAGCGCAGTTTCAGCAACCTTCTGCTCTTCCTTAACCAGATCTTCGATCTGTACCAGGAACCAGCGGTCGATCTTGGTGAAGTTGAATACTTCTTCAACCGTCATACCGAGACGGAAAGCATCAGCAACGTACCAGATGCGTTCAGCCTGTGGCGTCACCAGCTGTGCGATCACCGTATCGCGTGCCGTAGCATCGGCAGGATCAACTTTAGGATCAAAGCCAGTCGCGCCCACTTCCAGACCACGCAGCGCTTTCTGCATGGATTCCTGTTGAGTACGGCCAATCGCCATCACCTCACCCACAGACTTCATCTGAGTGGTCAGACGACCATCCGCCTGTGGGAATTTCTCGAAGGTGAAACGAGGAATCTTAGTCACGACGTAGTCGATAGACGGCTCGAACGATGCTGGGGTTGCGCCACCGGTAATATCGTTCTGCAGCTCATCCAGGGTGTAACCCACAGCCAGCTTGGCAGCCACTTTAGCAATCGGGAAACCCGTCGCTTTTGATGCCAGCGCCGAAGAACGGGATACACGTGGGTTCATTTCGATCACGACCATACGGCCAGTGTCCGGGCAGATACCAAACTGAACGTTCGAACCACCGGTTTCTACGCCGATTTCACGCAGTACCGCCAGAGAGGCGTCACGCATGATTTGATATTCTTTGTCGGTCAGCGTCTGTGCTGGAGCCACGGTGATGGAGTCACCCGTGTGTACACCCATAGGATCGAAGTTCTCGATCGAACAGATGATGATGCAGTTGTCGTTTTTGTCACGAACAACTTCCATCTCGTATTCTTTCCAACCAATCAGAGATTCGTCGATCAGCAGCTCGTTAGTCGGAGACAGATCCAGACCACGGGTACAGATTTCTTCGAACTCTTCTTTGTTGTAGGCGATACCACCGCCGGTGCCACCCATAGTGAATGACGGACGAATAATACAAGGGAAGCCCAGACCTTTCTGAACTTCACGTGCTTCTTCGATGCTGTGAGCGATACCAGCACGTGGACACTCAAGGCCGATCGCCTTCATTGCCTTATCGAAGCGGTCACGGTCTTCGGCTTTGTCGATGGTGTCAGCGTTTGCGCCGATCATCTCAACGCCGAATTTTTCCAGTACGCCAGCAGATTCCAGACCCAGTGCACAGTTCAGTGCGGTCTGGCCACCCATGGTAGGCAGCAGCGCATCAGGGCGTTCTTTTTCAATGATCTTAGCAACCGCTTCAACAGTGATTGGCTCGATGTAAGTAGCATCGGCCATCGAAGGGTCGGTCATGATGGTGGCTGGGTTAGAGTTCACCAGAATAACGCGGAAACCTTCTTCACGCAGAGCCTTACAGGCCTGGGCACCGGAGTAGTCAAATTCACACGCCTGGCCAATAACAATTGGGCCGGCGCCGATGATCAGAATGCTTTTTATGTCAGTACGTTTTGGCATGACTTAGTCCTGTTCTCTTACGCCTTGGCTTTTTCAATGAGTTCGATGAAGTGGTCAAACAGCGGCTGAACGTCGCGTGGACCTGGGCTTGCTTCAGGGTGACCCTGGAAGCTGAACGCTGGCTTGTCTGTGCGGGCGATACCCTGCAGCGTGCCGTCGAACAGAGACTTATGGGTAGCTTTCAGCGTGGCTGGCAGAGATGCCTCATCCACTGCGAAACCGTGGTTCTGAGCAGTAATCATTACTTTGCCAGACTCAATATCCTGTACCGGGTGGTTACCACCGTGGTGACCGTGCGGCATTTTTACGGTCTGAGCGCCAGACGCCAGAGCCAGCAGCTGGTGACCCAGACAGATTCCGAAGACAGGGATATCGGTTTCCAGGATTTCTTTGATTGCGCTGATCGCGTAATCACATGGTTCCGGGTCGCCCGGGCCATTCGATAGGAAGATGCCGTCTGGATTCATCGCCAGCACCTCAGAGGCAGGTGTCTTCGCCGGAACCACCGTCAGCTTACAACCGCGCTCAGCTAATAAGCGCAGAATGTTGCGTTTCACACCGAAGTCGTAGGCAACCACGTTGTATTTAGGGTCGGTCAGTTCACCGTAACCCTCACCCAGCGTCCAGTCAGTCTGAGTCCAGTTGTAGGTTTCAGTGACAGTCACTTCCTGAGCCAGATCCATGCCTTTCAGGCCCGGGAAGCCTTTCGCAGCCTCAATGGCTTCGGCGATGGTCTCATCCGAGTGCGCATCCGCGCGAGCAATCATGCAGCCGTTCAGAGAGCCCTTTTCACGCAGGATACGAGTGAGACGACGGGTATCGATGTCAGCAATACCCAGTACGTTCTTCTCACGCAGGTATTCGTCGAGTGCCAACTCATTACGGAAGCTCGACGCAATCAACGGCAGATCACGAATGATCAGACCGGTCGCGTGCACTGAATCTGATTCAGCATCTTCGGCATTGGTGCCGTAGTTGCCAATGTGTGGGTAGGTCAGAGTGACCATCTGTTTGGCGTAGGAAGGATCGGTGAGGATCTCCTGATAGCCGGTCATGGAGGTGTTAAACACCACTTCTCCAACAGACAGACCTTCAGCACCAATACTGGTACCTTTGAAGATGCTGCCGTCCTCAAGAGCTAGAATCGCTGGCGTAGACAAGGCTCATTCCCCGAAATTTACGATAAAACTGGCGTGCGTGTGCATCGGGCCGGCTGCCAAAACAACCACCCTGTGAACCCGAGCCGTAAAAAAGCGGGATGGTGATCCGATGATTCCATCCCGCTCAGGCTGTTTGGTCTGTCGAACGCATGGCGCTCGTTTTTTGCACACTTAAATTGCGCGGAATAATACAGAAATCAGTGGCTTATGTCCACGGCGATGGGCAACTTGCAATTTCGGACATCCCTGTCCGAAATGAGACTTTTGTATAACTTTTGTTAATCTGTAGTTCACTTATTGTGAGTTAACACTCAATATATTGACCCAGTTGGACAAATACAGGAACCAACCGCCTGGTCCGCTGCCAATGAGAGAACGACAACAGGACATCCCCTATGCACGGAGAAGCAGAAACTCGTCGCCGTTTAGACCCCAGTGAGCGCAAACGTTTGTTGATGCAAGACGCCATCAAGGTATTCGCTCGCCGTGGATTAGGCCGCGCTGGTCACACCGAAATCGCCCAACTTGCGGGCGTGTCAGTCGCGACTGTCTTTAACTATTTCAACACCCGGGACATTCTGGTCAACGAAGTCCTCGATGACGTCGAGCAATTCTTAGTACACCTTGCCGTCACCGCACTGGATGCACAGACCAGCCCGGAAGAAACGCTGGATCGATGCATCGCCACCTTTATCAGTGCCTGCCACGAAAGCCCTGACTACATCAAAATCTGGCTGGAATGGAGCTCTTCCGTTCGCGAAGACACCTGGCCACGCTACATGGCGTTCCAGGAGTACATCCTGACCTTAATTGAAAAGAAAATTGAAATGGGCATTCAATCAGGCACCCTGTCCGAAGGCCTCCCTGCCGCCGACCGGGCACGCTGGGCCATTGGTAATGCTCACATGTTAGTGACGCTCGTATTTAACCCCAACGAATTCGACGAAGCCGCCATCCGCAAACTGGTGACACGAGGCTTTGCTCATATTCTGGGTATTAAAGCGTCATAACAGGTACAAATCGGCCAGCGCGATGGCAGCATCGCCGCTGGACGGCGCCCCACTGCTTGCATAGCATGAACATCTGAATTGTCATTCCGTACGTAAATAGTAATAACAAGTACCGATCACAAAGAGAGAGATGCCGTGTTTCGCATGATCCCCAAGGCTGCCACCACTGTTGCAGCACTGACCCTGATGGTTTTCAGCACCCTTCTGCACGCCGATGACGCCCCGCAGATGACCGTTATTGACGACAACATTCCCTGGGAAGTGACCTCAACCGGCGATGATGTCGGCGAGATTTCTACCTGGCGTCGTGCCGTTCCGGGTGCCGACGTGAAACAGTTCCGCGGTGAAGTCATTCTGGAAGAGCCTGTACTCAACATACTCCTGACCATCGATACTCCGGACGATTTGTACAAGTGGGTGTATTTCTGTCGTAAAAGCGCCAGCGTGCCGCCTAACTACAGCTACATGGAATACAAAGGCGTTTGGCCAGTAGCCGCTCGTTACGTCACGATTAAAAGTAAGTCCTGGATTGAAGATGACGTCATCTACATCAGCAGCCGCAACATCAACAATGTCGGCCCTGAACATGACAACATGGTGAAGATTAAGGAATTCTCAAACCTGTTTGAAATTACTCCCTTAGGCGAAAACCTCACCAAAATCCGCTTTACCACCTTCGTGGACCTGGCCGGACGCCTACCTTCATGGCTGGCTAATGCCGTTTCAAGCCGCGCGCCATACGTCACACTGAGCGGTATGCGCGACCTGCTTGAAGATGGCGAGCGTGACTTCAGCGACGCCACCGTCGATGACCTGTCCAGTGTCGCAGAAGACAAAGACGGACTGCGCCAACTACTAGCCAAGCTTGATGACGTCGACGATAGCGATCCACTGGATCCGAATGATGATTGATTGCTAGTCAAACGAAAAAGGCCGCTAATGCGGCCTTTTTTGTGTCTGCCAAAAGTCAGCAAGGAAACAGAACGTACGAGTAGTACACGAACATTCCGCACTGACTTAAGGAAACTGATACTTCCCTCTGGGTTGCTGAGCGACGATGAGACAAGGCAAACACTGATGAGGAAGCGGAGTGTACGAGCAGTACATGAGCATTCCGAAGCAGTTTTTAACGCAGTATCAGCGAGCTCAGCACGCAGAAATTAAAAACCCAAGACGTCTTGCATGTCATAGAGTCCTGCCGGCTGTTCAGTCAGCCACTTCGCCGCACGCACCGCACCTTTGGCAAAGGTCATACGGCTCTGCGCTTTGTGCGTTACCTCGACACGTTCACCGTCGGTAGCGAACATCACAGTGTGATCACCCACCACATCGCCACCGCGAATGGTTTCAAAACCAATCTGCTTGTGCGGACGCGCACCCGTCTGACCTTCACGACCGTAGCAAGCCACTTCGTTCAGATCCCAGCCCATGGTTTCTGCAACCACTTCGCCCATGCGCAAGGCGGTACCCGACGGCGCATCCACTTTATGACGATGGTGCATTTCGATAACTTCGATATCGCTCTCGTCACCCATCACCTTGGCTGCCATACGCAGCAGGTTCAGGCACAGGTTGACACCCACCGAGTAGTTCGGCGCGAAGACGATGCGAGTATCCGCAGCCGCCGCTTTCAGTTTTGACTTCTGCTCTTCAGTCAGGCCGGTAGTACCAATCACAATGCCTTTGCCATGCTTCTGGCACAACTCGACGTTGGCCATGGTGGATTCAGGCGAAGTGAAATCAATCAATACGTCAAAGTGCGGAATCGCTTCTTCAACTGAGGTCACGGCTTTGACGCCGAGCGTGGTTGCCAAGCCAGCAATAGCGCCAGCATCGACGCCTACCATAGGGTCATTTTCAAGAACAATCGCACCGGCCACTTCGGCGGCTTCGTCATTGTTTACGGCTTCGATCAGCACGCGTCCCATACGACCGGCAGCGCCGGTGATAGCAATTCGGGTCATTGTCATTCTGCTTTTTTGTAGTCTTTTGACGGAATGCCCCAAGGATACCTAAGGCACCCGAGGAGGAAAAGCGCAGGAGCGACCAATTGAAGCGGTCTCTCCTGCATCAAGAGCGCTCAGTCTTCGAGGTCTTCCATGCTCAGAAACGGCGTATCAGCGACGATACCTTTACCGCGATTCAGGGTCACGGCGCGCTCGGTCACCACCCACTGTGTCAGCCCGGCGTTCAATACAGAGGCGACGCCTTCGAGGCCAGACAAGCTCATGGACACCCGTGCGGCATCAATGGTTTGTCCCGGCTTTATGGGTTCACCCACCGCATCAAAACGCAAGCGTTCGCCAGCCTGACTCAGTACTAGGGTATCGAACTCAAACTCAGAACCGCCGTTCTCAGGCTCAAGGCGTGAAATCAGAAACGCATAGCCGGGTGAGCCCACAAATCGCGATGGCTGCCCCGCAGTATTCGCGGTACGCGCTTGCAGCGTAAAGGTTTCACCATCGTCATTCATGGTCAGACTGGCAGCTATCGCGCCCTCTGCGAAGGTCACTACCGCTTCCTGACCGGTGGCGATTTCCTGCGCATCCAGAGTCAAAGTCACTGCTTCCTGATAGCTACCGCCCGGTGCATAAATTTCGAAGGTTACGTCGTAGGTCATGTCCACGACGTTATCCGGCTCGATGGCTTGCAGCTTTTCCCAACGAGCGTAAGCCTCGCGGCCACGGGCTGGCGTGTCTTTCACCGTCAGCAAGTGGGTGCCCGTCGTGTTGTCATAAACAGAAGCTTTCCAACTATAAGACAGTTCATCTGGCTCAGGCCCCTCAAACGGCTCCTCGAACACCAAGTCAGCAACCACACTGGCCGTCAGACGACCATTGCCGTTCGCTTGTAACTGAACATCGCCGATGAGAGGGAGTGACGCCGGCGCACGCACCTCCTCTGAGCCAACCTGTCCTTCCACCGTATGTACCGCCAATGTTTCGCCAAAGGCATTGAAGGTCGTGCTGGTCTGTCGATAAGTACGGCCGTCATCTTCACCGCTCAGCGCGACCGGAGGTTCGACCACCCACACGCGATCTTCATCGTACTCAAGCGGATCTCCACTGATCAGAATTTCGCCATACAAGGAACTGGTCACTACATCGCCACCAAAGGCTCCCGGGCGACCGCTGACATTTACACTCACACGCGAACCATCACCGCTACGATCCACCACGGCAATAGTGAGTGGCTGACACCCCTTCACTCGTGCGTCGACCTGCTCGCCGTCACACAGAATCACAGGCTGCTGATCAGCTTCCCGCAGGTCAGCAACCGGCAGTACTGGGGCATCGACAAAGACAGAACCAAATACCGGGCTTTTCCATTCCAGCGCCACCCAGCTGCCTACCGGATAACCGGATACCGAGCCACTCAGACGAACGCTGTAAGGCGAGTCGGTTTTGCTTGTTGCTGTTTCAGTTACCGTGCCGTCGTCATCCAACAGGCTCAGGGAAACCTCCGCCACTGTCGCAGAAAACTCATCTGAACCGTCGCTGCCGCTGGTCATCATAGAACGATAGATACCATTCGGGCGTTGTTTAAGTTTGTTACGACGAATATTCGCTTTCACAATGCCCGGCGCCGGTGGCGCAATGACCAAGTCGTTATCAGCGACTTCTGCTTCGACCAACAGATTGCCGTTGCCATCGAAAATGCGCAGATGGCAGATGTTTACCGTGAGTACGCACTCATCGCCACTGACCGGCTCGGCCCAGTCCGATTGCCAGGTTACGGATTGCTGCTTATAGGTCGTGGCAACCAGCTGAGCTTTATCCGCTTCAGGCGTCACCGTGGCCAACACTTTCGCTGGCGCCGGTTCAGAGAAGCCTTGCATGACATCCGATGCACCCGAGAACGCCAGACGCACCGCCCCACTCTCTGAACGAATGGCTTTCACCCGAATACCACCCAGATCGGTTTCGCCGCTTGCCGCTCCCTTTTCAAGGGTGACCGACGCAGTAAAGCCGTCACTATCGTCAACCACCGCCTGCGAACCCGCATCTTGATAGGTGATCTGCAGATCGATGGTGACCGTGGTGGTTTCAACCGGATCATTTAAACGATAATTTGCGACGACTTGGGTGGGCGCTAACGGCACGATCGTCGGCTCGCTGCCGTCCATCGGTGTACTGAGTAACTCGACGCGTTCGGCCGCAACCGCAGAGCCGGGCGGATTCTGAACAACCATCACCGCGCGATACGTACCAGTACGGCGCTTCTTAATACGAACCCGTTTAATCCTACCGGTGAAGTCTGCTGCCGCAGCCGCTTTGTACGGCGACCAACCATTGTGTTTGGTTGGTAATTCATTCGGCGCCACCCATGCCAGGCACGCCCCCAGAAATAATGCCCCACTCATTCGCTTAATCATCACATCCTCCATGTCATCGATTGGCTTAGCTATTCAAAATAAGCACTGAATAGCCACCTCAACCGTCATTAGAATTTCGGAGGCGATACTTTCATTCCCGACTACAAAGTGCAAACCCCGAACCCGGCCAGTTCCGGCATGGCGAAACAAAGCCGACAGAAAAATGAATGAGAAATGAGAAAAATAGAAACTAAAGCGAGACAGGCGGAACAAGGCAAATTCAATCGAGAGCGCGGAGCGTACTTTAGTACGTGAGCACTTTGCCACGTAACAACGCCATCATCGAAGCGCCAGACCGTAGACTAAGCGAAAAATACGGTGCCAAGGCCGTTAGCGAGGCCGCGAGTACAAGGCAAAAAAATTCCCTGAAGCGCAGTGTACAAGTAGCACATGAGCATTCAGGGAATGTTTTTAACGCAGTAATCGCAACGCAGCTAGGCCTTATATATCCTCAAAAAAGCGTTTAACCCCCTCAAACCAGGACTTTTTTTGTGGCGAATGTTTCTCACCCGTCAACGACTCCTGAAACTTCATCAGCAGATCTTTCTGCTCTGAGGTCAGGTTCACTGGGGTTTCTACCTGCACACGACACAGCAGATCACCGGCGGTACCACCACGCACTGGCGTGACGCCTTTGCCACGCAGACGGAAAAGTTTGCCAGATTGCGTTTCGGCAGGAATCTTCAGTTTTACGCGACCATCAAGTGTCGGTACTTCCAGCTCGCCACCAAGCGCCGCATCAACGATGCTGATTGGCACGTCGCAGTAGAGGTTACGACCATCACGATGGAACAGCTCGTGCTCACGCACGCTGACCTGCACGTACAGATCACCCGCTGGGCCACCCATGGCGCCCGCTTCGCCTTCGCCTGACAGACGAATACGATCACCGGTATCCACGCCCGGTGGAATCTTCACTGACAGTGTTTTGGTTTCTTCTTTCACACCGCGACCATGACAGCTGTTGCATGGGTCTTCGATCATGGTGCCCTGACCGCGACAGGTCGGACAGGTCTGCTGCACCGAGAAGAACCCTTGCTGCATGCGTACCTGACCTGCACCACCACAGGTGCTACAGGTTTTCGGTGAGGTACCCGGTTTTGCACCAGAACCATCACAGGTGTCACAGCTGGTCAGAGTAGGAACGCGAATTTTCTTTTCGACACCGCGTACCGCTTCTTCGAGAGACAGATCCATGGTGTAGCGCAGATCCGAACCACGCTGTGGGCCACCGCGGCCGCCACGACCACCGCCGCCGCCGCCGCCGCCGCCGCCACCAAAGATGTCGCCAAACACATCACCAAAGATATCGCTGAAGTTGGCACCGCCACCACCGAAACCACCACCGGCTGCGTTAGGATCAACACCGGCGTGACCATACTGGTCGTACGCGGCACGCTTCTGTTCATCGCCCAGAATTTCGTAGGCTTCCGTGGCTTCTTTAAACTTTGCGTCGGCGTCTTTGTCATCCGGGTTACGGTCCGGATGGTACTTCATCGCCAGCTTACGATAAGCCTTCTTCAGCTCCTTCGCGTCGACATCCCGGCTGACACCGAGAATTTCGTAATAATCCCGCTTGGACATGATTCACCTGTAATTCCAATCGCTTCGCAGCTCCGCTACGAAGTAAAACGCGGCAAACTGGTTGCCGCGTCCATTTATTCTGCCAAGTTAAACCGAAAGCTAAGGTCTTTCGGTTCAGCTGAGTGTTACCGAGGCCGCAGGGCCGAGGCGGATTTTATTGAGGGGGCGCAGTGTACAAGCAGTACATGAGCATCCCGAAATAAAATCCAACACTGGCCCTGCAACGCAGGTAGCTCAGACCTTACTTGTCTTTAACTTCTTCGAACTCAGCGTCTACCACATCGTCGTCTTGAGAAGCGCTATCCGCCTGCTCCGCACCACCGGCCGCTTCGGCCTGTGCTGCCTGCTCGGCGTACAGTTTCTGCGCCAGTGACGCCGATGCTTCGGTCAGAGCGTTGGTCTTCGCTTCGATTTCGTCTTTGTCGTCACCTTTCAGTACGCCTTCCAGATCAGTCACGGCCGCTTCGATGGCAGATTTCTCTTCATCGGTCGCTTTGTCACCGGCTTCTTCCAGCGTCTTACGAGTGGCGTGAATCAGGCCATCCGCTGTGTTACGGGCTTGTACCAGCTCTTCGAACTTCTTGTCCGCATCCGCGTTGGCGGCAGCGTCCTGAACCATTTGTTCGATCTCGTCATCGCTCAGGCCGGAGTTGGCCTTAATCACGATGGACTGTTCTTTACCGGTCGCCTTATCTTTCGCGCTTACGTTGAGGATACCGTTAGCGTCGATGTCGAAGGTCACTTCAATCTGTGGCATGCCACGCGGTGCTGGCGGAATATCGGCCAGGTCAAAACGACCCAGTGATTTGTTCTGTGCCGCCTGCTTACGCTCACCCTGCACGACGTGAATGGTCACGGCCGTCTGGTTGTCATCCGCGGTTGAGAAAGTCTGAGACTTCTTAGTTGGGATGGTAGTGTTCTTATCGATCACTGGGGTGGCCACGCCGCCCATGGTTTCGATACCCAGCGTCAGCGGGGTAACGTCCAGCAGCAGTACGTCTTTCACATCGCCAGACAGAACCGCACCCTGAATCGATGCACCAACGGCAACGGCTTCGTCTGGGTTCACGTCTTTACGTGGCTCTTTACCAAAGAAGTCTGCAACGCTCTTCTGTACCAGTGGCATACGAGTCTGACCACCTACCAGAATCACTTCGTCGATTTCTGATGCACTCAGGTCGGCGTCTTTGAGAGCCATGCGGCATGGTTCCAGAGAACGTTTAACCAGCTCTTCAACCAGAGATTCCAGTTTTGCACGAGTCACTTTTACGTTCAGGTGCTTAGGACCAGTCGCATCTGCAGTAATGTACGGCAGGTTAACGTCCGTCTGCTGGCTTGAAGACAGCTCAACTTTGGCTTTTTCTGCGGCTTCTTTCAGACGCTGCAGGGCCAGTGGGTCATTGTGCAGGTCGATGCCGCTTTCTTTCTTGAACTCGTCTGCCAGGTATTCGATCAGACGCAGGTCAAAGTCTTCACCACCGAGGAAAGTGTCACCGTTGGTCGCCAGTACTTCGAACTGCTTCTCACCGTCAACGTCAGCCACTTCAATGATGGAGATATCGAAGGTACCACCACCCAAGTCGTATACTGCGATGGTACGGTCGCCACCCTGCTTATCGATGCCGTAAGCCAGCGCCGCTGCAGTTGGTTCGTTAATGATACGTTTTACTTCCAGACCCGCGATCTTACCGGCGTCTTTAGTCGCCTGACGCTGAGAGTCGTTGAAGTAAGCAGGTACGGTGATCACGGCTTCGGTCACTGGCTCGCCCAGGTAATCTTCTGCCGTTTTCTTCATCTTTTTCAGAACTTCAGCAGAAACCTGAGGTGGTGCGAATTTATCACCCTTCACCTCAACCCAAGCGTCACCGTTGCTCGCTTCGATGATTTTGTAAGGCACCATTTTGATGTCTTTCTGAACCACGTCGTCTTTGAAACGACGGCCGATCAGGCGCTTCACTGCAAATAAGGTGTTTTCTGGGTTAGTCACCGCCTGACGCTTTGCAGACTGACCTACCAGAATCTCATCATCGGTGTAGGCGATGATGGATGGAGTGGTGCGATCACCCTCCGCGTTTTCGATGACTTTGGCTTTTTCGCCATCAAGAATGGCCACACAGGAGTTAGTGGTGCCGAGGTCGATACCAATGATTTTACCCATAACTCGTTCTCCAGAGTTGCCGGAGGGACCGGCGTATATATCAAAATTAAAACGATGTATTTCGTTGTTGATTGCTATATGAGGTCAGGGATTCAGGTTTCAAGGCCTGACCTCAGATTCGCGTTGTTTGTTGCTAACTGGCGTTGCGGTCAGGCGTTTTCGTCGATCTGAGGGCCGCCCTTGCTGACCACGACCATGGCAGGACGCAGCAAACGACCATTCAGGGTGAAGCCTTTCTGCATTACCGCCATCACGGTATTCGGTGCCAGTTCCGGGTTCTCAACCATGGTCATTGCCTGATGCAATTCTGGGTTGAATGCTTCCCCTTCTGGGTTAACCTGAACGACCTTGAAACGCTCCAGCGCACTGATCATGCCGCTGAGGGTCATTTCCAACCCCTCACGGATGGCCTTAGTGGCCTCCTCTTCTGGCGCTGCCGCTAATCCACGCTCAAGGTTGTCGACCACGCTGAGCATGTCGTTGGCAAATTTCTCAACCGCAAATTTGTGGGCTTTCTCAACGTCCAGCTCGGCACGACGACGTACGTTCTGCATTTCTGCCTGCAGTCGTAACATCTGATCTTTCAGCTCTGCTGCTTCTGCCTGCGCCGCTGCCAGGGCGTCATCTGCGCCGCTTTCCACATCCGCTGTTTCGGTGGCCGCTTCCTGTTCTGCGGCTGGCTCCAGTTGTTCTTCTGGCGTGTTGTGCTCTTCAGACATGTATCACCTCTACGTGTTTCTTAATGCTGGCTGGTATATGGGGCCACCTGATGAGAGTTCAACCCCTGAAAGGCCCCTTACGGGACAAAGCGCTTGACAGAACCAAGTACTGTATATAAAAACACTGTATGTATATTCAGAAGGAGCCTCACTATGCTGGCCTCACTGTCGATTCATCAGTTTGCCCTGGTAGAACATCTGGAGCTGGATTTCCGCTCAGGCATGACCGTCATCACCGGTGAAACCGGTGCCGGTAAATCGATTCTTCTGGATGCGCTTGGTTTAACGCTGGGACAACGGGCCGATGCAGGCTTCGTCAGACACGGCGCTGATAAGGCCGATGTGTCTGCCACCTTCACCCCCACGGCCGCCGCTCAGGGCTGGTTGCAAGAACATGACCTGCCCCACGACGGTGAATTGATTCTGCGCCGGGTTGTCTCGGCGGAGGGACGCTCTCGTGGCTACATCAATGGCCGCCCGGCGTCGGCCGGTGACCTGAAAGCACTGGCCCGCCACCTGATCAGTGTGCATTCACAACACGCCCACCAGCAATTGTTGGAGAAAGACGCGCCACGACAGATCCTGGATGCCTATGCCGGATTAGAAAGCGAAGCCGAGGAAGTACGCGACGCGTTTTTACAATGGCAGCGTATGAATAAGCGTCTGACGACGTTGCGCGACACGAACAGCGAATTGCTGGCGCAACGCCAACTGCTGGAATATCAGGTCAATGAACTGCGTGAACTCGAGTTACAGGAAGACGAACTCACCGAACTGGAAACTGAACATAAACGTTTATCCAACGCCGAGCACACACTGCTAAGCGGTCAGACCGCACTATTGGCCTGTCATGGTGGCGATCAGGGTGAGGATGCGGCGAGCCAGTTTCTCAACCGTGCACTGACGCAACTGGACGCCATCGATGATGATCATCCTTTATTGGTCGAAGTCCGGGAATTGTTATCGCAGGCCAGCATTCAGGTGGATGAGGCGGCGTCATCGCTGCAACGCTATCTGGATAACACCGATATGAATCCGCATCGCCTGCAGCAACTCGACAGTCGCCTCAGTGATCTGCACCGCATGGCGCGTAAACACCATTTGCGTACGGACCAACTGTACCCCCACTGGCAGGATCAGGAAGCCACACTTGCCGAACTCAGCTTGTCAGACGACGATCTGGAGCAGCTGATTGCCGACACCGACGCTCAGTGGCACACCTTTATGGCATTGGCAGACACCCTATCGAATAAGCGTCAGGCGGCGGCGAGTCGACTGGATGATGCTGTCAGCGGTCACTTTGGTGCTCTGTCATTGGGCAGTGCGCGTTTTATTACACAGACTCAACGCTTGTCTGAGCATCAGGCGACCGCTCATGGCTGTGATGCCATTCAATTTGAGGTTCAGACCAACCCAGGGATGCCTGCTGGCCCTCTGGCCAAAGTCGCCTCCGGCGGTGAACTTGCCCGTATCAGTCTGGCGCTGCAGGTCGTGATTGCCGCCACCAGTGCCACGCCAAGCCTGATTTTCGATGAAGTTGATGTGGGTATTGGTGGTGGCACCGCCGAACGGGTAGGTCGTTTGATGCGACAACTGGGCGAACACGCGCAAATCATGTGCGTCACCCACCAGCCACAAGTAGCCTCGCAAGCTCACAATCATTATCAGGTGAGTAAAATCAGCGGAGATCAGGAAACTCATACCCGTATCCGGGCCTTATCAGAAGA
>Ga0181594_10002718_pt1 | contig 16184 bp, 35 predicted proteins | sample 071ome_18_FD_145603 | JGI IMG/M metagenome (GOLD analysis project Ga0181594, IMG submission 145603) | Coastal salt marsh microbial communities from the Groves Creek Marsh, Skidaway Island, Georgia - 071413BT metaG (spades assembly) | ecosystem: Environmental > Aquatic > Marine > Intertidal zone... | reverse complement strand
TTGCTTTTCTTTTGTCTGTCTAGCCTTTTCTAGGCCATGCTTTGCCATGTGATCAAAACTGCAAAATCCCTTAGCCTGTACTGCCTCTGTGCAGTCTTTTACCTTGGGTAATTCGGCTTTACAGTATCGACATTTACGCGCCATCAATCCTCACTCGGCCACTGTATGGCTATTCCAAATCTTGAACTTGTATGGCGGTTTAATACTTCCCATACCTTTGTGTAATCTGCCCGCTTCATCTTTGCGGTACTATCTACATCAAACATAGCTTTTTGCACAGGTTTCCATATTAACTCTTTGATCATATCTGGATTCCATGGCATCTCAATATCGCATCTAAGGGTATTTCTCATATCATAACCAGCATCATTCAAGGCTTCTGCCAGTAATTGAAAGTACTTATGTAAAGCCCTATTTTGCCGCCCTGATCTTGTCTTACCCTTTCGCTTTATATCCAGCTCAAGATACTTTGATTCCTCAAAATCCTTCTTGAGCTGGGTTATAGCTTCTTCTAGGGATGCTTGGCTGTTAATGACTAACATTTACCCAGCTTTTAACCATATCAATACGTTCTTGCTCCATGTCTTGAGATTTTTCTAGCCATTCATTAGCCCACTCTGCCTGCTCCTTAGTGGCTTCTACGAATATCTCATTCCATCCTGTAGATTTATTTGAGTAGATAAATCCGAATCTGATTTCACCATCAACTAATCGCTGCTCAAAATAATAATATTCACCCATATCTCTCTCCTTTATCTATAACACTGTAATACCAAGGACGTGATCGCCTTGGATTGCGTTGTTATGCCCTGCCACTCACCCACGGGCCATGGGTCAACTATGCCTGAGTAGCTAGGCTCTGAGTTAAAACGGAATATCGTCGTCGAAATCCCCGAACTTATTTTCTTTTGCTACCCCTGATACGGGGCTTGCTGAAAATTTGGTTGCTGCCCTCCTTGGTGAACACCCATTGGCTGGCCTTGTGGTGGTGCTGGTGGTTGGTTTGGATTGCATTGTGGTGCTTGCTGGGGTGCTTGCTGATACTGCTGGGGCTGACTGCCTGAATTAACATAACCAAGTTTGCAGTCGATCAACTCAATAGACAATGACAATCCATTCGGTCCTTGAAATTGCTTAACCTTCTCCGCTTCCGCCGTTACTTCAATTACCGCACCTTCAATCAGATTTTGACGATAAAACTCAATCTGCTGGGTATTATTAGTGAATACGGCCGCCTCGTAATTAGTCCATTCTCTTTGCTTGGTTTCTCGGTCGTAATACTGCTTACCTAGCCGGATACCAAAACCAGTATAAGCGCCTGCTTGGAACTCATTTGCAGCTTTATTAAGCTTGCCCGTGATTGTTGTAGCCATCTTATCTCCTAACGATATTTACTAGCTTCTTCTGTTAAAAATTTACGTGCTTTAGTTGAGTATATTTCTGGTATACCCATTTCTTTACAAGTCTTTGGTGCAACCCACATCTTATTATTGTCTTCTTGACTTATTTCGTCATAGCATTGCACTGCATAAGCAAAATCGCCCGATTCGACCGCTTGATTGATTGCCTTTACACTTTCATTGTTCCTGCGCACTGCATCAATTAAGCCATCTGGAATCTCTTTTTTCTGGAACTCCTGTTGAACTTGCTGCACATACTTATTGTCATCAAACTTACCTAGGAACACATCAGCATTAAACCCAAGCATTGACAGGCATTTGGTTATACCGTCCGTTGTGGCTTTCTTCATGCAATCCGTGTCTTTCTTGCTCTCGGCTTTATCAATATATAATGAAGCCTGCCCCCACTGCTCTACACGCCCCCTTGATTCACCATGCCAAAGTGAAATCAACACACAGACCTCATTTGTTGGAAGATGGTCAACTCGCTTAACCTCCCAACCCCAGCCATTACCAGCCGCTCCCAATTCGCGTGTAGCGTTTTCAATTTGACGATACGGGTCTATAGCTGTAATGGCGCGGCCAAAAGTAACCTTTTTGGTATGCGCTGGATTTGTCGTACAAACCGAATCCCATAACTTCATATTACTCATTAGTTAAACAACCCCGCTGATCTAACCTCATCCATTGTGTATTCAAAGTTATACCCCTGATTGTATGACTCGCTTGCATTGTTTTGAGCTGGCTTGCCCTTCCGTGCGTCTTCTTGACCTTCGGCAAACTCAAACACATTGGAACAATTATTTAATTCCTTCTCTAAAGCTTCTTGTGGATTCATAATTTCTCTCCTATTGAGCTGCCTATACTACCTATATTAGATGGGTTTACATTGGCAAAACCGCTCAATGTTTTGGGTTATTTGGTAGTTTTGGTCAATCTTCTTTCTAGTTCTTTTCTCAATATTTCCTTAACCTCATATTGATTCAAAAAGTCATAATCACCAGACCCATACCAGCTAAAAGAAAGTCCACTCATAAACTCTATAGTGTTTTTAAGTTTGATGTTTGACCCCTCCTGCATCTTCTCACGTCTTTGTTTTTGACCTTCTTTAATTCTTTTAAACAATTCATCTAGCATCACTTAACCTCCTTTGCGCTGCCTATCATTTATTCACCTTAATCGTCCAATGGGTGCCAATCCGCCTTAATTCCATGCTTTGCCAGCTCTGCAACGTATGCCTGTCTTGCCTCTTTTTCAGTATTGCATCTTGGCAAACAGTGCTTTTCCCCATTCACAAAGACTTGCGGGCGGTATCTTACAATGCCGCTTTTGGATGTCTCCTTCGAGAACCCCTTGCCTCTCCCTAGTCGCGCTTGCAATACGCTTTTCCTGAATTCGCTTTCACACTCTTCATTATCCTTATTCTCAATTACTTTGCTGGGCTTTGACTTAATACTAACCAGCGCACCCAGTGCCATTTTTGCGCTTAAGCTTGGGTCTGGCTCCATTCCGAAATAAATCATAGCATCCCCTTTATTTGACTCTCGATCCCTGAGACATTCGCTTGAATCATCAACTCATAGGCCGCTCTAGCTTCCTTATCGCAATCGAATTGCTTCCAGCCATCGGCCAGCTTCACTGAATGCTTAACTATCCCATTGGGGTACTTCTTTGATTGATAGCCTTTGTGTTTTAATCGCGCTCTCTGTGCGTATAGCTCTTTTGCCAAGTCCCATGCTTTATTGCAGTCTTCAATTGAGTCAAACGAACCAATGCGAACCTTATTGCCCTTTACGCGAAAATAGCAAACAAACTTCCTACCACCCTCTACGCAGTCGCTCCTCAGCTTTCCTCTATTTAATCGTCTAAGCTCTAGTTCAGTCAGTACCATCTTTGCGCTTAATGCTGGATTGGGTGTCATTCCGTAGTAGATCATTTACATACCTTTACTAAGCTTATGTCATCGCCAATATTGTCTAAAACCTCTTGATCTGTATTTAGCGCCCAATCCCATAACCCCTGCTTTCCGTTTGTGCAAATAACCCACTTCCAGCTATCTCCAAAAGGAACCCTCCTAGCAATTCTTTCTACCTCAATATCATGCTCTGTAACACCAAGATTTAAAGATAATGAACATCGCAGACTCCAAAATTCAATTTTCACCGCTCTGTAAAGCTTTGGAATATCACTCACTTCAAACTCTCCCTTATCTTCTTTAATTCATTGATTGCTAAAGACCATCCGCCCAGCTTAAGTCTGATACCCGCTCGACTATACTGGTTTGCTTGGCATGATCTCGCTGGCTTAAACCTACCTGATTAACACTAGGTTTAGCAGCGTTTAACCATGAGTTAATACTGCGCTTTATGCCACGGCGGGTTTTTCGCTTAGCTTCATTTGAGAAGTGCCAAGCCACCATTTTTCCCAACTCCTCCCGAACATTAATTCGGGGGTAGGCTTGCTGAAACATCTCAACCATTTGACCATCTACTTCAAAAAGAGAACCGTCTTTTAGAATGATCTTAAATTGAACCTCGCTAAATTGAATGACTTGATTCATGCCCGCCCCCGTATTTTGTCAATGATCTGGCCGTGTTATAGCTCATTCCATGACGTTCAGCTAAATGCGATAGCTTAACTTTATGGATATTTGAAAGCTGACTTTCTAGCTCGTAAATTTTGGCGCGTAGTTCGGCTTTTTGCTTTAATATCCCGCGCCACTCTTTCACCAGCGTCTTTTTTGATTCCTCGCTGATTTTCATACTAATCCTTATTTAATAATTCGATAGCGCGCTCCATAGCCCATTTAAGCTGGTCAAAATCAAAATCTGACCAGTATCGCTCTAGTTCTTCTTTGCTCATTGATTTAATCAAAAATTCATTCATATCATTCCCCATTCTTAAAAAAAGGCCCGTTGATATTATCTCGGGGCAAAGTGCGAAGATCATAAAACTGCGATCATCAACCATTTCAAATAGGTCCTTTCAATGGTTAATAATTAGTTTTATGTATCCCGTAGGATTCAAAATAAACTACCTTGAAGTTCGTTTTCTTCTTTCTTTTCGCTAGGCAGTCTCAGTCGTGTTATCTGGCCCTTCCCGTTAAGCTTAAACCCAAGCTTTTTAAAGCATTCAGGGCCATAGGCTACCCCGTTGTAGAAGTAGCCTTTTTTTAGTTTTCTGCCGCAATTAAAACAAATCATCCTGAGCGGCCGTATAGCGCGTTTTTGCGTGCTCCAGATTTATCTTAGCTTGCTTAAAGTAAGAGTCCTTAAGCTCAATGCCAATTGCTTTTCTGCCCATTGATACAGGTGAATAAACCTCGCTACCCACACCCATGAACGGGGTCAAAACCGTCTCGTCAGGATTTGTATACAACTGCACCAACCTGTCGATTACATCCAGTTGCAACGGGTGAACATGCTTCTCGTCGTCCTCTTCCTTTGAATCGCGGAACGGTAGAATATTATCTATTCTCACATCGTCCCACACTGCCGAAGCGTAACGCTGCCAAATATAATGACTCAGTTTGTTTGTTTTAGGGTCTTTGTGATCGTGATACGTTTCGTTTAAATGCTTCCATAATGTTTCTGAATCCATTTGAGAACCGTTAGCATTGTTCCAAGCATTTAGGATATTGGGTAAAATTGGCGTTTCCCCCGCATATTCAAACATTCCACAATCGTGCGTTACTGGTACTTCATTTTCGCCTTTCTTTTTAAACACCAACACATAATCAGGCATGGCAGTAAAACACTCTGTCGAGTCTTCCACGATAAATTTATGCATTAGGCTTTTAACCATCGTTCTCATTCTAACCTTAAGCGGTTCCTTCCAAACGGTAATACGATTGCGATAAGTAAAACCGTATTTTTCATGAATCCGAACGATCTCGTGAGGGAAATCCCATAGATACTCACCAGCGTCGCGCATAATCACGTCTGTGCAATGAACGGCGGTAATTCGACCTTTTTTTGTCACTCGCGCTATTTGCTCTACTAAAAATTCATATTGCTTTAAAAACTGCTCTTTACTATCACAATTTGAAAAATCATTCTCGCTAGAGCTGTAGTTATACAACCCAGCAAAAGGAGGGCTATATACTGAGAAATCAACGCTCTGGTCTTTTAGTGTTGGTAGAACATACATGCAATCGCTATTGTAAATAGCAAAACGTCCTTTAGGGTCTACTACTTGATCTTTAACGCTCATTTTAAAAACTCCGGTAAAATTAATTCTTGATTAAATGGATTGTATTTTTCTTCTTTGTATAAATTCAGGGCTGTATTCAAATTAGAAAATAATTGGTCTGCTTTTTTAGCCTTTTCTAATAGAGACTGAATGACTTTTGTCTGGCCATTGCTGTAGATCAAATCTACTTCCACTGGGTCAACCCTTCCAAATCGCCAAAAACGTCGTATAGCTTGGTAATACTGCTCGTAGCTAAACGTAGGAAAATAAACCGTATGTCCGCAATGCTGCCAATTCAAACCGAAGCAAGTTATCTTAGGCTTGGTAATAAGCTTTTTAATTTCCCCTTTTTGAAAAGCTATTAACATTTCTTCTTTTTTGTCGATATTCATACTCCCTTTTATCTCGTGTGAGTCTTTTACCATGTCTGACAACATGGCCCCCTCGTCATTAAAATTGCACCATAAAACGCTTGTATCGTGACTGTCGGCCTTTTCCGCGGCCTTCTCGCATCGTTCTGTTATCGTTTGTTTTTGTTCTTCTCTTACGTCAGTTAAACGACTAGAAGGTTTAGCGAACATTTCAAACTGCCCATCCCTTGCTAAAATATCCCTATTGTCCACTTCGACGGTATTGGTTATTAACTCAGGTAAAATATGCTTGTCATCGCTAAACCCGATATCACTAGGCTTTCGAACTGACATAGACCAACTCGATACCCACTCAAAAAAGGCTTTCTCTGCGTGACCTTTCAATACCCACTTATTGCCCATTTTCACTGGGTCTATAGTATTTTCGTTATTGGTAAAGAATTTGCCCAGCATATCGGTATAACCCATATACCCCAATGCCTCAGAGCTAGTGCCAAGCTCTATGAAATCATTTGGGCTAGGCGTTGCCGTGAACAAAAAACGATATTTAACTTTCTTAAGAAACGACGTTATATGTGACTTAATTCGACCGTCAAAATTCTTGAGTATGCTCGACTCGTCCAGAATTACCGTATCGAAATCCTCAGGATTGAACTTGTCCAGTCTTTCGTAATTACAAATTACTATATCACTGGTAAGCGTACCGTCCTTGCTGTATTTCGGCTCACATATATCGAACTTTTGCGCTTCCTGAATAAACTGATAAGCGACGGCCAACGGCGTTATTATCAACACTCTACGCCCCGTCTTCTCTAGGCAATTCTGGGCAATGGTTAGCTGTATTAGTGTCTTCCCTAGTCCAGTATCAATAAAACCGCCATATCGACCATGTTTTAAGCACTTTTCAATTATGTACTCTTGATAGTCAAACGCACCGCTAGGAATAAAACTAGGCTCAAAACCCATATAGTCCGTACTGTGCTGCTTACTCTTTATAAATTCCTGATAGTTCACTTTATTCCCCTTAGTTGGTAGGGCCTATTTTCCAGCTTTTAACCTGCTTGTAATTGGCTAAAAGTTCCAATGCTTAGTTTTGTTTGGTAGTTTTTGCTAGTCGCTTCCTATACCCCGTCACGTGCTTTTTCCGCATTCTATTGAGCTTGGCCCTATATGCGCTTTTTAGCTTAGGCTTATATGAAACAACCATATCCATAGACTCAATATCAAACCACTCCCCCCTTATGAGATACTTCTTGCAAAGCCTATGAAGCTTTCTCTCTGCAGTCTCTGCAATCGACCTGTCAGTACCAACATAAAACTTCCATGCCAGTTCAACCTCGTCCGCATTGGCTGTTTGAATACTTTTAATTCTTTTTTTGATATTTGAGCTGTGGCCTATTTTCACCCTACCCCCGCACGTTAGCGCATACAGGTAGTATTTTTTTTCAACTGGGCTTTGATATTCAGACTTCTTTAAATCCCTTGAAAAACCGCTTATTAGGGAGTCAATAAGCTCTGTTTGTTTGTAGGTCCATTGTTGATAGTCCATAAAACTACTGATAAGCGACATGCTCACACCAGCGTTTTTATGACCTGATTTAACGATTTCATGAAGCCACTCAAGGCGCTTTTCATTCTTTAAGATTTGGTTGTTTTTTGTACTTTCATTTATTTTAGGCATAGTTTCCCCTTTTCCCATAAAGAGGCACATCCCAACTAGGCTATATGGCCTGTCTTACGGATATATCTTTTACGGTACTTACATTCCCTCATGATGACCTAGATACAAAGGTTAAGCATTGCTAGGATTTATAAGCCGTATTTATTCTCTTGCTTCCTGAGTCAAATAGAACTTTGCCTATTTCTTTGGGTCGCACTAATTTAGATAGGGAGTGCACTGCATCATAAACCTGATGGCAGCGAGAGACATGAATGAGACGGGCATAAAAAAAGGCTTTGATTTGTATAACTTTGGTAAATAGAGAAATCGCCAGACTTCGCACCCAAAATTATACAATCAAAACCTTCTCTTAATTCTATTTCAAAGCATGGCTCTGGCAAACCATATGCGCGAATTATAACCATCCCGTCTATTAAATAAAAGCCTTATTTATATAAAAAACGCCCTAAGTGGGCGCTATACTTAAAACCTGCCTTTTCTGAGGCTAGCCTGTGTAATCATCAATTGATATATAACAAGAACACCCCTTAGAGATTGCCTTCTTTTTTATCCTCAACTGTAGCTGATTATTTTTGGCTTTTAGCTTGGCTATTTCTTCCCTCATTTCGAATATAAGCTCCTGATCTCTATCCCAAGCTGCCTTAAGGGTTTTTAGGTCATTAGGCGGGCTAACACCCTTTGCAAACTCTTTTGAGTGCTTACGCCAGCAATTGCAGTTCATACTCCCTCCTATAGGTATATGGGTTAAATTCGATTAAGCGAGACAACTTCAGGATGTCCGCTAGGGAATGCTTTAGAACATTCTTTTTTTGCATCCTCTCTTACATATTCGATTAACTTAAACCCATCCACGGAAAATAAGGACTTAATTACCACTACTCCATCAACACAAGCATAATCCTTGGTGCCATCGCCTGCCATCCATTTAACACAATAAAAATAACTACGCTTAATCACACCAAGCCCTCCTCTTTTAATATCGTCATCATTTGTACTGCTGTTTGGATGTCCTTGTATGGCTCAACCCTTCCGCATAGATCAACGTCAAAGTCAGCCCATATTACTATTTTCTTATAGTTAATTCCTGCACCCGCTCCTATTATCTTTGAGTATAACTCCTCCCCGCCATCCTCAAAGATAAAGCGGTTGTTTTCTTGTCTTAGGTATTTCATTTGGCACGCTCCATTTTGTATAGTGGCTTAGGTCTCAACTGGAAATAACTAAGGCCAGAATCAGATTTAGCCCAAACCCCTTCTGAATTGAAGTACATTAGATTTGCGCCTTGATATTTGTAATAGATAACACCTTCCGCGTCCTCTAGGTAGTGAGTGGCACCGCTAGGTGCTGATTCTTGCGTGATCTTATTTGTCATTAGGTAGCTCCGGCAATGGTTTCCAGTGGGTTACTTCGTCAACTACCCCGCCATATGCTGCAAACTTCTCAGCAGTGTCACTGTATGCCCCGATCATTGGGTATTTGCCGTTGATCAGTAGTAGTATTTTACCCTCTACTGACTCATCATCGGGTAATGATTCGGATACACTCACCCACTTATCCTGACTAAGCTCTGTAATGCAGTCGTGTATAATATCCGATACCATTTGATCAAACTCACCATTTAGGCCTGCCAAATCAAGGCAAGCGTTTATGGTTTTTGATCTTTCTGATACCCACTTCTTAATATCTTCTTTCTTAATCATTGGTTAGCTCCTTTGTCAGCTTTTCGGCCTTTTCCAGCTTTTCAGCATGTGTATATTTGCAGTCATAACAGACAAACTTACCATGGATAACATCGCCTTGATCCATGTGGTAATCACTCTGGCAGATTCGGCACCAGTCATATTCGTCATAGTTCATATCACCCCCTTACCATTAATCCATGATTGTTATTAGTGTAATAAACGGGCGTATATAAACGCCCATCGACTACGATTGCTCCAGCTCTAACCCATCGGCTAATCTGTGGCTGATTTGTGCCGTACCGCTCTGCTAGGGCGGTCTGAGTCCCTAGCTCTGATAGTTTTTTAACGTCTTTTTTCATGGTTGTCCTATTTATTTTTTAATCTCTAGAAATTGCAAGATATGCCAATCTGGCTCAATTCGTTTCTCACATAAACTGGTAAGTCATATCCGCCGTCAAAATCTACAACTTCACCAAGGGAGCAGTCTATCTTGAGCATTCCGCCTTCACTGCCGTTCAATCTCTCCCACCACCCTTTAACAATCACGCTTCCGCCTGAGTGGAAAAAGCCAATATTACGCCCTTCATGGTTCGGTAGCGTTAAAACTAGCGCCTGTGCTTCGCTTTTATTTTTCATTTTTCTTTCCTTTTGGTTGCTTGCTTGGTTGCGCCCCTTTCGGGGCTGATGGTTATTTAATTAGCAGTGAGAAGCTGCCTTCGGGCTTTATGTTGTATCTGTTTTCTAGCTGCCATTGCTCAGTGATGCCAGAACGCCCTTTAACTCTGAATATTGGCTGGTCTACCAACCAAAACACAGAATAAACGCCCGCTTCTTCTTTTGCGTTTTCGATAATAGTGTAAGTAACTGCGCTCATGATGTTTTCCTTTGTTTGCTTAGTTGATGTGATCATTATAGCCATATTGCTATAAATGTGATTGGCAGAAACTACCAACTTTAAGCAGGTATTTGGTAGAAAATGCTAATAGGGTATAATAACTAGGCGCACTGGCCATTGAGCTGGAAGCGGTGCCCATCGCTGGGGCTATAATAGGCGATCAATTCACCCGCCAAGCCTCTGACTCACGCAAGTTTTTACCTTGTATTGTCACGCTCAAATCGTGCGGGTTTTTTGGCTTAGGAATACGCCGTAAGTGATTCCAGCCGCCCCACGGCATACAGAAGGCGACTGTTTAAACGTAAGGCTAGAATGGGGATAACTAGCCAGCTCTTTTAATGTAAACCTCTAGCGGGCCTTCCTCGTCGCTGCATGTGAATTTAATAGCATTTGCACTGTCGTTAGCGTCCAAGTCCATGGCCCCCAAGCACGCTGCCACCGTGAAAACCTCTTTTTTAAATTCATCAGGCGTTAAATTATTTTGCTCTGCGATTTCTTGCCAGTTGATCATTTTACTAACCTCAGTACTGTTTTATTGTTTCGTTTAGTCCATCCAATCGCGAAATAAGCCTTAAAAGGATTTTTTCTAGTGCACGACTGGCGGAACTGGTAAAGCTCTGGTCTTGTTAGATTAATCATTGTTTTTCTCCAATGCTATTTGAACCAGTAATAACTTGCTTGTGTCGATCATTTATCTAATCCCTTTGCTTTGTTGAGGATGGCTATAGCCTTAGCTTGTCTGCTTGCAACCCAGTGAGGGGATGCAATCTCCTTGCACTTATTAGCTTCAATCATTCCTTCTAGCGCCTCTACTAGCTCGTCATGGTTGTTCGTCGCATGAACCATAGCTGTTTCTTTTTCGTAGTTAGTGCCTCCTACACACTCGCCAGATTGATCTTGGTAGCACTGTCCTGCGTACTCTAATGGAAGGTCAAACACATCACTCATTTTCATTTCTTACTCTCCTTTATTAGCTCTCTAGGCGCTTAACTTCTGCGCATAGTGCTTTGTTATGGCGGGTTAGGAATACACGGCTTAGCTCGCTCTTGCGCTGCTCATAGCTATAACCTAGTTCAATCATTCCGGTATCAAGGCGTTGCATGTGCTCAATAGCAGCAATCTCGGCCTTAGTTAATGTGTCTCGTATAGGTTGATTAGGCTCTAGTCCATTTTCAATTCGGTACTGCTTGGCATTCATACCCAATACAACCTTATTGATTAGGTTGAATTCATTTGAAAAGTGATAGTGCTTGGCCTCGCCTTTTTTATCGTACTTAATCGCATCCGTTAGAAATTTGGCTTCTAGCTTTGCGTTCTGGCGTGATTGTTGGCGTTGAGCCTCTTCTAGCTGGCCGGTTACTAAAGCATCGTAAGCATCAATGACATGAGATTGGAATTCAGGACTAATCCACATCGCATAGGCGTAAACAGCCTTCTTCTCTGTATATGTGCCGCCGTTTCTACCTTCATTTTTAACTACCGTGATTCCGGTAGTTTCCAAAAAGCGCTTAGTGGACTCTAGGGCCATCCAATAACTAGGCCCATTCTTCTTGTCTGCACCACTGGCTTTGTGAAGATCATTAAGGCAGTAAAGCCCATCTTTAGTGCGGATTTTCTTATTAGCTATGATTAGATTCATTTAGATACCTTTAGTGGTGCGAGACTTACATAAGGGTCGAACGGGGAAAGGTGGCCCCCACTTAATGCTCGCATTATGATTATCAGTGTTCGACTACCGATACAACGATTCTAGCATACTTACATAAGCTTTCTAGTCATTGGCCAAATAGATCAAATAAAAACAAAGTTGGTAGTTTTTGCCATTGCTGGTGGCTTTGTGGCTGATAATATGGGCGGGCAGTTTCAGTGATTCACAACGAATCACGCTGCAAGCTAAATTATTGTCTCAGTAAAGAGTAAATCCGGTGCTTAGGCTGAACCCTAGGCCGATATATTTAATATTACTATCGGAGGTATAACCCACCCTTAACGGAAATAAGTTGTTTTGCCGGTTCTTTACCGGCTTTTTTATGCCTATAAATTACAAAATGCTAATTAAGTTGTAAGAAAATGCTATTTAACCTAAAGGAATCTACTGTTCTAATGGCTAAAAACAAGGGGGATATATGAAGCCACATCAAGCATTAATATTATTTGTATTAGGGGCGGCTTACGGGGCTGCGATCACTGTTTTGATTATCGAGGCGCTAGCGTGAACTCAAGACAAAAAGGCTATTACAACGAAGGCAAAAGCTTTGGGGATAAAGACAAAAGCTACTGCCCATATGGGATTTACGATATGGCTAGGCGGTCTCTTTGGCTGGCTGGCTGGCACGACTACCAAATAGAAAAAGGAACGGGTAGAAAATGAAAAGCGGGATGATTGTAGAATTGCCTGATTTGGGGGAAGTACAGGTAATTGGCGAAGTAAATGCTAAATATAACGCATTCAAGGAAGTCTGGGGTATTGGTATTGCTAAGACAGGCAGAACCATTATGAACCCTCGCGGCAAGCTACTAGCAAGCATCACAAAAGCCTGTAAAAAGAAATCAAAGCAGAGCCACTACGAATCTGTAAAAGCTGAATACATGGGCGGTGATGGCCGCCTAGAGTGCATTAAATTCATGGCAGAACAAATCAATAAGGAATCAGAAGATGCTGACCTACTCTAAACCACCTATGGCCGGAATGGGCTTTGTGTTCAAGTGGAACGGGCGCGAGGTACCACGGGATAAAGTACAAGAATTCTTCGTTAAATACATGGAAGCTGTAAAGAAAAAGGCTAAATCAGACCAGCAGGTTATATCAGGTTTACACTATGAAATAGCCCAACTGGAGCAAAGGCTTGACGAATATCGAGAGATTGCTGAGGCTGTAAAGCCTTATAATGATTATATTTTAGCTAGAATAAAGAAGGCTGAGAAATAACCCCAAGCTAACGGGCGCGTAGCGTCCAAATTTGAGCGCCTTGTTATTTGGCGCGGGAGGCAGAAGTGAAAAATATAGAATCGCCATTCAAAGAAGTAATAGAGGCTATCACAGGCGGCACGTCCGCTGCGATACGTTGTTATTGTGCAGCTACGGAGTGAATATGATTGCAGCATTGTTTGTACAGCCTGACGGCTGTTATTTAGGGCTTGGTTTAGATGTTTGGCCAGAGCATCGAGACGCGAGGAAGTATGACGGTAATTTACCGGTAGTGGCTCACCCACCTTGCCAGCTATGGGGAAAGATGGCAAAAGTAAACTATTCAAGATGGGGTGGTGAGCATAATAAGCCCGGTAATGATGGGGGCTGCTTTGAGAGTGCGCTAAACAGCGTTAATCGATGTGGTGGAGTATTGGAGCACCCCGCACAAACGTATGCATGGTCACAATACGGGTTGGTAAAACCTGAAAAATATAAGTGGGTTCAGAGTGGTGAAGGCTGGGTGTGCGAAGTATGGCAGAGTGCCTACGGGCATCGGGCAAGAAAGGCTACCTGGTTGTATTACAAGGGCAATTCTAAGCCGTATGATCTCCGATGGAATAGACCGAAAGGTACGCACCAAGTTGGATTTCAAGACCAGCGCGGCAAAGCGAAAAATAAACCCACCCTAAGCAAGCGGGAGGCTAACGCTACTCCGCTTGAATTTAGAAATGAACTGCTGAAACTTGCTGAATACTCAGCACAATAACCTTTTAAATAACGGGCGCTATGCGTCCCTGTTTATTTTGTTGTTATGTTACCGATACAAATATCAAATTGGAGAAATAAAATGGACTGGATAGATATTAATGAAATAGAACCAACTGTAGGGCAAAAGGTATTAATTTTGATAGATGTTGGTGAAAATATAGAAAGGGGTGAGTACATAGGTAATGGTAATTTTAAATCAAATTGGTGTGAAAGAAGGGGGAAAAGCCATTGCTACAAGGTAACTCACTGGATGCCAAAGCCAGAAATGCCAGAGAATTACAAATCAAGATGCTAATAAAGCTAAACTTGGTTTAGTAACATAACAACACGATACAGGGCGGAACGTCCCTGTGATCAAAGTGTTATTTCCTTAGTGAGTTAATAGCACCGCCCGCAAAGTAAAAGCCCAAGATGGTAAGGGCTGCTATACCTAGCTTACCTTCTAGTATTTTCATTGGGTAGGTTAGGTCCATCTCTGTAAAGGATAGGATAAAGCATATAAACCAGCCCAAAGCCCATGGTGGGACCACGATCAAGGCTAAAAACCTCTGTGCTAACTTAAACGGCTCATAAGCTTTTAATAGTCGTATATGGCCCTCAGCTTTTTCTTGATCGGTATAGAAGGCCTTATCAAGCATGTCGGTGCCTTTATTGATTACCTTTTCGGTTCCGAATAGTTTACCTAGCCAGCTCATCTCACACCCTCATCTTTAATCGTAATAAGGACTTTTTCGCCTGAGTCCAAAGCCCGTTTAACTTTCGGATATAGGTATTCATAAGCTTGCGTAGATCGGCCACCAAACCCGCCGCCGTTAAACACATCAAGAGTGCAGCTAAAATTAACAAGAATACAGCCCGCTGAATCCTCATGGGTATTACCCTTATGTATGTAAATATCCGTAAACCAAGGCACATCTCGAATATGAAGCATCCCATCGTGACCAATGCTATGATGCTGGTTGTCATACCTATTGGCCATGGGCGTTCCACGTTTCAATCCAATCTCATAAGTGCCAGCTGGTATGCGCGTTTCACCCGCTACCTTTTTGACTCTTTGCTGGTCTTCAACGGTGAACATGATTAAATGCTCACCCATATTAGACCCAATACAAAGGCGACCAATAGTTGAGTCGGTGCCTTTTGAATCTCGATACAGGGTTAGTATCATTTAACCCACCCATGATTCCAATCAATAGAGTTTTTGCAGTGGTTAGAATCCACCTTATCCAGCATCCAGACTAAGCGATGAACCAGCCAGTTAGGCATTCGAGTAGGTGCATTATAGTGATAGATTTTACCTAATCGGCTGGAGAATGTTTCCCAGCGATCACCTAGAAAGACGACATTCCAAAATACATCAAACACCAGCCAGACATCTTTTACATATCCGCCAGCTTTACCAATCAATAGAGACAGGATAGTTGGCGGGGTAAATAAGATCATAAACGTGCTAGTAAATGCAGCCAGAAAGATCACACCGGAACCCAGCCAGAATACAGACCAGATTCTACGGGTTAACCAAAATAGTTTTTCCATCATAGGTTTATACTCGGTATTCCCGCCTCAAATTCTTCTAATGTGATTGATTCGCCTGACTCAATGCGGGCTAGCTGCTCATAGCCATAGGCGTACACTAAAGAGCGCCACTTTCTAAACTCAATGCCTTCTAACTGGAATTTCTCCACTATAGGCTCATCAGCATAGGTAACAGCGGTTTTAATATTGTCATAGCCGTATTCTTTAGCTTTATTGTCTAAAGTGCTTTCTAGTATTGCACTGGCTTGATCCATTAACTGCTGCTCTTCGTGCGCGTCTTTGTCGGATTGGTCGCAGGGTTTAATATCGGGCCAGTCGCTTTCTTCGTGTAGCTCGTACTCGAAAGTAGGGTCTTGTGTGTGCGCTACCCACTCATAACCTAACTGGATTAGACAATTAATTGAGCCGTTTGCGTTTTCTTGTGCGTTTTTATAAATATGTTTCATGTTATGCAATCCTTACATATAGTCCGTAGTCTTGATCTTGGTTTGTAAATCGGCCGACGTATTTCCAAGTACCTGAAACTGACAGTGAAGAGCTGCCCCAAAGACCAGTGTCGCTAAGTCCACGGGCGTATTTTAGATCAGATCCCGATATACCGCTTATTCCACTCGAATGCGCCACGCCAGAATTGTTTTGCATAAACTGCGGTACGTTAACCCCTTGCACATCTTGCGGCTGATAATTCGCCCCCGTGTAGTTTACATTTCCGCCTATGTGAGTCGTTTCGTTATTAAGCAACCTCCCCG
>Ga0181594_10002706_pt1 | contig 16219 bp, 8 predicted proteins | sample 071ome_18_FD_145603 | JGI IMG/M metagenome (GOLD analysis project Ga0181594, IMG submission 145603) | Coastal salt marsh microbial communities from the Groves Creek Marsh, Skidaway Island, Georgia - 071413BT metaG (spades assembly) | ecosystem: Environmental > Aquatic > Marine > Intertidal zone... | reverse complement strand
ACTCAATGCCGTCGTCTCAAGCGAGGCGACCAGCGCGCCATTCTGCGCGAACTCCAAGCCCATCTGGAAGAGGACTCGACCTTACTTCAGGCTCCGCAGGTAGGCGATGAGGTCGGAGAGTTCCTGGTTACTCAAGGCCTGTTCGAGGCCGGCGGGCATGAGGGAGGTGACCGAGGTTTCGATGGATTGGATCTTCGCGCGTTGGATCCGGGAGATTTCGCCGGCGACGTTCATGAGGTGGATGGAGGACTCATCCTCGCGGGTGATGCGTCCGGAGAGCGCTTCGCCATCCCTGAGGTTGACGGTCATGGGTTCGTATTCGCGGGCGAAACTGGCGTTGGGGTAGACGATGGCTTCGAGGAGGTCACGGGTGGTGCGGATGCCTCCGATCTGGCTGAGGTCGGGGCCGACCTTGCCGCCGATTCCCTTGACCCTGTGGCAGACGACGCAGGCGGCCTTTTTGAAAGCTTCGACGCCCCGGTCGGGATTGCCGGCGAGGAGGCCGGCTTCCAGTTCGGCGAGGCGTTGGTTGCGTTGCTTCTCTCCGGCCTGGAGTTGTTCGATGATCGGTTGGACGAGTTTGCCAACGCGCGGATTGTCGTAGCGGGCGGCGATGCTTTGGAGTTGGTCGAGCGTCAGGGCGGATCGGGCGGTGCAATCAGCGAGCGCGGTCAGCAGCGCAATGCCGGAATCGGGGATCTTGTCTGAGGCAAAGGCTTCGAGCAGGGACGCCAGTTCGAGCGGGCCGCAGGACTCGACGATGGGCAGGAGTTGCGCGCGTTGGGAATCGACAAGCCGGCTTCCAGCGAGAATTCGGGCAGCCTGGGCGCGGCGGTCGGGGGAACTGGTCGCTTCGAACTCATCGAGCAGGGTTGCGAAGAGATCGGCCGGCAGCGGAATGGCGCGGGGAGCCAGAGCGGCGATGGCGGCGATTCGCGTTTCCCGGGGCAGGGAGGTCCGCAGTGCGATTCTCCGGAACTGGGAATCTGCCGCGTTGCCGCTCCGTTTGACTGCGGCTTCGATGGCGGCGTCGAGGATGGCGGGATCGGAGGAATCCAGGAACGCGACCGGAGTCTGGATCCACGGAGACGGCGGGTTCTTGAGCCCGGCGCGGGCGACGGTTTGGAGCAGCGCGCGGTGGGCGGCGGATGGAAGATCGCCGGATACCAGCCCCGCGCTGATGAGATCTTGAATTTCCTTCACGTCGGCGAAAGCGAGCAGGGTGTCGGTGAGCGCGGGCGCCGTGGCGTCGGTGGCCGCGGCCAACCCTGCCCGCAGTCGGTCCTTGATGGGGGCGGCCCATTTGCGCGCGGTGGCGATGCGGATCGCGTGGCCGCGAAGGGTCTCGTCGTTCGATTTCAGGGGGTTGGTCAGGTCGTCGGGGGCGAGGCCGCCTTCCTTCATTTGATCGAGCGCGATGAGGGCTCCCTGTTGGATCAACGGATGGTTGGACGTGAGGCCGATGCGGACGGCCGGGGCGTCGCTGAGTTCGATGAGGGCGTAGATGAGCGAATGCTGGAGGAAACGGTCGCCGTCGGCGGTTTCGAGTGACTTGAGCAGGGCGGGGATGGCGGCCTTGTCGCCGATGCGACCCAAGGCGGTCGCGCATTCGCGGCGGATGGCGGGTTCGTCCGTGACGAGCAGCTTAAGCAGGGACGGAAGCGCGCCCTTGTCGCGCCGGGTGGAGACGCCGCGCGCGGCGGTGAGACGGACCGAAACGGATTCGTCTTCCAGCGCCGCGCGGGCGGCTTTGCGCGCAGCGGTTGAAGGCATGCGCGTCAAGGCCCAGACCGCGTTGCGGCGGGCTTGGATGCTCTTGGATTGGGCTAGCGTTTCGCGTAGCGCGGGGATGGCGGGTTCGCCGCGCAGGGCAAGTTGTTGTATCGCCTCGTCGCGGACGTTGAATCGGGCGTCATCCAGCAGGGCGGTCAGTTTCTCCGCAGGCGCCTTGGCCCAGTCGATCTTGAGGCCGCGTGGGTCGGCGGGCGCCTCTTGTCCCTTCTTGCAGATGCGGTAGATCGCGCCGCGGACCTCGGGTTTTTCGATGGAGGAGGTGGGACAGCCGTAGAGGAACCAGCCGCCGGTATCCACGACGAGCAGGCTTCCGTCGCCGTCCTCGAAGACGTCGGTGAAGTGGGAATAGGGGCTGGAGGATTCGAGGAAGATCTGGTCGGCGGAGGAGAAACTCGCGCCCTTGCGTTCGAGTTGGAGGCGGTAGACGCGATGGGTGTTGAACTCGCAGAGAAAGATGTCGTCCTTGTATTCCTCGCCGAAGGCGCCGCTGCGATAGCGGGTGAGTCCGGGCGGCGCGACCCAGCCGCGTCGGCTGACCGGGTGCAGTAGCGGATGGCTCGTCTGGGGAAGGTCGGTACCGCGTCCGGGGTTGAGGTTGTATTTTGCGCCGTGGAGCCAATGGAGGACGGCGTCGTGGCGGCCGTTGATGCCGTCGTAGACCGCAACCGTTCCGAGGACCTCGCCTTCGGCGGTGAAGGTGACTTCGACGGGATTGGCCTTGCCGCCATGCGCGAGATCCTCGGTGTCGGAACCGTCGGGCCAGGCGGAGAAGACGCCGGGGGCGCGGCTGGTCCAGGGACCTTTCAGGTCGAAACCGGGCGAGGGATCGCCAAGCGTCCAGCCGTGCTGGCCGCCGCACCAGTAGAGGCGCCCGTCGGGGCCGAGGACGGGGCCGTGGAAGGCGGAGGACATGCCGTTGAAGCCGAATTTGCCGTTGACCGGCGTCTGCTCGTCGGCTTTGCCGTCGCCGTCGGTGTCGGTGAACTTCCAGACGTAGGGCGGAGAGCAGACGTAGAGGGAGCCGTCCAGCCACTGCGCGCCATTGGGAAGAACGAGGTTTTCGGCGAAGACCGTGGACTTGTCGTAGACGCCGTCGTTGTCCATGTCCTCAAGCATGAGGATCTTGTGGGGTCGTTTCTCGAGGAGTTCGGGGGCCTTCGCGTTGATGCCGGCGGACTCGGAAATGAACATGCGGCCCCGGTCGTCGAGGCAGGCCATCATCGGGTGTTTGACCAGGGGCGGAATGGCGGCGGGCGTGATCTCGAAGCCGTCGGGGACAGAAAGCGGAGGGATGCGGAACTCGCCCGTGTCGGCGGGGACGAGTTTGATCGAACGAAGCCGGACCCAGGTGGAGGCGACGTTGCCATTGGGCGCGAAGCCGAATTCGTGATTGCCGCCGGGCAGGTCGATGGTTCCGATGATGTAGCGGGCGTAGCGGTCGGCGCCGCCGGTGGTGCGGATGGGCGCGACGCGCCGGGACTGGCCATCGACAGACAGGCGCGCGGATTGGAGCCCGCCGCGGGTGACATCCGGCATGGCCCAATCGACATGGACGTCGTAGCTCCCGGGCTTCAGGCCGGTGAGCTTCCAGACGGCGGCGTGGGCGGGAGCAGTCCAACCGGCGATGGCGTTCTGCGGGCGGACGATCTCGGCGTCGGGTCCGTGAACGGACGCGGTGTCGGCGATCAGGGTGAAGACGCGGTCCTGATCCGCTTGGACGGGGCGGGGCGAATTGCCGGGGATCGCTTTGCGCGGCGCGAGTTGGGTTGGCGCGGGAACGGAAGCCGCGGCGGGCTTCGCCTTCTTGTATTTGGCGATTTCGGCTGAGCCTTCCGGTAGAAGCCGGATGCGACGAAGGTCGAACAGGTCTTCGGCCTTGAGGTCCTTGGCGGGACTCAGGGAGAGGTTCACCGAGGTGTGGGGCAGGCGGATCTCACCGATGGCCAAGGCCATGAAATTCCCCCAGCCGCCGGTGGCGACGACCTTGGCATGGAAATCGGTCGAGCCATCCTGATTGCGGAGAACGAACTCCTGACCGGCGCAGGCGTCGGGCGCGGCCCACTCCAGAATGACGGTGTAATTGCCCGGCTTGACGCTGCGCAGTTTCCAGAGGGCGGTGTCCTTGGCGGTCTTCCACCACGCGATGGCCTGGACGCGGTCGTTGACCTTCACGGAGCCGCCGGAGAGGAAGGCGGTGGCCGAGGTCAGGTTAAAGGAGTGGTCCTTCTCTGGCGTGATCTCCTTGCCCGGGCGGTTGAAGCTCGCGGGCTGCTTCGTGGCTTTCTTGGCGGAGGACGGCTTGAGAGGCGGGTCGAGTTGCGCGGCGTCCGGGCCGAGGACGGCGCGGAATTGTGGAGCGGTTCCGATGCGCGACTTGGATTTGCCGCCCTTCCAAAGATCCCACTTGGGGTCGGCGTTCTTCGCGAACCAGTCGTGCAGCCGCTTGGCCAATTCCTCTTTGTGTTCCTTGTGCCTCTTTGTAGCTGAAAGATTGTTCAGTTCATCGGGGTCGGCCTTGAGATCGTAGAGTTCGAAGTTCGGTTCCTCTCCGAGACGTTCCACGTATTTCCAGTCGAGGGTGCGGATGGCGCGGACGTTCTCGAATTCGTAGAACATCTCGTCCTGCCAGCCGGTCAGTTCCCTGCCGCGCAGGGCGGAGGAGAAATCGCGTCCGGGCGAAAGGACGGGTTGGGTTGGCATGGGGAGATCGAGCAGGCCGAGGAGGCTGGGCATGAAATCGTAGTTGCTGACGAGGGCGTCCTCGGTGCGTCCGGCGGGGATGGCTCCGGGCCAGCGGAAGATCATGGGGATGCTCATCGTGCCGTCGCGTGCGTGCAGCGGCCGGGTATGGTCGCCCATGCCCCAGAACCCCGCGTGGCCCGCGACGGCTCCCTGGTCGGCGGTGTAGACCACGAGGGTGTCCTCATCGAGGTCCAGGCGCTTGAGCGTTTCCATGATGCGGCCGACGCCGGCGTCGACGGCCGTGACCTGGCCGGCGAGATTGCGGCCAATCTCAACGTTGCCGATCAGGTCGTGCTGGTTGCGTTGCCAGGGGTGGGCGGCTTTCGGGCGCGGGAAGGATGGGAGATGGTGGTCGACGTAGGGATCGGACCAGGGCGAAGGGACCTTTTCCTTCATGGCTCCAGACAAGGTGTAGGGGCCGTTGTAGGCGATGTAGAGGAAGAACGGTTTGTCCTTCTTTGCCTCGCGCTCGATGAACTCGATGCCCCGGTCGGTCCAGTATTCGGAGAGATGCTGGTCGATGGTCTTGGTCTCGCCGTTCTCGAGAACTTTCTGTTTCAGGAAGCCTTGGGAGTGGCCGTGTTCCTTGGTGACCCAGAAGGAGAAGCCGTCCTGCGGGGTGGCATTGGCTCCGAGGTGCCACTTGCCGGAGAGACCGCAGGTGTAGCCGGCGTGATGCAGGACCTCGGGCAGCGTCGTGAATTCTTCCAGGGTGTACTTGGCCTGCGGGCCAATCTGGAGCCGGCCGGCCGAGAGGTAGCGATGGACGCCGTGTTGGCTGGGGGTGAGGCCGGTGAGATAGGTCGCGCGGGTGGGGGAGCAGACGGCGTTGTTGGCGAAGGCGCGGGTGAAGCGCACGCCTTCCTTCGCCATGCGGTCAATGTTGGGCGTCTGGAAATCGGGATTGCCGTAACAGCCGAGCTGCCAGGCGCCCTGGTTGTCGGTGAGGATGAAGACGATGTTGGGCTTCTTGGCGCGCTTGGGTTTGTTCGGCTTCACGCCGAACTTGTGCAGCACGTTGCGCATGAGCGCGGCCTGCTTGGAATCGGCGGCCAGGGTCCAGCCAAACGCGATGGCTCCGGCGTGGAAGACGGTTCCGCCTTGCGGGCGTTCCCAGTAGATCATGTCCACGAGGGTCGCCTCGGGGACATTGACCCAGCGGGCAAACCAATCCTGCGCCCGGGAGTTCTTCCGTTCGATTTTGGCGAGGGTCTGAATGCCGGCGGGTTCCTCGGGGATGACGCCGAATTGAGGGATGGCCTCCTTGGGCTTGGCGAAGGAACTCAGGCGCACATCGCCTTCGTGACCGCCCGCGCGGGGAAAACTGCCCTTTGCGCCGTGGGCGAAGGTTTCACGGTCCGACCAGTCGATCTTCTCCGGCGTGTTGAAGAGGAAGTGATCCTTGTCGGCGACGGTGTAGACGCCGTTGTTGGCTCCGCCCCACCAACCGGAGCATTCCATGCCGATGACCTTGTAGGCAGGATAGCCGGCGTGGCGCAGCAGGCTGCCGCGCTTGCCATCGTGGCTGTGGTAGATCTCGCCGACCTGTGCGAACTTCCGCCCGCCGATCTTGGGGCCGTATTTGCGGCACTCCATGATGGAGAGGTCGTCGTTGAAGCTGACGCGCCAGAACATGGTGTTGCCGGACAACACTGCGACATGGCCGCCGTTCTTCAGATAACGATCCAGGTTCTCATACATCTCAACGGACCAGTATTCGTCATGGCCGTTGATGATTAGGGATTGATAGCCGGCCAGGAGATCGGGATCGCGGTGCAGATCGAGGCTGGTGATGACGTCGAACTCGTAGCCTTCTTTCTCCAGCCAGACATGCGTGAAGCGCTCGGTGCGCATGAGGTGGCTGTAGTTGATGGACGGCGGGCTGTAGCGGACATCGGGACCGGCGGCGGGCCAGGGGAGTCGCAGTCCGACATGGTAGGTGGGTTGGCCCGCCCGGTGATCCTTGTAGCAATTATAGGAAGGGGCATTGGCGGGATCGCTGGCCGGACCGCCGGTGGGCCAGAAGCGATCTTCGCGCGGGACATTCTTGGCGAACCACGCGCCGCTGTAGGCGCGCCAGGTCGTGGTGGAGGTCAGTATGGCGATAGGGGCCTTCCTGGCGTTGGCCGCCTTGCGGACAATGAAGGTGACCGGGTAGCGATGCGGTTCGCCTTCCCATTCGAATTCAAACCACGCCGCGTAAATTCCGGACTTGGCGCCGGCCGGAACTTCGAACTCGTGTGAGACCTCCCAGCGGCAGTCGTAAAAATCGTCTGCGGCGAGGCGCAGGGCATGTCCGCGGTCTTCGTCCGCGGCGGGATCGTAGGAACCGCCATAGCGCGGGACCTTGGTCGCGTCGAAGGAGGGGCCGCCGATCATCCAGGTTCCGTGATTGATGATCCGGCCGTGGCGGTTGGAGCCGGACGCGTCGCGGATGGTCGCGCCGCGTTCCTCGTCGAGCGGCCAATGGGCGAACAGTCCGTTCGGCGAGGGAGGCACGAGAGCCCGGTCCTTGAAGCGGTTGGCGATTTCGGGCTTGAGCAGGGCGCGGGTGTAGATGGCGGGCGCGGCAATGTCGCCGTCGAGGAAGCTGGAGGCGGAGCCGTTCTCGCCGTAGGCGCCGATGCGCAATGGCGCCGCGCCGGCCTTGCGGGGAGCGGTATTTGTCGGCAGGTTGGCTTCCGCGACGAGTTTGCCATCGACCCAGATTTGTTTCGACTTGCCGGCGAAGACCGCGACGAGGTGATGCCATTGGCGAAGTTTAAGTTTGGGGCCATACAGCATCTGGCCCTTCTCGTATTCGCCGCCGGTTCCCAGGGAGAACGCGACCTTGCCTTCGCCGTCGATGAACAGCCCGTAGCCGCAGTTGTCCGGGTAATTGTGCTGGGTGATCAGGCCCTGCCAACGTTTCAGATTCCAGGGGCGGACCCAGCATTCGAGGGTAAGGGCTTGGATCGGAGCGTCGTTTTCAAGTCCCGAGCCGACGTGGATATAGGATCCCGGATGGATCGGTTGTTCCTTGCCGGGATGGTAGGCTGGCGATTCGAAGATGAACTCGTCGCTGTTTCGGTCGTCGACCTTGGGCCCGAGCTTGGCGACGCCAAAACGATAAGGGGCCTGCGAACTGACGTGGAAGCGGATGGTGTCGCCGGCCGCGACGGATTCGGCGTCGGCATAGGCGTGCAGTCCGTTGGGTTGCAGTGAGGCGTGCGGCGGGATGCCCTGAGCGGCGGGGGAGGAAACCGCAAGCGAACACGAGAGCAGCAGAACGGTCAGCGGGGCGAATCGTCTGGAAGCAGCCATTGGCGGAGTGTAGCCGCCGAGGCGAAGGCGTCATCAAGATTGTTGGGGGGCGATGGTTTCAGAAGGAAGCCGGGCCGGTATTCGAGATTGGCTTACTTTCGGAGTGCGTCCCGGTCTGCGCGATAGCGTCCTGGAGCGCCGTCTCGCAGACCGCTTTCCACCCCGAGCGCGGCGTGACTCAGGCAAGTCGGGGGCGAGGGGCGGAGAGGTATGGTCGTGTAGGTTCGTTGGTTCGGCGGGTGGGGCGTTGCGCGCAACAAAGCGGCGTGCGAGGCGGCGCTCCAGGACGCTGCCGCGAGTTCCTTGGCGAATCTGGCTTTGGCGGCAACTGGCGAGTAATCGACGGGGCGCTGGCGCGACCTTCAATGCTCCCGTTCGGTTTCGTTCGGTTTGACTGGCCTTCGGTTCGGCGGCGGGTATTCTCCGCGGCAATGAAGGAGCCCGGTCCGGCTTGGCCACACGCGCCAACGCATCAGCTTTCGACGCGAGGGACGTATTTCGTCACGGCGGCGACCTATTTGAAGGCGCATCACTTTCGCGGACGGAAACGGTTGAGCGTGCTGCATCGCGGTTTGCTGAAGGTGACGGAGGAATTCGGGTGGCGGCTTGAGGCATGGGCGGTCTTTTCGAACCACTATCACTTCGTGGCCCATTCCCCGGACGATCAGGAAACGGCGGAGAGCCTTTCCCAGATGCTGGGCAAGCTGCATTCGAAGACGGGAAGTTGGATCAAGAAGCTGGAGGCCAAGGACTCGCTACAGGTTTGGCACAATTTCCGCGAGACGAGATTGACCCGACAGCGATCCTATCTGGCCCGCCTGAATTACGTGCATCAGAATGCGGTCCGGCACGGATTGGTGATGGTTGCCAGCCAGTATCCATGGTGTTCGGCCGGTTGGTTCGAAAGGACGGCTTCGGGCGCGATGGTGAAATCGATCTACAGGTTCAAGACGGACAGGCTCGGTGTGGATGACGATTTTGACGTCGCAGAAGATTGGTAGACCGTGGCTTCTCCAGCGCGCAACAAAGCGGCGTGCGACACGGCTCTTCAGGACGCTGCTGCGACCTCCTTGGCGCATCCGGTCTTGTGGGCAACCGGCGAACGGTCAGCGGGTTGCGTTCCGGTCCGCGCGATAGCGTCCTGGAGTGCGGTCTCGCAGACCGCTTTTCACCCCGGGGCGAGGCGCGAGGGCGGGGAAGCCGGGGGGGCGTGAGGGGGCGCGGTTGAAACTGGGATGAGGAGGGGAGGCTTCTGCCCCAATGTCGCGAGCTGGTTGCGGGAACGAAATCCCAAGCTCCAAACTTCAGCAAAGGGCGACCACGAGCCTTGCTGGAACGTCAGCGATCAAGCCCGGCGACCGCTTTTGAGATTTGGAACTTGGAGCTTCTTTGAGATTTGGAGCTTGTGAGTTGGAACTTCGACCTCCGACGCGATTTCTTATCCGGCCAAGGAGTTTCTGTTCCCGGCTGAACTCATCCCAGTTTTAATCATGTCCGGCGTGGTGGCGTGGTGGCGTTGGTTCGGCGGGGGATGCACCGCGCGCAACAAAGCGGCGTGCGACGCCGCACTCCAGGACGCTGCCGCGAGTTCCTTGGCGCATCCGGTTTCGCTGGCGACTGGCAAATGATGGGCGGGCAGCGTCTTGTTCCGCGCGATAGCGTCCTGGAGCGCCGTCTAGTCGACCGCTTTTCACCCCGGGCGAGGCGCGAGGCGAGGAAGCCGGAGGGGCGTGAGGGCGGAGGGGCGTGAGGGCGTTGGTTCGGCGGGGGGGATGGTCGTTGGCGCCAGCCTTCGACGTGACCTACAGCTTCAATCCATCAGGATCGTGGACGGCGACGCATCAGATGAGCATGAACGGGAAGCGCGACGGTTTCACGCTCGCGGATTTCGAAGCCTGCGGAAAGGCGGCGTCGATGAAGCGCGGGCGCGCGAAGACCATCGTGGCCGAGACGGTGGCGGCGGTGGGTCGTTGGCGGGAGTTTGCCGGGCGGGCCGGGATTTTGGAGGAATGGACGGAGCAGATCGCGCGGGCCCATCGGCTGAAGTTTGCCGGGAGGTGATTCAGCCCTCCGCCAACGGGTCGGGCAGGTGCGGTTCGGCGTCGGGGACGAGGCAGCTGAGTTCCTCGGCCTCGTCGTCGGGGATTTCTGCGAGGCGGTCGAGGCGGCAACCGGAGAGGGAGATTTCGGAGCTTTCGCAGTAGGCGCCGAAATGGGAGCCCTCGTGGCGTCCGTCGACGAGGGCCAACTGGACGACGCCGTCGATGGAGAACTCGATGTAGTGTCCGTAGCGGATGAGGCGGAATTCGTGGGTGAGGGTATCGTTGGGGGTGAAGATGTTGGTCTGAAGGTTGTCGAAGACGTAGTCCTTCATGATGTTCTCGGGATCGCAGCCCCAGGCGCGGATTTGGACGTAGCCCTGGACGATGTCGAGCGAGATGTAATAGCCGTTGCCGTGTTCGTCGCCGTTGAAGAACAGGCCGCATTTGCCGCGGCCGATGACCTTGATGACGCCCCGCCAGATGAACTGGGCTGCGTCGAAACGGAAACTGAACAGCTCATAGCCGCTGGCGCTGGAGAGGCGGAGGCCAGTGACGGCGGAAAAGGGGTGGGATGATGCGGTGGGGTTGCGGAAAACAGCGGCGACCGGGGGGAAATGATCCTGCTCGACCGTTTCCACGATCTTCTCATTCCAGCGGTGATAGCTGACCAGTTCGAGACGACCGTTCTCGGAGACGCGAATTTCCTTGGGAGGAGGAAGGTAGCGCCGTTCGTTGGGGGTGTCGTGATCGGCGATATAGAAGGCGTGAACCACCTGGCGCTCGCCGTCGCGGCTGACGCGTGCGGCGTAGTTGCCCTGGGGCATCAGGACATTGTCATGGAAGGCGTGGTATTCGCCGAACATCTCGTCGGCGTACCAATAATGGACCTTCACGTCCTCCCGGATGGAGCCGATCAGGTACCAACGTTTCTCCAGTTTGACGAGGCAGGGGCACTCGACGTCGTCGTAGACGAAGGGAGTGAAGAGCGGCTTTTCCATGCGGGCCTCCCGCCCATCGATTTCGACCACGCCGACGCAGCCTCTCCGGGAGACGGCGCCGCGATTGACGCGGGCGCAGACCAGCAGGAACTCGCGTTGCTGGTCGCGGACGAAGAAGGGGTCGCGGAAGCTGACCCAGAGGCGGGGGTTGTCGTGCTTGGTTTCGTAGTAGGGGCCGGCGGGAGAGATGGGATAGGGCGCCGTTGAAGCCTTCTCCCATTCGAAAAGGTCCTTCGACACGGCCTTGCCGACGCGTTGCACATGCCCTTTTTCCTTCTGGCTGAGGCCGGTGTAGTGCATCTCGTAGCCGTCGCCGGTCGCGTTGGGTATGACGTGCATCGTCCAGAGCATGTCGTCGTCCCAATCGCCGGGATCGCCGACCCAGAGGGCGCTTTTGACGCGTTTCCAGTTGATGCAATCCTGGGAGACCGCGTGGGCGATATAGTCGTGGTTGGGGAGGATGAGATGGAAGAGATGGTATTCATCGCCGACGCGGATGACGTCGATGTCGCCGATTTCGGATTCGCGGAAGCCCCGGTTGGAATACATGGCGGAGGATCAGAAGAATTTGAAGTGACGCAGGCCGTCGAGCACGCCGCCGGCGCTGGGTTGAGTTGAGAAATGGACGCGCCGCATGCCGCGCAGCGGTTCGAGTTCGGGGGCGTGGTTGCCAACCACGATGCCGCGGGCGGAGCCGGTGAACATGTCGAGGTCGTTGCCGGAATCGCCACAGACGATCACGTTGCGCAGCGGCACGGACCACTTCTGGCAGAGGTAGCGGATGGCCCTTCCCTTGGAGGCGCGCTTGGGCAGGATGTCCAGGAAACGGTTCCGGGAGAAGATGACATTGACGCGGCGCAGCAGCGGCCCGAGGGCGGCGTGGAACCCGTCGATGGAGAAGGATTTGTCCGTGAAGAACGAGATTTTGAAGGGGTTCTGTGCGGCGTCCTCCTGCGGTTCGAGACCGGGGATCCGGGCGATGGTCTCGAAGATCCTGTTCCTGTCCCAGCGGAAGGCGAGATGTTGTTCCCAGCCTTTGTCGCGGAGGTTGTGGTCGAGACCGTAGTAGACGTAGGAGCCGACGGAGGCGATGGCCAGGTCGGGCTGGGGAAGGGCGTGTTTCTCGATGACTTCCCGGGTCAAGTCCAGTGAGCGTCCGGTGGCGATGCCGAAGATGAAACTGTTGTCCCGGGCGGCGATGAGTTCCTTGAGTTCCTCGAGTCCGGAATAATCGCCCGTTTCACTGACGAGGGTGCCGTCGATGTCGGAGACGATCATCTTGTTTGCGGTGCGCAGCCGCTTTTGAACGGTGGGGAGCTTGGCGATGTTCTTGATGCCCCAGCCCTCGGAGTCGTCACGGTTGGCCTTGACGAGCTTGAGGTAATGGTCGACGTGGGACTCCCAACTGTAGTGTTCATCAACCTTGCGGACGCCGGTGAGGGAGCGTTCGTTCCAGCGGTCCTCGTCGGCGAGCAGTTCGCGCAGGGCGGCCTGGATGGCGGGGGTGTCGGAAGGCCCGACGAGGATGCCGTTTTCGCACTTGGGGATGATCTCGTTGGGGCCGCCGTTGTTGGTGGCGACGATGGGCAGTCCGCAGGCGGAGGCCTCCAGGATGGTGAGGCCGAAGGGTTCGTGGTGGGCGATGTTGACGAAGACGCCCTTTTGCCTGGCGCAGAGTCGATAGATTTCCGGGACCTCCCACTCGGAGTCGTGCTGTTTTGGGATGGCGAGTTTTCCGTAGAGGTTGTGCTTGTCCATGAGCAGGAGGATCTCGGTGAGAACCTCCTTGGCCTCGTTGGGCATGTTGGCGATGTCGCCGCGGATGCCGGCGAAGATGGCCAGGTTGGCCATGGCCTGGATCTGCGGGTCGGTTCCAAAAGCTTCGATAAGGCCGGTGATGTTCTTTTTCCGGTCGGGGCGACAGATGGCGAGGATCAGCGGCTTGCCGGGATCGGCGAGAAAGCGATCCATCCGCTCCTTGGCCATGTGCTTGGCCTGCTTGAGTTCGTGCGACGCGTCAGGCTGCTCGGCCTTGTCCTCGTAGTAGGGAAAAAACCGGCGGTAGTCGATGCCCGGGGGGATGACGTGGAATTCCGATTTGTCGAAGTGCTCGTAGCCGGAGAACTGGCCGATCTCCATGGAGGTGGAGGTGCAGATGAATTCGGCGTCGGCGAGCGCCCGGTTTTCGGCTTCGAAGCGGGCTTCGAACTGGTAGCGGTCGTAGGCCTCCTCCTCCTCCATGCCGGAATCCAGGACCTTGGCAAGCTTGGGTTTGCCCAACGAGTGGGCGGTATGGACGAAGGGGACATGCAGGTAGGCGGATAATTCCGCCGTGACATAGGCGGCGTCGCCGTAGTGGGAATGCATCCAGTCGGGAAAGATGTTCTCGGACTTGATGTGGGTGAGCGCGTTCGTGACAAACTCGTCCAGGTGTTGCCAGATCGACTCCTTCATCAGGTAGCGCTTCCCGCCGCAGGAGACGCGGCGGATGTCGAACTTGTCGTTCACCTTCTCGATGCGCTGGGCGTAGTCGTCAGAAAGGGCGGGATCATCGATGAGCCGGGTGAGCAGATGAACGTGATCGACTTCGGGCCGTTGGCTGAGGGTGCGGGCGAGTTCCATCACGTAGATGATCTGGCCGCCGTTGTCGGCGTCGCGTCCAATTTCAAGCGCGCCGCCGCGGAAGAGTCCGTGGATGCTGCAGAGCAAGATTCGCATGTCCGGCGAAGCTTAACAGATTCTGGAATAATCACAAATCTGCCCCGTGTCGGGGGCGTCCCTCGGATTGACATGAACGGTCCGTGCGTCCAGCGCGTGGTAGCGTCGTTTTCTTCCCGACTCACTGAGAAGAACTCTCGCGTCGTCGAGATCCCGGGAGCGTTTGCCATCGGCGCTCTGCCAGGATGTGTCTTTCAGCCACGTTTCGAAATCCTTGGCTGAGCGGATGTTCGGGGCCTCGGATTCCGTGGCGGAAGCTTCAGGCGCCGCGATCGAAACGGTGTCACAGAGGAGAGGGCAGAGTAGTCCGACCGCGACAGGCGTTGAAGAAGAATTGGCCCTGTCCCTGTGCATCGGCTGCAATTTTGCAGGGGCATTGTTGCAAGCGAGACAAATGTGCCTCCCGGCTCCAAGTTGGAGGCGCTTTCGGAGTTCGCGGCGGAGTCCAGTATTTCGGATTTCGAGAAACCGATTTCGGCTTTAGCATGCGGCATGCCTCACATTCACGAAGCCATCGATTTCACCGTGGCGATTTTTGTCGTCCGGGACGGGAAGGTCCTGATCATCCATCACCGAAAGCTCGACAAGTGGCTGCCCCTTGGCGGGCACATCGAATTGGATGAGGATCCCGAACAGGCGGCCTTGCGCGAGGCCCGGGAGGAGAGCGGCTTCGAGGTGGAGTTGATCGGGGAACGTCCCCCAACCACGGAGCCGGGCACGCGGGCCCTGATCGCGGCGCGCTTTCTGGACATTCACCGCATCAGCGACACGCACGAACACATCGGGATGATCTACTGGGCTCGACCGAAGGAAGGTGAGATGACGTTGGCCGATGAAGAGCACCACGACATTCGTTGGTGCTCGAAGGAGGAACTGGAGGAGCTCGATCCGCCGATGTCCGGCGCGGTGAAGTGGTATTGCCTGAAGGCGATCGAGGAGATCAAGGGCGATTGGGGAGATGCGTAGACGGTGGGACGGACCGGGGTCTAATTGGGGGACTTAGGGGGACCGGAAGACGAACGGTCAACAAGGATACGATGTCGCCCCTGACGAGATGGGGGAGGGGTTCGCGCCCCAGACTGCCAAGACATGGGATTGGAGAGAAAGGAATTCAAACCATTCCTTTGTCTCTATTCACTTGTCAGCACATTGATGAGCGGGCGGGTTTGACGGGGTTTGGCGCGAGTTGGTCCGGCGGCGGAACTTAACCTGAACCCGCAGCACGGACGGCTGCGCCAAGGACGGGGAAGGAAAGTTCACCTGGGGAGATTCTGTTCTCTGTTTTCCGGGGAGACTCCTGTTCAATCCGCCGCTTCATGCCATCGCGGGCTTTCAAGATCGGGGTGTTCACGCTGGAGGGGCTCAATGCCATCCCTCTGGCGGTCTACTTCATGTACATCTTCTTCCTGATGCGGGATCGCTTTGGGTTTGGCGACATGGAGAATCTTTTGTTCGGCGGGTTCGGCGGATTTGTCTACATGGTGTTCTCGGCCGTAGGTGGAAGGGTCGCGCCCAGGTTCGGCTATCTGAACACCATCACCGTTTCCCTGGCGCTCATGGTGGCAGTGTTTCCCTGCGGTTTGATGGTGCATTCGTTGTGGGGGCAGATCCTGATTCACACGATCGGCGTTGCGGGCATGGCATTTGTCTGGGCTCCGCTGGAATCGCTTGCCGTGCAGGGCGAGCCGAAGCATCGGGTGCAGAAGATGGTCGGAATCTACAATCTCGTCTGGTCCGGCATGGCGGCTTTGGGCTTCTTTCTGGGGGGGGCGATCGTGGATCGGCTCGGGTTCGAAGCCATGTTCCTGATTCCAGCCGGGGTGCATTTTGTCCAATTGCTGCTCGCGTTGTGGCTGCGGCGTGTGGAAAGCCGTGATTTCGGCCGGGCGCACAGCGGCGCGCGCCGGCAGTCTGAGGAGGATGAGGTCCTGTTGCACGATGAGGCGGACGTCCCATTCGCGGGGGTCTTCCTGAAGATGGCCTGGATCGCCAACCCCTTCGCCTTTGTCGCAACCAACACCGTCGGGCCATCGATTCCGGAACTGGCTCAGCAGTTTGAACTCACAAAGACTGCAGCCGGATTCTTCATCTCGGTCTGGATGTTCTCACGCTTCGCCGGCTTCGTTGTCTGCTGGATGTGGGATGGGTGGCATTACCGGTTGGGCTGGTTGGTTGGCGCGATCGCGGCGATGACATCGGCCTTCGTGGTGATTCTGACGGCGCCGTGGTTGTGGATTCTGGTGGCGGCGCAGGTCGTCTTCGGGCTTTCCATCGGGATTATCTATTACTCTTCGCTCTACTACTCGATGCACGTGGGCGACAACCACGGGGAGCAGGGCGGCGTCCATGAGGCGGCGATCGGCGCGGGCAATTGCGTGGGGCCGTGGATCGGGGCCGGAGCGCTGTTCTTGCTGCCAGGTCAGCCGAATGCGGCGGTCTGGGCGGTGGCGGCCCTGCTGATCGGAGGCCTCGGCTGGATGTTGAAGACCTGGTCCGCGCGATCTTGAGTCCGGGATCAGTTGATCGCTTCGAGGAAGGTCGAGAAGCCTCGCCGGATCGTGGGGCTCGCCCGGCTGAGGAGGCGTTTGATCACGGACGAATCCAAATCGACGTCATTCGCCT
>Ga0181594_10002704_pt1 | contig 16229 bp, 15 predicted proteins | sample 071ome_18_FD_145603 | JGI IMG/M metagenome (GOLD analysis project Ga0181594, IMG submission 145603) | Coastal salt marsh microbial communities from the Groves Creek Marsh, Skidaway Island, Georgia - 071413BT metaG (spades assembly) | ecosystem: Environmental > Aquatic > Marine > Intertidal zone... | reverse complement strand
AAGCAGGTCTGAGGTTTCGAGATTGATTTTGGCTGCAGCGCGAGCGATGGCTTCGAGAACGCCGGCCGCGAAATTGCCAGGCGTGGACGGCGCTTTGGCGATAGTCAGCTGGCCGCTCTCGTCAATCAGGACACAGTCGGTAAACGTGCCCCCGATATCGAGGCCGCAAAGGTACGAGCTCAATGTTTCTCTCCTGCTGTATTGGCGTGCGGGATTACCCGGCAATACCCCGAAGTGCGGGCAGACAGACCCGCGGGTATCATCCGTGGCCGGCGGCACTTTGGACCCGCCGATGTTCTGATCGTTACATTTGAACGGTCGTTCAAAAAAATATCGGATCAGCTATCCCGGTTCAAGCATGGCCGAGCCTGCAGACAGCAGCGATAAGCGCACCACCCCCGAACGGATCCTGGATGCCGCAGAGCTGCTGTTTGCGGATTCCGGGTTTGATGCGGTGTCGTTGCGCATGATCACCAGGGAGGCGGGGGTCGAGCTGGCGCTCGCCAACTACCATTTCGGGTCCAAGCTCGAACTCTTTCGTGCCGTCGTGCGACGGCGCGCGGAGGAGCTCAATGCAGAGCGTCTGCAAGCGTTGCAGGGTCTGCCGTCGTCGGCCTCTGTTGAAGAGCTGATCGGCGCTTTCACCGGACCTTTTCTTGAGCGCAGCCTGAACGGCGGACGGGGGTGGAAAGCGTATGCCAGGGTGATCGCACAGACGGCGAACTCGCCGCGCTGGACGCGAGAGCTCATGACCAGCGAATTCGACCCAGTGGCGAATGAGTTCATCAATCGGGTGCGAAGATGCTACCCGAGCGCCTCGCGCGCGGACATTTTCTGGGGTTTCCATTTTCTGCTCGGCGCGATGACGATTACCTTCGCCGAGACAGGGCGCATCGATGCGTTGTCTGAGGGACTGTGTATGAGCGGTGATCTGGCCGCGATTCACGCGCGCATGCTGCCGTTTCTGGCAGCGGGCTTCGCCGCGCTCTGCGCCAGTGAAAGTCAGAAATGAACGGCGCGAGCTAGCGGCGCTGACCGCAGCGCTTCGGCGTTAAGCCACCCGGCGGTGCCGTGCGTAAATTTTGAGTCCCGGCTTGAGCGCGAAGCGCACGCGTACCACCTCCAGGTCATGCTGCGCAAGGAGCCGGGTGAGAGTGCCGCGGTTGAAGTAGTAGAGATGTTCTGACGGTTTGAACTCAGGCCAGGACTCCAGACGCCGAGGCACCCGCCAGTGACCGATGTCCGGTGTGCCCAGATCCAGCACCCCGACAGGCGACAGGATCCGCTTCAGCTCCGCGACGAAGGCATGCAGATCCGGCACGTGCTCGATCACGTCATAAGCTGAGATAACGTTGAACCAGGCGTCAGGGTAAGCCTGCTCATGCAGGAGCCCGACGCTGACCGACGCCAGGTCAAGTGTCTCGCGGCCGTATTCGATGGCACTTGCCTCGAGATCCACTCCGTGTGCTTCAAAGCCGGCCTCCTCTGCGGCTTTGACCACGAAGCCGGCAGAGCAGCCGACGTCGAGCCAGCGGCCGCCGAGCCGGTAGCGTTGCTGCAGCCGTTTCACGCGGCCACGCGCGCGCCGGAGCTTTTTGGTGGCTTTGCGTGTATAGCCCGCGCTGTAAGCAGCATCGTAGCCCTGGCGGATAGCGGTAAAGTTGGGCCGTGGATTAATCAGGGTCAGGCCGCAACCGGCGCAGCGCACGAAGGGTTCACCGGCTTTGTCGAAAAGGTGATTGAAGTCTTCCCCGCCGCAGACGGGGCAGGAAATCGTTTCCCAGGCGGTCACAGGTTCGCAGTTCGTGCCGGACCAGGCGGCTGGAGCCGGGTGCGCTTGCGCGGGCGCGGGGGACCACCGATGATTCCGGGCCAGCTTTGACGGATGCGGCGGGCGTGAACGGGGGGACGATGAGCGAGCAATTTCAAGCCAGCGGGGTGGTGACCATCACTACCGACTTCGGCCATCGAGGGCCGTTTGTCGGCACCATGAAGGGCGTCATTCTGAATCGCTTCAGCGGTGCGGCAATAGTCGATCTGACCCACGAGGCCTACGTGCACTGGCCGGCGGAAGCCGGTTTCTGGATAGCGCGATCGTATCACTACTTCCCACGCGGCTCGGTGCACCTTGCCGTAGTCGACCCGGGCGTTGGTACAGAGCGCAACGTGTTGCTTGCAGTCGGTGACGGCCATGTGTTCATGGCACCGGACAACGGCCTGCTGGCCGAGGTGATTGAAAAAACCGCCGCTGAAGTGCGTCATGTCGACGTTTCGACCATTGATGCTTTCCGCCTTCCGGATACCAGTGCGACCTTCCACGGGCGGGACATTTTTGCGCCGCTTGCGGCAGCGCTTGCCTCGGGTGAACTGGCGCCCGAACGCTGTGGCGCACCGACGGGCGATTACATTCCTTCGATTATCGAACCACCAGAGATGCGCAGTGGACAGGTCTGTGGGGTCGTTATCACTTCCGATCACTTTGGCAACCTGATCACTAATATCGCGGCGGACGATTTCGCCGCTTTCGTCCAACCTGTGGTGCTCGCAGGCGGGCACGAGATCCCGCTGCTGAGGACCTATGGCGATGTGTCGCCGGGCGATCTGGTTGCGCTCACGAACTCATTCGGCGTGTTGGAAGTGGCACGTTCGGAGCAGAATGCGGCAGAGTTCCTAGGGCTGGGGCGCGGCGCCCCGGTGAGGGTCGCCGAGCGCGCCTGAGCGCCACAGGCCCGGTTCATCCCGCGGTCCCGACCTGGGGCAGGAAATTTCTCAGATCAACAAACCCGCCGCTTGGCGTCTGCAGCAGGGCGGGGCAGCTTTCCGCGATGCGGCGCGCCGCAGTGTCGGGCGTCGGCATTGCATCTGTACCGGCGGCAGCATGCAGGCGACCCAGTGAAGGAAACGCGTCGGCGCTGTAGGTACGCAGCGCGGTCTGCATCCCCGTATCGACCAGACCCGGGGCCAGCGCGCACAGATGGGTATCAGTCATCTCCCGGGCATAGAGCTGGGCGAGCATATTGAGGGCCGCTTTGGACAGCGCGTACGCGCCCCAGCCGACGTGGCCACTGTGGCTGGCTCCGGATGAAAGCAGCACGATCTGTTTCGGGTGCGTGCTCCGCGCCTGGAGCCAGTCAAGAATGGCTTTGTTCGCCCACACGTTGACGTCCAGGACTTCGCGCAGCTCGCTCAGCGAGAGTTCGCGCATCGGGGCGATTGGTCCGAGTATTCCCGCGTTCAGAAATACCAGCTCCGGCGTCGCGCCTGCCGGAATCAGAGCATCCAGAGCCGACGCAATCGTCTCCGGCTCAGAGAAGTCACACCGGTACTCGTACAGGCCAGCGAGAGCCGTCGCCCGCTGCGTCCGGCTGATCCCGAAAACGTGTGCGTCATGTTCAAGATAGTAGTCACACAGCGCAGCGCCGATGCCACGTGAGTGTCCTGTAATGAGCAGATCCATCGCCGGTTCTCCTCAGGCCGGTGATTCCTACATCCTCAGGTCAAGGATGGTTTTGCCTGTCCCGTGCAGCCAGTAAACTGCCCCGCCATGGTTTTCGATGATATTAACGAGCGTTCGCTCCGCCGTCGCGCCGGTACCAAGTGGAATTACTACCCGGAGGATGTGCTGCCGGCCTGGGTCGCCGATATGGATTTCGTCGTGGCAGAGCCGATCCGTGCGGCGCTGCGCGCTGCGGTTGAGGCATCCGATTTCGGTTATCCCCAGAGTGCAGAGGATGCTGGACTGACCCGACTGTTTGCAGAGCGGGTAGCGCAGCGCTTCGGCTGGCAGATCGATCCTGCTGATACCCTGGTGCTGGGCGATGTCGTCCAGGGCCTTTACGCAGCACTCGAAACCTTGAGTGGTCCTGACGCCGGGGTCGTCATCCAGACGCCAATCTATCCTCCTTTTCTTCATGCCGCGGCACAAACCGGGCGGCGTGCCCGGCGCTGCGCGCTGGTGCCACGCGCTGATGGCTATCAGATCGATTTCGCGGCTTTGGAAGAGAGTATCGATTCCGGCACCGAGGTGGTGATGCTGTGCAATCCGCATAACCCGACCGGCCGGGTGTTCGCGCGCGAGGAACTCGAGCGGATCGGTGCGCTGGCCTGTCAGCATGACCTCACGATCGTCTCCGACGAGATACACGCTGATCTCATTCTTGACGATGTTCGTCATCAGCCGATTGCGGCAATCGATGCGGAAATTGCGGCGCGGACGGTGACGCTGATGGCGCCGAGCAAGGCTTTTAACATTGCCGGTCTGCGTATGGCTTTCGCCCACTTCGGCAGCAGGGAGCTGAAGCAGCGCTTTCGCCGGATGCCTGACCATGTCCGCGGCGGGATTAATGCCCTGAGCATTACCGCGGTCACCGCCGCCTGGCGCGAGTGCCAGCCCTGGCTGGATGAGGTCCTGATTCAGCTGCGCTCGAACCGTGAGCTGGTAACGCGATTTGTCCGGGAGCGCTGGCCGCAGGTCGGATTTTTCCCGCCGCAGGCGACTTACCTGGCGTGGCTCGACATGCGCGCCCTTGAGCTTTCTCCGTCGCCGCAGGCGTTCATGCTGGCTCAGGCACGGGTGGCGCTGAATGACGGACCGACCTTCGGTGCGGAAGGCGCCGGCTTTGTGCGCCTGAACTTTGCGACCTCGCCAGCGCTGCTGGAAGAGATCCTCGAACGGATGGACGCGGCGCTCTGTTCCCGTTAGCCGGGCCGTGGAGCAGCTTACTTCAGGGTCAGCACCCAGCTGAGCAGCGCATCCTGCAGGTCGACGCCCGCGCCCCAGCGCGCATTCGCGTGATTGATCAGCAGCGACACAGCGAAAATTCTGCCGTCGTCGGTATGGACGTAACCTGCTACAGCTGAAACCTCGTCAAGGCTGCCGGTTTTCAGGTGCATGCGTCCGGCCTTGTGGCGATTCCGCAGGCGTTTGCGCATCGTGCCGTCCTGGCCAGAGATCGCGAGCGAGGCGATAAATTCCGGCATGGTCGGGGAGCGCCAGGCCAGGCGCAGAAGGTCAACCATGAAGCGCGCGCTGACGCGGGTATCGCGCGACAGTCCGGCGCCGTTGTCGACCACCAGAACTGAAGTATCCAGTCCACGTCTGCTCAGATGCTGCAGCAGCGCGTCAGTACCCTGCTGTCGGGTCAGCGGCGGATCAAAGCGCGTCTCGGCCAGTGAGTAGAGCAACATCCGACTCATGAGGTTGTTGCTCCATTTATTCAGCGGCCGCAGTACTTCTGCCAGTGGCCGCGAGGGCCAGGTCACCACCGGCCGCTCGCCGTCCGGAACGGTGGCGCGTCCCACCGTTCCATTGAGTGTTCCACCCCACTGGGACCAGAGACTTTTGAACACGCCATAGGTGTAGGTCTGCGCTGTCATGGCGCTGCGCGGCAACTGATAGTGGCGGCAGGTGAAGGGCAGGGTGCCGGAAAAAATGATGTGCTCCGGCCAGTCGGTCTCCATGATGATGTTCGGGGCATTGCCTTTGCATGCGCCAGTCACGGGACGTACACGGTTAGTGATTCTGAGATTGGGCAGCGCGGGGACCGACCGAATTCCCACCTTCCCGCTGGCAGGGTCGGGATCGAGTTCAAAGTCGAAGGACTGGAAATTGACCATCAGGGCGTTGGGCAGCGTGTTGTACAGGCGCAGTCCATCACCGTCGAATGCCGCGGGATCGGCTTCGTCTGTGGCGAAATGGCTGTCATCGATGAGCAGACGGCCGCGGATATCGCGGATGCCCTGGCGTCTGATTTCGCCGAGGAGCTTCCAGAAGTCCTCCAGCACGAGATACGGATCGCCATAGCCTTTAATGAGCAGATCACCCTCGAGTACTCCGTCTTTGACCGGCCCCAGGGCGTAGACGCGGGTATTCCATGTATGCGTCGGACCGAGCAGGTCCAGTGCGGTCCAGGTCGTGACCAGCTTGATGGTTGAAGCCGGATTACGCGGCAGGCTGGCATTAAGGGTCAGACGCGGTTCGGGTTCATCGACCGCCTGCACGACGATGCTGATCGCGCTCTCAGGGATCTTGTAGCGAGCGGCGAGCTTGGAGAAGGGCGCTGGCAGGGGAGTATCCGCGGCCGTAATGAATGGGCAAAGGATCAGCAGCAGGGCCAGGCAGGCGCGGGAGGCCCCACGCCTGGCGAGACCGCGCTCAGGCACACCAGCAGATGCGCTCGTCAGGTGCTGAGTAGTCACGGTACGGGAAACAGGTCGCCCTGCTCGTGGCGGTTGTAGCGCGGCGGATCGACGCTGTTATCAAGACAGGGGTTGGGCGTGTGCAGGCGGTAGGCGCGTCCATGGGTCAGATGTCTGATCTCGATGCCGCGACGCAGGCAGTCATCGGCTATGAACTGTCGATGGCAATGCTCTGCCTGGAGCTCTGCACACATGATGGCGCTGCGGCGCTCTGCGGCCTGCGCGATCAGCGCGGTCACCGCGGCGTGATACTCGGCATTGCCCATGTAGTCGGCGAAGCCGCGGAAGGCAGTGTCGGTCAGAGCGGTGTGCGGAGAATCCGGGACGGGCTTGCGGAAGCCACCGAGGCTGTTGCCGAGCCAGAGGTAGTCGATTTCCTGATGCGACAGGGCGCCCTGCAGTGAGCCGCGATCAAAATGTGGATAGCGTCGGGAGCGCGGAAACGCCCGGATGTCGATCAGAATCTCGATCTGATGCTCTGACAGCAGAGTGAGCAGATCGTCGGCCGAGCGGTTCGAATGACCGACTGTGTACAGGATAGTCACGACGCGTGGCGCTGGACAAAGCCTAGGAGATCCTGCGTCGCAAAGCTTTCCGGGTTCCAGGCGTGTGTGGTGAGCAGTGGCATGCTGGATGCGGCAAACACATAGGTCTGCGCGGAAAGCGACATGGCCTTTTCGGTCAGAACGCTGACCTCGATACGCTGGTAAAGATCTCCCTCGAATGCGTCCAGGCGGGTCCACATGGGGAGTTCGATGTCGTGGAAAAGCAGTCCCTGGGTGTGCGCTCCTGACTCGCGCACGATGGCAGGAAAAGATTGTCCGCGCACCGCGTAACGCGCGTAGTCCTGCACCACGGCAACAGAGCCGACGCGTGTGTCTCCACAGACCATGCGGAACACCTCGTCGAACATGAGCGTTCCGTAAGCGAACAAGCGGCGCCTGCTGCCCGTCCTGTTCAAACGACGCCCTGTTCGCGCAGGTCCTCCAGCGCCTGTCCTTCTAGACCCAACCAGTCCGCGTAAACCGATACGTTATGACTGCCGATGGCTGTACCGGGGTGGTCGGTGCGTCCGGGTGTACGTGAGAGCATGGGCGCGATAGCCGGTATCGACAGGGGTTCACCGTCGATGGTGACCTCCTGAAAAAGACCTCGCGCCTGATACTGCGGATCTTCAAACATATCCTGCGCGTTGTAGATCGGGCCGGCAGCAACCCCTGCGGCATCGAGTCGCTCCAGGGCTTCCGCGGCGCTCAAGGTCCGCGTCCACGCTTCAACTGCACCGTCAACTTCTTCCTGATGGGCGAAACGGCCGGCGTTTTCGCGGAACCGTGGATCTTCCGCCATCTGCGGCTGACCCATCACCTCCGTCAGACGTTTAAACATTGAATTGGTGTTCGCGCCGACGACGATAAGTTTGTCATCGGCACAGCGATAGGTGTTGGTCGGTACGATGCCGGTCAGCGTCGAGCCTGATGGTTGTCGGATCACGCCGGCGCCGCTGTATTCGGGAATGACTGCCTCGAGCAGGTTAAAAACCGCCTCGAAGATGGCCACGTCCACTACCTGTCCGACGCCGTCCCGCTGCCGGCCGATGTAGGCCAGCAGCACGCCCATGGCTGCGTGGATCCCAGCGAGGGTGTCTCCGATGCTCAGGTTCGGACGCACCGGGGGCTGGCCTGGAAAGCCGTTGACATAACGAAAGCCGCCAAAGGCTTCGCACACCGAGGCAAAGCCCGCTTTCGGCGCGTAGGGACCGGTCTGCCCGTAGCCGGAAATGCGGGCGTAGATCAGTCCCGGGTTACGGCTTTTGAAATCCTCCGGCGCGAGCCCCCATTTTTCCATGGTACCCGGACGGAAATTTTCGATGAGCACATCAGCTTTGCAGACCATCTCACGCAGCAGTTCACGGCCCTTCTCACTGCGCAGATCCAGAGTGATGCACTTTTTGTTGCGGGCCAGGCTGGCCCACCACAGGGAGGTTCCGTTGCGCGTTTCCCGCCAGGTTCTGATCGGGTCGCCTTGCCCCGGAGGCTCGATTTTGATGACTTCGGCGCCGAAATATCCAAGGATGGTGCCGGTGAACGGTCCCGCGAGCAGCTGCCCGATTTCGATTACGCGCATGCCGGCGAGGGGACGGTTGTCTTGCTGAGGGTCTGTCATGGTTGGCTTATCATCCACGTTCATCGGTCAGGTCCGCTGCGGATGGCAGCCAGAGGACCGCAGGTTGACGAGGGGACTCTGGTCACTGGTGACGCAGTCCTGCTCTGATCGGGGGATACGTTGAAGCGAGGCTACGCAAAATCTCGATGGGGGTTGACGCAGGCGAACCGTATTGTGGCCAGTCGTGGTCGCCTTGTCGACGCCGGACGGACTCAACGTCGACGCGGTTTCCTGTGTCACGACCGACACGTTGTGCTGCCTTACGGGGAGACGGCGTGAACCTGTCAGGCGGCCGCATATCGAAGCGCCCGGCCCGATTGCCCGGTACTCGGGTTGATGGTGGCACAACCTGGTTTCCGAGGGGGGTCTCCGCCAACCGGGCCGCGCGGCAACGCGGGACAGACAGGCGTCGCACTAGGCTGGTTCGGGTGCTGCTGCTCGCAGGGATCTGTTTTACCGGCGCGACGGCGGCCGACTTTTCCAGCGGCGTGGCGGCCTATAAACGCAAGGATTTTTCTGGTGCGTTGACGGCTTTTGCGCCGCTGGCGCAGCAGGGCGAGCCGCGCGCGCAGTTTGCGCTCGGCCTGATGTACGACAACGGCGAAGGCGTGCAGCAGAGCGACGAACGGGCGCGCTACTGGTATCAGCTGAGCGCGGAGCAGGGCTATGCGAAAGCGCAGTTCAATCTAGGTCTGATGCATGAAAAGGGGCGAACCGAGGATCCTGCTGCCGCGCAAGATTGGTTTGCCCGCGCGGCCCGACGAGGCAATGCCGATGCGGTTGCCCGGTTGCATCGTTACGCCGACGCGGGTGACAGCGCAGCGCAGCTGCAGCTGGGCAACATGTATTACCTCGGAGAGGGTGTTGCGCGCGGCGATCGTGATGCCTTTGGCTGGTTTGTCAAAGCCGCGGCGCAGGGGCAGGTCCCGGCGGTGTTTGCCATCGGGCTCATGCACGAGAAGGGCGAAGGGGTGGAGCAGTCCTACACCGAGGCTGCGGAGTGGTATCAGCAGGCTGCAGAGCAGGGCAGCGTCAAAGCGCGCTTCAACCTGGCGCGTCTCTACCGTCTTGGCCGCGGGGTGTCACGCGACCTGGAGCGGGCAAGGACGCTCTACGAGGCTGCAGCGCGGGAAGGTTTGGTCAGCGCGCAGCTGACCTTGGCCATGCTCTTCGAGGCCGGCCAGGGCTGGCCGCACGAGCCAGAGCGAGCGCTCTACTGGTATGCCCAGGCGGCTCAGAACGGCAGCGCAGACGCGCAGGTAAACCTGGCGTTTCTGCTCGCTCAGGGACTCGGAGTGCCGCGCGACCCGCTGGAGGCCTGCGCCCTGTTCAGCCTCGCGGCGCAGCAGGGCCAGGTTGTGGGTAGAAAAAATTACGACCTGTTGTGTGCGGGGCTGGACGACGAGACGTTTGCGGAGGTGGAGTCACGCATGCATGGGTATCAGGCGGGGCAGCGCGTGGTGGCAGTCGCGCCGCGAGCCGAGCCCGGCCGGGAAGAGCCGGGCCCGGAAACGCAGTAGTCAGCCGCTCAGAACGGCAGGTTGTGCATATGGCCGACCATGCACATCAGCATCGGAATCGACAGAAAAGTGTTGGTTCGCGAGGCCATCAGAGCAACAACCCGTGCACTCGCTTTCTCTTCGTCAGTCGCTGACACGATGCCGAGGATCTTTTTCTGATTCGGCCAGATCAGCACCCATACGTTGAACAGCATGATGGTACCAAGCCAGGCGCCGAGACCGATGATCTGAGCTCCCTCACCGAAGGTGAAGGCGTTGCCGATGCCAACGCCCATGGCTTCAAGCGCTGCAGCACCGGTCAGCCAGGTGGCAAGCGCGCCCCAGCGGAACCAGAGCAGCGCGCGCGGCGCAACGTATTTGTTGATAGCAGCGGGCCCGGGGCCGTCAGTGTCGGCAGTCGCTGCCGCAACTGCGGGCACCTGCACGAAGTTGAAGTAGTACAGCAGACCAATCCAGATCACGCCAAAGAAGACGTGCAGCCACACCACGGTGGACCACAGGTTGAACACGCCCGAGCCCAGAGCCGCTATGACCACGATGGCAACAACGAAACCCAGGATAATCGTGCCGGAGACAGATTTAAGCGGATTCACGCACTTTCCCCCTCATGCTTTTCAGTTCAGATAGGGCGGCGATGATAACACCAGCAGCTTGTGATCCGGTTGAGGGCGCGGGCATGCCGGCTCATTCGGACAAGCCCATGACGACTCCGGCAAAAACGATCAGACCGAGCCAGTTGTTGTTCATGAAAGCGGCAAAACATCCCTCGCGGCTGCGTGTTCGGATCAGCAGCTGCTGATAAGCAAACAGCGCAGCAGCTGGGAGCAGGCTGACAAAGTACGGCCAGCTGAGCGCGGCCTGCTGTCCGATCAGAACGAGGTTGAGCAGCAGGAGCACCTGCAGCACACCGATGATGAGGCGGTCGTTGTCGTCGAAAAGAATGGCGGTCGATTTGATGCCCAGCCGTATGTCGTCCTCGCGGTCGACCATGGCGTACTCGGTGTCATAAATCACGGCCCACAGCACCGCAGCGCAGAAGATCAACCAGGCAACCGGCGGTAGCGCGTCGGTCTGCGCTGCAAAGGCCATGGGTACGGCCCAGCCGAAAGCGGCGCCCAGGTGCACCTGAGGCAGATAAGTGTGACGTTTGGCAAACGGGTAGGTCGCGGCAAGCACAACACCGGCGCAGGCCATCAATATCGTCAGGCGGTTGGTCAGCAGTACCAGCAAGCCGGATATCGCGACCAGCACGAAAAACAGCTGCAGTGCCCCGCGCGGGGCGATCTCTCCGGTGGCCAGGGGGCGTGTCCGGGTGCGCTCGACGTGTCCGTCAAAATCCCGGTCAGCGTAGTCGTTAATCACACAGCCGGCAGAGCGCATGAGCACAGTGCCTGCGAGAAAAATTGTCAGAACGTCCAGATCCGGTAGACCGCCGGCGGCAATCCACAGCGCCCACAACATCGGCCATAACAGCAGCAGGGCCCCGATAGGGCGGTGTAAGCGCATCAGACGACAGTAGGCGAGGACACGGGCTTGCAAGGACGGCGCGGCTGAAGTGCTCATCTGCCGATTATCCCAGTCGTCTCAGATGTGCGCATACTCGACCCGCCTGGAAAGCCAGCGCCGGATCAGCTCGGCGCAGATCTGTTCGTCGCGGTCCAGCAGTTGTTCAGCCGCCTCCCGTACTGACTGCAGCAGATGCGCGTCACGGGTCAGGTCAGCGATACGGAATTCCGCAGCGCCCGCCTGACGCGTGCCCAGCAGCTCGCCCGGCCCGCGCAGCTCGAGGTCGCGGTCCGCAATCTGGAAACCGTCGGTGGTCCTGCGCATCACGGTCAGGCGTTCTCGCGCCATCCTGCTCAGTGGCGCTTTGTACAGCAGCAGGCAGTCGGCCTGAGCGCTGCCGCGTCCAACGCGGCCCCGCAGCTGGTGAAGCTGGGATAGGCCCAGACGCTCGGCGTTTTCAATCACCATCAGGCTGGCATTGGGGACGTCAACACCGACCTCAATGACCGTAGTCGCAACCAGCAGTTCGATCTCGGCTGCAGCGAAGGCTGTCATCCGCAGGTCCTTTTCTCGGTCGTTAAGGCGCCCGTGTATGAGACCTATCCTGAGCCCGGGCAGCGCTTCACTGAGCTGCTCGTGGGTGACCGTAGCCGCCTGGTTATCCAGCGCTTCGGACTCCTCTATCAGCGGACAGACCCAGTAAATCTGCCGGCCGGCTGCAGCGGTACCCGCGATCCGGTCGATGATCTCGCTGCGGCGGGTTTCCGGGATGACCGTGGTGCGGACGGGCTGCCGGTGCGGCGGCAGCTCGTCGAGAATTGAAACATCGAGGTCGGCGTAAGCCGTCATGGCCAGCGTTCGGGGGATGGGCGTCGCAGTCATGATCAGCTGATGTGGCCGCCATCCGTCGCCGCCGCCTTTATCGCGCAGCGCGAGGCGCTGGTCGACGCCGAAGCGATGCTGCTCGTCGACTATGATCAACCCCAGGCGGGCGTATTCCACCTCCTGCTGAAACAGCGCGTGGGTGCCGATCGCAAGTACCGGTTCGGCGCGCTTCAGCCGGTCAAGCACCGGGCTGCGCTGCGCTTTGGTGAGACGCCCGCTCAGCAGCACAACTTCGACACCCAGCGGTCCAAACCAGCCCTGCAGGTTGCGGGCGTGCTGTTCTGCCAACAGCTCAGTCGGTGCCATCAGCGCTACCTGGTAACCGCTTTCGAGCAGGCCGGCAGCAACGGCTGCAGCGACGGCGGTCTTACCCGCGCCGACGTCTCCCTGCAGCAGACGCAGCATGGGATCGCCGCTGTCCAGATCCTGATCGATTTCTGCAAGGACTCTTGCTTGCGCGCCGGTGAGCGCGAATCCCAGCCCGGACAGCAGACGCCGGCGCAGAGCGTCTGCCGCTATTTTCGGCGCGTCTTGTCTCCGCGCCCGCGCTCTGAGCTGGCGCAGGCTGATTTGATGCGCCAGGAGTTCTTCGAATGCCAGCCGACGCTGGGCGGGGTGGCGCGACTCGGCCATCGCCAGCAGATCAGCATCAGGGGGGGGGCGATGGACGAAGTCCAGCGCGTCAGTCAACGTCGGCAGGCTCAGCGTATTCAGCAGCGCGCGGGGCAGGATCTCCAGGCTGTCAGTCTGCTCGTCTGCGAGGAGAACAAGTGCGATGTCAATCAGTCGCCGCAGGCGATTTTGTTGAAGTTTGTCCGCCGTCGGGTAGATCGGCGTCAGGGCGGTGCTCACGGCGGGGGAGACAGTGCTGTCTACCAGCTGGGTCTCCGGGTGCACCATCTCGAAGTTGTGCGGTCCCCTGCGGGCCTCCCCGAACACACGCAGTCGGCGGCCTTTGGCGAGGCGCTGTTGCTGTGTGCTGTTGAAATGAAAGAAACGCAGGTAAAGCGCGCCGCTGCCGTCGGCCAGCCGGCAGACCAGCGACCGTCTACGGCCGAAGGCCACCTGGGTGGCTTCAATCTCGCCCTCTACGAGGGCTTCCTGGTGCTCGCGCAGGGCGCCTATGGGGGTGAGTCGGGTGCGGTCCTGGTAGCGCAGGGGCAAGTGAAACAGCAGGTCCCTGACGCAGCGGATCTGAAGTTTTTTCAGGGTTTCCGCGAATTTCGGTCCAACGCCGCTAAGTCGGGTGACGGGGTCGTCCAGTGACAGCGCTGATCTCATGCGCGCAGGTTAGGACTCAACCCGGGTAGGCGACGATAGCGTCTATCTCGATCTCGGCGCCGCGCGGCAGCGCGCTGACCTGGACTGCGGCCCGGGCTGGATACGGTGCTGTGAAGTAACGCGACATGACTTCGTTGACGGTGGCGAAGTGGCCAAGATCAGTCAGATAGACATTCAGCTTCAGCGCGTCGTCGAGCGTGGCGCCGGCCGCTGTCGCGACCGCAGCCAGATTGTCGAGCACGCGGCTTACCTGTAGCGCCATGTCTCCCGAAACGAGCTCCATCGTGTTTGGATCCAGCGGGATCTGTCCCGAGAGGTAAAGCGTGCTGCCGTGAACCACCCCCTGCGAGTAGGTGCCGATGGCATTCGGCGCGGCGTCTGTCTGAATGGCTTTTTTACTCATGGTGTTCCCTCTGCACCCGGTCGATGGGAAGTGCGTTTCAGGACCGTTTACGGTGGACCCGCACGACGGTCTTGATATTTCGCAGCACCCGGATGACATCAGCAAGGTGCTTCCGATCGCGGACTGATACACCCAGTCGCATGGCGGAATGATGCTCATCGCGCTCTGCGATCTCGATCTCTTCTATGTTTGCATTCTGGTCGGCGCAGCCTGCGGCCACGGTGGCGAGCACGCCGCGCTGGTTGGAGACGTCGAGTACGATCTCCACGGTAAATTCCTCCGTCAGGTCGCTGGCCCATTCGACGTCGACCCAGCGGTCAGGCGCGCTGCGGAATTCTGCGACATTGCGACAGGACGGGTGGTGTATGACGATGCCCCGGCCGGCGGTGATGAATCCCATGATGGGATCACCCGGGATCGGGTGGCAGCATTTCGGAAGCGTGACCACCATGCCCTCGGTACCATGGATCAGCAGCGGCGGGGGGGCATCTGCGCGGCGTTTGCGGCGCCGTGTAGTGGTTGTTTCCTCTGGCTCGGCCACACCTGGAACCAGCGCGCGGGCGACCAGCGGTGCCGGGCGCATACCCAGCCCGATGTGCGCCAGAAGCTCGTTGAGGTCAGGCAGGTTGAAGCTCTCCAGCGCGGTGCTGAGCTGGGCCTGCTCAAGCGACTCCAGGGCTGTGCCCAGAGATTCAAGCTCGCGTTCCAGCATGCGTTTGCCCAGCGTGCGAGCTTCGTCCTGATGAAGATTTTTCAAGAAATGCCGGATGTTGGCCCGCGCTTTCCCGGTCACCACGAAGTTGAGCCAGGCCGGGTTGGGACGCGCGCCGGGCGCGGTCACAATCTCGATTGAGTCTCCGGTCTTCAGCTGGGTGCCAAGTGGTACCAGGCGACGGTCGACCCGGCAGCCGACACAGCTGTTGCCGATGTCAGTGTGGATGGCATAGGCGAGATCTACCGCAGTGGCCCCACGGGGCAGCTCCATGATTTCGCCCTTGGGGGTGAATACGTACACCTCATCCGGAAAGAGATCGACTTTGACGTGCTCAAGGAATTCCTGCGAGTCTCCGGCGCGTCGCTGCATCTCGATGACGCCGCGCAGCCAGTCGCGGGCCCGCTTATGTGCGCTTTTGACCACACTGTCCCCTGATTTGTAGAGCCAGTGGGCGGCGATGCCTGCTTCGGCGACCTGATCCATTTCATTCGTGCGGATCTGTACTTCAATCGGGATCCCGAAGGGTCCAAAAAGCACGGTGTGCAGCGACTGGTAGCCGTTTGCTTTGGGGATCGCAATGTAGTCCTTGAACGTCCCGGGCACGGGTTTGTACAGACCATGCACGACGCCCAGCGTGCGATAGCAGGTGTCGACTGAGTCCACGATGATGCGGAAGGCGTAGACATCATGCACTTCGGTGAAGTGCAGGTGCTTTTCCCGCATCTTGGTATAAATGCTGTACAGATGCTTCTCGCGCCCCAGCACGTGCGCTACCAGGGTTTCCTGACGTAGCTGCCGCTTGATGCGGTTCTTTATCTTGGAAATAACTTCCTTGCGATTGCCGCGGATTTTCTGGATCACCCGCTGCAGTACGCCGTGCCGCAGGGGATACAGGGTCAGGAATCCCAGTTCCTCCAGCTCAAGGCGGATTGCGTTCATGCCCAGCCGCTGAGCAATGGGGGCATAGATATCCAGAGTTTCGCGTGCAATACGCCGGCGCTTTTCGGGGCGCAGCGCACCTAATGTCCGCATGTTGTGGAGACGGTCGGCGAGCTTGACCAGGATGACCCGGATGTCGTCGGCCATCGCCATCAGCATTTTCTGGAAGTTCTGCGCCTGAGCCTCGGCGTGAGATTCGAATTCGATCTGGGTCAGCTTGGATAGACCGTCCACAATGTGCGCAACTTCGGAACCGAACTCCGCGCTGATCCGGCCTTTGGCAACAGGTGTGTCTTCAATGACGTCATGCAGCATGGCTGCGATCAGCGTTTCGTGGTCCATGTGCATGGACGCGAGGATCAGCGCGACCGCGAGCGGGTGCTGAATGTAGGGCTCGCCGCTCTGTCGGGTCTGGCCGGCATGGGCCTCTGCCCCGAACTGGTAGGCGCGCCGCAGGTCTTTGGTCTGCTCAGCGGTCAGGTAGGAGCGCGCTTTGCGGCACAGCTCCTCTATGCGCAGTGGCCCTTCAGGAGGCTCTGCGAGCGCGGCAGTTGTCATTGCAGATGGGGTAGGGCCGGTCTGGCCGAGTCAGGGAGGTCACCCGCTGCCCTGTTGGCCG
>Ga0181594_10002702_pt1 | contig 16241 bp, 14 predicted proteins | sample 071ome_18_FD_145603 | JGI IMG/M metagenome (GOLD analysis project Ga0181594, IMG submission 145603) | Coastal salt marsh microbial communities from the Groves Creek Marsh, Skidaway Island, Georgia - 071413BT metaG (spades assembly) | ecosystem: Environmental > Aquatic > Marine > Intertidal zone... | reverse complement strand
CCCCGGCCGCTCGCGACCTGGACCGCATGCTCGACCCCGGTCACATCGACGAGGTGATCCTGGCGGGTACGGCAGGGCGCGACCAGTCGATCCTGGATCTTCTGGATGTATGCCGTCGCCGCGGCATCCCCGTGCGCCTTGCGCCCACCACCGCGCAACTGCTGTCGCATTCGATCCGGGCCGTCCCTGCCCCGGGCCTGCCGCTGTTCGAGTTGCGGCCACCGGTGCTGAGCGGGCTGGCCTTCTTTGCGAAGCGCACCTTCGACATCGTGGTGGGGCTGGTGCTGGTCGTCCTGCTGTCGCCCATCCTCGCGGCGGCCGCCCTGGCCATCTGGCTGGAGGACCGCGGGCCGGTCATCTACCGCAACCGGCGCATGGGGGTGGAGGAGCACCCCTTCGATTGCCTCAAGTTCCGCACCATGCGCGTGGGCGCCGACCAGATGCAGGCGGACCTGGAGCACCGCAACGAGGCCAACGGCGCGCTGTTCAAGATCAGCGACGACCCGCGCATCACCCGGGCGGGGCGCGTGCTCCGGCGCTTCTCCATCGATGAGCTGCCGCAGCTGTTCAACGTGCTGAGGGGCGAGATGTCGCTGGTGGGCCCGCGTCCGCTGCCCGAGCGCGACTACCTGCTGCTGGACGACCTGCACAGGAAGCGTTACCTGGTGCTGCCCGGCATGACGGGCTTGTGGCAGGTGAGTGGCCGCTCGGACCTGTCGTTCGACGAACTCGTGCGCCTGGACTTCTATTACATCGAGACTTGGTCCATCTGGCTGGACCTGGTGATCCTGGTGCGCACCGTTCCCGCGGTGCTGTTCAGGAAGGGCGCGTACTGATGTCCGGGGCGCCCGGCGACGCCGAGCCCGACCCCGACGTGCTGCTGGAGGATCTGCGCCGGGCGGCGGGGGACCCGCCGCTGCCCCCGCTGCGCATCGCCGAGCCCGCGCCCTCGGCGCGCGACGGCGTGTCGGGCAAGGCCGTGGGGTCGTCCCGCCGCGCGGTGATGCGCCTGATCACGCCGGCGCTGGCCGACCTGCTGGCGCAGCTCGAGGCCGATCGCCACCGCATGCAGGCCGAGATCCGGCGGCTGGAGGCCCGCGTGGCGCAGCTCGAGAAGTACGCGCCGCCGGAGGACTGACGGCGCCCGGGCGCCGTTACCCCGATGGACATCGCCTTCGTGGTGCAGCGCTATGGCGCCGAGGTGGCCGGTGGCGCCGAGGCCCTGTGCCGCGATACCGCCCGGGCCTTGGTGCGCGCCGGCGAGGACGTGACGGTGTACACCACCACGGCGCGCGACTACCTCAGCTGGGAGCCCTTCTACCCGCCTGGCAACTGGGTGGACGACGGCGTGGTGGTGCGCCGTTTCGCGGTGGACCCCCCGGATCCGGCCCGCGCGGCCGATCTGGTGCGCCACCTGGGCCTCGTCCCGGGCGACCCGGAGCGGGAGGGGGAATGGGCGAAGGCCCAGGGCCCCGTGTCCCGTGACATGTTGCGCGCTCTGCGGGGAGCAGGGCACCAGGCGGTGGTGTGCTGGACGTACCTGTACGCCACGTCGCAGCTCGCGATGCCGCTGGTGCGCGACCGCGCCGTGCTGGTGCCGCTGGCGCATGAAGAGCCCATGCTGCGGTTCGACCTCACCCGGGGCGTCCTCCGCATGGCCCGCGCCCTGGCGTTCATGGCGCCCGAGGAGCGCCGGCTGGTGGAGGACACCGCGGGGGTGGAGGGCACGCCCGGGGTGGTGGTGGGCGCGGGGCTCGACCCGGCGCCCGATGGCGATGCCCACCGCGCCCGGCGCGCACGCGCGCTGCCCCAACGGTTCGCCTTGTACCTGGGCCGGGTGGATGCCGCGAAGGGCGTGGACGCCCTTATTCGCGCGCATGCCGGTTACCGCGAGGCCGGGGGCCCGCTTGGCCTGGTGCTGGCCGGGCGCGAGGCCCCGGGCATGCGTATCCCCGACTGGGTCACCACCACGGGGTTCATCGGTGACGACGAGCGCGCCGACCTGCTGGACGCCGCAGAGGTGGTGGTGCTGCCCTCGCCCTACGAGAGCCTGTCGCTGGTGGCGCTGGAGGCCTGGCGAGCAGGCCGCCCCACACTGGGCAACGCGCGCGCCCAGGTGGTGGCCGGCCAGACGGCCCGCAGCGGCGGAGGGCTTCTCTACACCGGGCCGGTCACCTACGGGCGCCAGTTGAACCGGCTCGCCGGTGATCCCCGGGAGCGGCGCGACATGGGCGACAGCGGCCGCCGATTTGCCGCGGGCTGGACCTGGGATGCCTGCGTGGGGCGCTGGCGGGAGCTGCTCACTCCCCTTCGCGCCTAGGCGGCACTCCCTCGGAGTCGGCCAGCACCTTGCGGTAGGCGGCGTGCACGCCCCGGTCGATGTCCTGCACGATGGGGTCGCCTTTCAGCGCGTCGCCGCACCGGGCCGTGATGATGTCCACCAGCAGTCCCGACGCCATCCATTCGAAGCCCGGCGGCACGTTCACATGCACGCGCACCCAGTGCAGGTCGTCGCCCAGGTCGTCTGTGCCCGTGACCATCGGTGCTGTGGCGAACCGCACGCCTCCGGGGCCCACCAGCCCGCCGGCTTCGGATGCCGCCCGGGCCACCGGCGCGACATCCGACACCAGCACGCCGATCTCGATGTTGCGCGACCCATGGGGCAGCCGGCGGGCGCCCTTGATGAGTGAGTTGGGCAGGTACATCACGTCGCCGTCGATGGTCTGGATCACGGTCACCCGCAGCGAGGCCTTCTTCACGATGCCCATTGGCAGAGTGGGCTCCAGCCACACCAGGTCGCCCACCGCGTACTGGCCCTCGAACAGGATGAAGAAGCCCGCCACTACGTCCGCCAGCAGTCCCCGCACGGCGAAGCCCAGGACAAGGATGACGAAGGCCGACCCCGAGATGGCCGCCACGCTGCCCGCGCCGAAGACGGTGGCCACGATGCCCACGATGGCCGTGAGCACCACCGTGTAGATGACGCCCGTGGCAAGCGCCGACAGCGCCGTCACCCGCTGGCGCGCCGCGACGGTCTCACCGCGTCGCATCACCCGCGCCGCGGAGCGCCTCTCCACCAGGCGGACGACCCACACGCAGATGAGCGCGGCCACCACGATGATGCCCACCCAGATGAGCACCTCGGCCCACCGGGGCAGCCATGAGATATCGCCGAACATGGTGGCTGCCCGCCCCTAGAGGACCGGCAGGTAGCGCTCCATCTCGAACGGCGTCAGCTGCACGCGGTACTCCTCCCACTCCGCCCGCTTGATCTCGACGAAGCGGTCGTGGGTGTGCTCGCCGAATGCCCGCAGCAGCAGCTCGCTTGCGGCGCCGATCTCGATGGCCTCGCCGAGGGTCTCGGGCAGGCTCTCGATGCCGGCCCGCGCGCGCTCCTCGGGGCCGAACTCGTACAGGTTGGTCTCCATGGGCGCGGGCAGCTCATAGCCCTTCTCGATGCCGTCCAGGCCGGCGTGCAGCAGCGCGGCGAACGTGAGGTAGGGGTTGCATGCGGGGTCGGGGCTGCGCAGTTCGCAGCGCGTGGCCTGCTCCTTGCCCACGTGGTACATCGGCACGCGGATCAGCGCCGAGCGGTTGCGGCGGCTCCACGCGATGTACACCGGGGCCTCGTAGCCCGGCACTAGGCGCTTGTAGGAGTTGACCCACTGGGCGAAAACGCATGAGAGCTCGCGCGCGTGGCGCAACTGACCGGCGATGAACGCTTTGGCGTCGGCGGAGAGCAGGTACTCATCCGCCGGGTCGAAGAAGGCGTTGTTGTCGCCGCGGAAGAGGCTCTGGTGGGTGTGCATCCCCGAGCCGTTCTCGTTCGCGAGCGGCTTGGGCATGAACGTGGCGTACACCCCGTGCCGGTGCGCCACCTCCTTCACCACGGTGCGGTAGGTCATGACGTTGTCGGCCATGCGCAGGGCGTCGTCGTACCGCATGTCGATTTCGTGCTGGCTGGGTGCCACCTCGTGGTGGGAGTACTCCACGCGGATTCCCATGGCCTCCAGCGCCAGCACGGTGTCGCGCCGTAGGTCGCTGGCGGCATCCAGCGTGGTCAGGTCGAAGTAGCCACCCTGGTCCAGCGGCTCGGTGCCATCGCTCGTGCGGAAGTAAAAGAACTCGAGCTCGGGGCCGATGTAGAAGTGGTCGTAGCCCATCCCCTTGGCGCGCTCGAGCGCGCGCCTCAGGATGTGCCGGGGGTCACCCTCGTACGGCTCGCCTGTGGGCAGGCGGATGTCGCAGAACATGCGGGCCACGCCCTGCTCGGTGGGCCGGTAGGGCAGCACCTGGAACGTGCCGAGGTCGGGCATGGCGATCATGTCCGACTCCTCGATGGCGTTGAACCCCGTGATGGATGAGCCATCGAAGCCCATGCCGCTCTCCATCGCGGCGGGCAGCTCCTCGCGCGTGACCGCGAAGCTCTTCAGCTGGCCCAGCACATCCGTGAACCACAGGCGGATGAACTTGATGTCGCGCTCCTCGCAGAGCGCCAGGATCTCATCGCGTGTCATGCCGCGAAACTACCGGACGTGTGGGGGTCCGGCGCGGGAAGAGGGGATCTTCGCGGTCGGACCTCTTCGAACGGTCCTCCCCACGAAATCCCCTCTTCCCGCGCCGGACCGCACTTCCGTTGCGCCGCACATCCCGGACTTTCGACAAGCCCGCCGGGGTAGCCGGGCGGCGGCACGTCGCACGAAGAGGGCGCCGGCCCGCGGAGCGCGCCGCAAAGGCACGAGGGGGTGGGATTTCGGTTGAGGACCGTTCGAAGAGGTCCGATGCCGAAGATCCCACCCCCTCGTGCCGTCCAGGGAGATGCGACGCGTGCGTGCGCCTACTTCACGAACAGCATCTCCTGGTACTTCGGCAGCGGCCACAGGTCGTCGGCCACGATCAGCTCCAGGTCGTCCGCCACCTCGCGGGCGCTCACCATCGCCGGCAGCACCTTGTCGCGCATGTACTGGGCGTGCTTGATGGGCGTGCCATGCGGGTGGTTGGCGTTCGCGGCCTCCAGCACCTTCAGGCGCGACACCAGCTCCTCGGTGAGTCCCCGCACCTCGTCGGTGAGGGAGTCGATGCCGGCCTCATCGCACATCGTCACCTGCCGCAGTGCGGCGGGCACGATGAGCGTCCGCCCCATGTTGGCGGCGGTCTCGGCCTCGATGTTGACCTTGGTGATGTACTGCTCCACGTACACGTCGTAGCGCGCCTGCAGCTCGCGCTTGTCGAGCACCTTGTACTTGCTGAACACCTGCACCGTGGACGGCGAGATGAACTGCGGCAGGGCGTCCGGCGTGGTGCGCAGGTTGAGCAGGCCGCGCCTCTCGGCCTCCTCGTGCCAGGCCTCCGAGTAGCCGTCGCCATCGAACACCACGCGGCCGTGCTCACGGTAGACGTCGCCCACCACGTCCACCACAGCGGTCTCCAGCTTGGCGCCGCGCTTGGCCAGCTTCTTCTTCAGGTCGCCCGCCATCGCGTCGATCGACTCGGCCACGATGGTATTCAGCACCGTGTTCGGCATGCCGAGCTCCTGGTTGGCGCCGAGGGCACGGAACTCGAACTTGTTACCGGTGAAGGCGAACGGGCTGGTGCGGTTGCGGTCGCCCGCGTGCAGCGGCATGTGCGGCAGCACCGGCGTGCCCAGGCCCAGGAATGACTTGGGCGTGCTCTTGTGGGTCTTGCCCTTGGCGATCGCCTGGAACACACGCTCGATCTCCGAGCCCAGGTAGATGGAGATGATCGCCGGCGGGGCCTCGTTGGCACCCAGGCGGTGGTCCTGCCCGGCGTTGGCCACCGTGGCGCGGAGCAGGCCCTGGTGCTTGTCCACCGCGCGAATGACGGCCGCGGCGAAGAACAGGAACTGCAGGTTCTCGTACGGCGTGTCGCCCGGGTCGAGCAGGTTGTGCCCGGTCTCGGTGCTCATGGACCAGTTGTTGTGCTTTCCCGAGCCATTGACGCCTGCGAAGGGCTTCTCGTGCAGCAGGGCCACCAGGCCGTAGTTGCGCGCCACCCTCTGCAGTGTCTGCATGATCAGGTGCTGGTGGTCCGCGCCCACGCTGGACTTCTCGAAGATGGGCGCCACCTCGTACTGGGCCGGCGCCACCTCGTTGTGGCGCGTCTTGATCGGCACACCCAGGCGCGCCAGCTCGCGCTCCACCTCCATCATGCAGGCCAGCACGCGCTCGGGGATCGACCCGAAGTAGTGGTCGTCCAGCTCATGCCCCTTGGGCGGCTTGGCCCCGTACAGCGTGCGCCCGGTGTTGATGAGGTCGGGGCGCTCGTAGTAGTACTGCTCGTCGATCAGGAAGTACTCCTGCTCGGCGCCGACCGTGGTGAACACGCGCTGGGCGTCGTGGTCGCCGAAGAGGTCCAGCGCCTTCAGGGCGGCCGTGCTGAGGGCCTCCATCGAGCGCAGAAGCGGGATCTTGTTGTCCAGCGCCTCGCCGGTCCACGACATGAACGCCGTGGGGATGCACAGGGTGGCGCCGTTCGGGTTCTCCAGGATGAACGCCGGGCTGGTCGGGTCCCACGCGGTGTAGCCGCGGGCCTCGAAGGTGGCGCGGATGCCACCGGTGGGGAACGACGACGCATCCGGCTCGGCCTGGATCAGCTCCTTGCCCGAGAACTCGGCGATGCTCATGCCGTCCCCGGTCGGGCCGAAGAACGAGTCGTGCTTCTCGGCGGTCGACCCGGTGAGGGGCTGGAACCAGTGGGTGTAGTGGGTGGCGCCCTTCGCAAGGGCCCAGTCCTTCATGGCCGACGCCACGGCGTCCGCGATGGAGGGGTCCAGCTCCTCCCCGCGCTCGATCGTGGCCTGCAGCTTGCGGTACACGCCCTTGGGCAGGCGCGCGCGCTGCGCGGCGGGGCCAAACACGTTCTCCGCGTAGACATTGTTCTCCGGGAGCGTGAGGTCAACCACCTCGATGGCCGATCCATTGGCCATCCACTGTGCTGCGCCGAGGTTCTTGTGTCGCGTCGGCATGTGGGGTTCCGTCCTCCTGATGTGTGTCGCGCGCGGCGCATTGGCGGGCCATGGGCCTCCGGGAACGCGGAGCGCGCCGGGTTCTGTGTACCGGCGTGGTGAGAATACGGCCGACCCCTGGGCCTGGCTGTCTGTCGGGGGCCAATAACCGTTCCGCTCCCATTATCCATGTGGATAACCAGCCCCGCCGCCCCTTGCCCGGCGGGCGGGGGTGCATCATGCTTCGCAGGTGAGCACGCGGACCAAGAGCAGGCAGCGGGCGACGTCCGCTCCCGCCGGCAGGCCCCTCGCGGAGATCCTGGCGCTGCCGGCGCTCGAGGGCGCGCAGTTGGTGCCCGCGGACGCGGGGGATCAGGTGCGCGTGTGCGCGGTGGTGCTGGACGACCCCGGGGCCCGTTCCGAGGACGCCGCCCTGCTGGTGTCGGTGGAGGGCATCCCGAAGACCCCTCCCACGGGCGTGGTGGCCGTCATCACGCGCGCGTCGGTGTCGGGGAAGCCCGCCGTTCCGGTCATCACCATCCCCGACGACCGCCCATGGGGAGATGTGATCGGGGCGATCCACGCGCATGTCTCGGGTCGCGCGCGTGAGATGGAGGCGCGCGACGCCCTGCGGCGGGTGCTGATCGCAGGTCAGGGGGCGCCGGGCATCGCCGAGGCGGCCGGCGAGGTACTGGGCACCCCGGTGGCCATCCTCGATGAGTACCTCGACGTGCTGAGCACCTCGGGCCTCACCGATGCCCGTGACGACTCCCTGCGCGGGGCCATCGAAGCGGCGCGTTCCCACGGCCCGGCCTCGCTGCTCGGGCCGTTCACCGAGGCGGGCATCAAGGGGGCGCACATCCTGCGCCTCACCAGTCCGGGCAGTGACGACCTCGCCGGCGTGCTGGTGTCCTGGGGGCCGAAGCCCGCGCCGGGCGACCCGGCACTTATCGCCCTGGCTGACGCCCTGCTGGTGGAACGCCGCCGGGAGGACACCCGGGTGGACACCGAGGCCCGCCTGCGCGGCGAGCTGATCGAGGAACTCCTGGCCGGCGAGGTGGTCAGCCGGGAGTCGCTGGTGCGCCGTGCGCGTCACCTGGGGGCCGATCTGTCGATGGGCGCCGTTGCGCTGGTGGGGACCCTGCAGGACCCGCACGAGAGCGGGCGGGTCATCTCCGATCCGCGTCTCATCCGCCGGTTCATGCAGCAGACCCGGGGCGTGCTGGAACTCCATTGGCCGCGCGCGCTGGTGGACTGGCATGAGGGCCTGCTGGTCATCCTGCTGCCCAAGCGCGCGGAAGGGGAGGAGGGCGAGAGCGCCGAGGAGCTCGCGCACACCCTCGCGCGGCGCCTGCTGGCCGCAACGGGCCCCACGGTGCCCGGCCTCACGCTCACCCTCGCGCTGTCGCGGCAGCAGGACGACCCCGAGAAGCTCGGGTCGGCCATCGACGAGGCCCAGCTGGCCCTGTCGATCGGCGAGAAGCTGGGGCGCTCCGGCGAGGTGGTCACGTTCGAGGAGACGGGCACCTACAAGCTGCTGTTCCAGGTGTTCGCGGACCGGCCCGAGGAGATCGAGGCCTTCTTCGAGCAGACCATGGCCCCGCTGGTGCGCTACGACGAGCAGTACCAGACCGAGCTGGTGGGAACCGTGGCCACCTACCTGGATCTCGACTGCAACCTGGCCGCCACGGCCCAGACGCTGTACACGCACCGCCACACCATCCGGTACCGGCTGGACCGCATCACCGAGCTCGCCGGCCTCGACATCGGCAAGACCGACGACCGCGAGAAGCTGTCACTGGGCCTCAAGGCGATGCGCCTACTGGGCCGCACGGTGGCGGCACCGATGCGCGAGAAGCCCCAGCACGGCACAAAGGCCGCCCGCGGCACGAAGGGCTAGGCGGCCGGCCCCCGCTCTGGCCCCCGGGCGAATGCCTGCCGCAGGCGTTCCGTGATCGGGCCCGGGGTGCCCCTGCCCACGGGGGTGCCGTCGATGGCCAGCACCGGGGTGACGCCCGTCAGGCCGTTGCTCAGGAACATCTCGTCGCATGCGCGCCATTCGGGCTCTGCGATGGGCCGCACCTGCACCGGGATGCCCTCGGCCGCCGCGGCCTCGATCAGGACATCGCGGGTGACGCCGCCGAGGATGCCGTCGACCGGTGGAGTGGCCAGGGTCCCCGCGCTCACCACGAACACGTTGGCGGCGTCGGATTCGCCCAGGCTCCCGTGGGAGTCGAGCAGCAGCGCGTGGTCGGCGCCGGCCGCCACCGCACGACGGTGCGCCAGGCGGTGCCCGGCATACGACAGCGTCTTGTGCTCGCGGATCTCCTCGCCCGGAAACCATGTGCCGGGCAGCGCCGCCACGGCCACCCCGGTCGGCTGTCCGCCTGCGTGCTCGGTGGCCTCCACCAGCAGGGTGGGGCGCGATGTGACCGTCACGCGCACCCTGTGCACACCGCCGTCGATGGCCGCGAGTACCTCCTGCACGGCGGCCCGTACCTGGTCGGTGGATGGGGCGGGGGCCAGCCCGAGCGCCGCGATGGACGCGCCGAGGCGGGTCAGGTGGCGCTCCAGGAGGGGCACGGCGCCGTGCTCGGCGCGCATGGTCTCGAACAGGCCGTCGCCCCACCGCACCCCGGGATCGGTGATGGGCAGTGCCGTGCCGTCCGGGTCCACGATGGCGCCGTCCAGCCACACCACGTGGCTCATGGTGCCGTGGCCCCCACGGCCGCGAGGAACGGCGCCGCCTTCCGCCAGGCCTCCTCGCATTCGGCCACCGGATCGCTGTCCCACACCACGGCGCCGCCCGACCAGTACTGGGCGCGGGGCACATCGCGCGGGATCCACGCCGTGCGGATGGTGACCGACGCATCCACCGAACCATCGGTGCCGACGGCGATGACGCTTCCGAAGGCGGGTCCGCGACCCACGGGCTCGATCTCACGGATCACCTCCAGCGCGCGCACCTTGGGAGCGCCGGTCACCGAGCCCGCGGGGAAGACCGCGCGCAGCACGTCGGCCGGACCGGCGTCGTCGCGCACCTCGGCGCGCACCGCGCTGACCATGTGGTCGGCGTAGGCCGTCACGAGCGGGTCCATCAGCCGGGGCACCGACACCCCGCCCGGACGCGCGATGCGCCCCAGGTCGTTCCGCACCAGGTCCACGATCATCACGTGCTCGGCGCGGTCCTTGGTGCTCGCCGCGAGCGCCGCGAAGTCGCCGGGGGCCGAGGTGCCCTTGATGGGCTCGCTCCATGCCACGCCGTGCTGTGCGGCCACCATGCGCTCGGGAGAGGCCGAGATGACGGCGCCCTCGGGCAGGTCCAGATAGGCCCGGTGCGCGGCCGGGCCCGCCGCGGTCCACAGGGCGCGCGCCAGGGCGGCGGGGCCCGCTGCCCACCCCGCGTCGAGCCGCTGCACCAGGTTCACCTGGTAGATGTCGCCGGCCCGGATGAGTTCGCGGGCGCTCTCCACGGCGGCCTCGTACATGGCCCCGGGCAGTGATGAGCGCACGTCCGTTCCCGGTGGCGGCACGCGCGGCAGCCCGCCGGTCCGGGTGTGCACGGCATCCATCAGGGCGTCCGCCGCGGGGCACGGGCCTTCAGCCATCAGGGCGGCCCGGCCGTCGTCGTCCACCACGATCACCGCGGGATACCGCGCCACGTCGCCCGCCGGTGGCCCGGCATCATCGGGCGGGGATCCGGGCAGCAGCTCCACCGTTCCCGCCAGGCGATCGGCCAGCAGGCCGATCCATCCCCCCGCCATGGGATCCCCGCCGCGCCATGCGCGCGGTGGGCGCCGGAGCGCATCCCACACCGATGCCCCCGTGGCGACCTCGTCGGGGCAGGCGGCCACGATGGTGCGGCCCAGGTGACGGACCAGCACGGGCCGGTCCAGGTGCAGCACCTGGGCGAGCAGGGCGTCGGCGGAGACCCGCCCGGCCAGCGGGGTGGCCATGGGCCCTCGGCTGCGTGCGAGAATGCGGTGGCCCGGCATCGCCCGCGACGCTACACAACGACGAGAGGGTTTCCCGACGTGCGCCACACCATCGCCTTCCAGGCCACCGCGTTCCAGGCCGCCCCGGTGGATGTCCAGATCGAGGTGCCCGACGGCGAGGAGGCTCCCGAGCCCGAGCAGATCCCGGAGGCCATCATGGTATTCCTGGGCGGACCCTCGGTTCAGGTGAGCGCCTTTGTCAGTCGGCAGGATGCCGCGAACCTGATGGACGCCTTCACGCAGGCCGAGCCCATGCGCGGCGACATGCCGCCCGACGCGCAGAACTGGGAGCCGGAGGAGACCGTGCTGCCCGCCGCCATGCTGTTCGGCGTGAACATCGAAAGCCTGGTGGGCGCGGCCGTCACGCCGCCGCATGAGAACCCCGAGGTCGGGATCGTGCCGCACTGGACCATCCAGCTGCAGGACGCCGACGGGTCGTCCGCGCAGCTCGCGGTGTCGGATGCCCTGTGCGTCACCATCATCCGCACGCTGTCGCAGATCGCCAATGGCGAGTTGGAGGAGGCTGACGAGGGCGGGGCCATTGACGGCCTGGTGGACCCCGACCTTGCCGAGGACACCGAGGGGTGAGCCCGGCCGGGCTCACCCCGTAGCGGCCCGACGTGGAGTTCTTCGCTGACATCGAGTTCACCCCGCAGCGGGTGAGCGTCATCCTCATGCTGGTGGCCTTCGTGGCCACGTTCCTCATCACGCGCGGCATCACGCGCCGCATCCGCAGCCAGCGGCTGGCCGATGCCCAGGCCGATGCGGACGCCGCGGCAGCGGAGGCGCAGCCCGACGAGGGTGGCCGCAAGGTCATCCGCGACATCGAGATCGGCGGGGTGCACATCCACCACCAGGTGTGGGGGCTGCTGCTCATGCTGGTGTCGGGGATGCTGCAGTTCGCGTTCGAGCCGTCAACGCCCTGGCTGCAGATCACCGCGGTCATGTTCGGCATCGGTGCCGCACTGGTGCTGGACGAGTTCGCGCTCTGGCTGCATCTGGATGACGTCTACTGGAGCTCGGCCGGCGGCAAGTCGGTGGATGCCGTCCTCGCCACCGCATGCGTGATGACCCTGCTGCTCCTGGGTTACGGACCGCTGGGCATCTCCACCACGGAGATCGACGATGCCCCCATCGCCATTCCACTCATCATCGCGGTCAACATGACCCTGGTGGTGATCACTGTGATGAAGGGGAAGATCGTGATGGCCGCGATCGGGTTCTTCTTCCCGATACTCACGCTGATCGGGGCCATCCGCCTGGCGCGGGTGCCCAGTTGGTGGGCCAGGCGTCGCTACGAGACCCGGCCGGCCAAGCGGCAGAAGGCCATCGCGCGCGAGGAGCGCACCCGCCGCCGCATCACGCGCATCCGCATGGCCCTGGGCGGCGCGCCCGACCCCTCCTAGCTCTTCACCACCACGGCGAGCAGCGACTGCAGCCCCGGCCCCTTCCAGCGGCGGTCGTCGAAGTACGCCACCACCTGGGTCACCTCGCGCGCACGCCGCAGCACTGATCGCGACGCGTTGCAGACCACCCCGGCACGTGACACCGACCACACCGGCAGGTCGGCGGATGAGTTGCCTGCGTAGTCGAAGGCGCGGGATCCGAACGCCTGCGCCAGCCGGTCGGCCTTGCGCGTACCCGTGAGGTGCTCCGGGGGGATCGCCCCGATGGCCTCGTCGAACACGCCCACGTACTCGGCCACGGCGTCGGCCATCTCCTGCGTGGACCCGCTGGCCAGGATGATGCGCCGCCCGTCATCTGACTGCGCGCGCAGGTAGGCCACCACCGAGGGTGAGTAGTGGAGGCGCGAGGGATCGAGCCCTGCCTCGCGCCATAGGAAGTGCCGCCCGTGCGCGTGTGAGCGCCGGAACTCACCGAGTGCGCTGGTCGTGCGGTGGGGTGCCCGCCGTGCCATCTCGCCCGCCAGTTGCAGCAGCGTGTCGCGGGTGACCAGCGTGCCGTCGAGGTCGACGACCAGTGGAGGGGTGGGGCCTATGCGGTGACGGCCTCGGCGGTATCCGGCACCGACAGCCTGCGGACCGCGGCCACGAGTTCGGACCCGCCGTCGCGGGCCATGTCGTGGCCGGCGCCCTCCACCACGTCGAACGTGGCGGCACGCAGCCAGATGGCCAGCTCGCGCTGGTCCTGCGCCGGCACGGCCTTGTCGTCCTCGCCGGCGATGATGGCCACGGGTGCGTCCACCTGCGCCAGCGCGCCGCGCCAGTCGGGCCGCGTGGCCATGGCCTCGGCGGCCAGTGCCTGGCCCTCGTCGCGGTTGCGCTCGCGGAGTGCGCGGGCGATCAGCATCCAGCGGTCGCGTCCGTCGGACTCCTCGCCACGCGGGCCGATGCCCGACAGCACCAGGCCGCTCACCAGACCGGGGTGCCCCAGCGCGAGCGCCAGGGCGGTGGCCCCGCCCAGGCCGATGCCCAGCATCACTGCGCCGCCGCCCTCGCCGGCGACCAGGCGGGCGACGTCCGACGCGAAGTCGTCGATGCTCCACGGCCCGGCGGGGCACGGGGAGTCCCCGTGGCCGCGGAGCTCGGGGATCATCACCCGGTGGTTGCTCAGCAGCGGCTTGAGGGCCTTCTGCAGGTCCTTGGCCGGCCGGCCGACGTCATGGAGTGCCACCACCAGAGGGCCATCGCCCTTGGTGGTCACATTCAGGTCAATTGCAGGCGGAAGTGAAGGCATATGCGCCCAAAGATACCGCGGTCAGGCTGCTCCAGTCAAAAAACATCTCTACGAGCAGGCACGATCCGATTGGCCTCAGGGGGCGATCGATAGCACCAGGTCGGCGAACTCCGCCGGGTGCTCCAGGGCCGTCATGTGGCCTGCCCCGCCCATCACGGCCAGCCGGGCGCCGGGGATGGACGCGGCCATTGCGGTTGCGACGGCCGGCGGGGTGACGGCGTCGTGCTCGCCCACCACCACCAGCGTGGGCACACGGATGGCGGGCAGCAGCCCGAGGTGGTCCGCGCGGCCCGCGATGGCCATCGTTGCGTCGGCCATCGCGCCCGCCGACTGCGCGCCTGCCACGTGCTGCAGGCGGGCAACTGCAGACGGCGCCGCGCCCGGCCACATGGCCCGGGGGATGAACGCCTCCAGGAACGGTCCGCTGCCCGACGCCCGTAGGCCCTCTGCCGTCGCCCGCCGGGCCTCCAGGCCCTCGGGGGGCTCCCCCTCGGCCCGGGTATCGGCCAGCACCAGAGCGCTCACCACCTGCGGGTGACGGGCCAGCAGCGCCAGCGCCAGGTACCCGCCCATCGAGAGGCCCACCACGATTGCCCCCGCAGGTATCTCCCCGGCCAGCCGGCCGGCCTCGGCGTCCATCGTCCAGTCGGGCTCCTCCGGCCGGGCTCCGAAGCCCGGCAGGTCGGGTGTGCTCACCCGGTGGCCCGCGGCCTCCAGCACCGGCGCCACCTCGTCCCAGAACGTGTGGTCCACCGGGAATGGGTGCAGCAGCACGATGTCGGCCATCAGGGTCCCCCTCTTCCGGTTCCGGTGAGGATGAGGCCCGGCATCGCGAACTCCACCCGCCCGTCGTGCGTGAACGGCGCGAGCGCCGGCGCCAGGGCACGCGTGAGCTCTCCCGCCCGTGCGGGGTCGTCCAGGCCCAGCGAGGTGGCATACGCATCGGCGATGACTGCGACGCCGGGGAACCGCGCCATCACCATGTGGCGCTTCACTTGCGCGCCGGGCAGTCCGGCGCCCTCCGCGACCCCCTGCAGCGCCTGGGGATCGCCCATCGAGAACGCACGGCGCAGCAGCTCTGATGCCCCCGCGCCTCCCACCTGCTCCAGCGCCGCGCAGATGGCGGCCATGCCCGGCAGTTCGTCCAGCGATCCCCAGGTGGAGATGACGACCGGCCCGCCCGGTCGCACGGCACCCGCCATATCCCGTACCGACGCGACGGGGTCGTCCATGAACATCAGCGCGAAGCTGGAGGCCAGCGCGTGCGCGCCGCCCGGTGGCGCGGGCAGGGCATCGGCCGTGCCCTGCACCCACCGGGCCCCGGGTACCTGCCGCGCCGCCGCCCGGTCGAGCATGCCCCGCGATGGATCCACGCCGATGATCTCCCGCCACCCGGCGGCGGCCAGGTGCGTCGCCAGCACCCCGGTGCCGCAGCCCACATCCAGCACGGCGCCCCGGGGCGGGCCGAGCAGCCCCACCACGTGGGTGGCCCAGTCGTCGAAGAACGCGGGCACCAGGTGCTGGTCATATGCGACCGCCCCGGAGTCGAAGATCCGGGTCGACCCCGCGTCGGTCATCCGGCCAGGCCCAGCGCAATGCGGGCGCGGACATCGTTCGGGCTGAGGGCGAGAACCTCACGCCATGCGGCGTCGCCCCTGGGCGTATCGCCAAATGCGATGGCGAGAAGGACCCATCCGGCCGGGTTCGCGGGTTGCACCTCGGTGGCACGCTCTGCGGACGTCCGCAGGCCGACCGGATCCCCCAGCAACGCTGCCGCGCGAGCGCGCAGCAACCATGGCTGGATCGCGAGCGGGTTGAGCCCTGACGCCACGCGTGCGCGCTGCTCTGCAATCGCTGGCTGACCGGCGGCGATTGCCTGATTGCCTGACGCCACCTTCTCCTGGCTCCACCACGGCACCAGCGCGCTCAGTGCGATGACGGGCACCAGCCCCCAGGCGCTCGCCACCACCGCCCGGGGCACGCTGTGCCCCGGTGGCGCAGGGCCGGGCGTCGCTGCGGCGATCACCACGCCGCCCGCCGCCATCGCCGCGGTGGTGAGGGCGGGCACGGTCCAGGTCCAATCCAGTTGCGACTGCAGCAGGAACGCCGCGAACACCGCAAGTGGCAGGGCCACCTCGGGCGGGGCGTTCGCCTGCCATGCCCGTATCGCGGCCCATGCCACGCCGGCGACGATGCAGGCCAGCAGCGCCACGCCCACGATGCCCAGCCCCGATGCGATCTCCAGCACCAGGTTGTGTGGCTGGCGAACGTTGAGTCGATCCTCTCCGGACGACCGCTCACGCAGGTGGACGAGGGGGAATGATCCGGCCCCTTCGCCAATCGCCGGGTGGCCTTGGGCGGATCGGGCGGCTTCGCCCCACCACTGCAGCCGTTGGTTGGTGTCAAGGCTGCCGAGGCGACCCGGGGTGTTCGCCAGTCCCCCGGAACTGCCGGTGACCTCGGCGGTGCGCGCCGAGATCCATGCGCCCACCTCGCGCGGCTGCGCGAGCGCGTAGACCCCCGCCACGGCCACTGCGGCCACCACCGCCACGACGCCGCCGGTCGCGGCCCGGCGCCGGGTGAGG
>Ga0181594_10002700_pt1 | contig 16253 bp, 6 predicted proteins | sample 071ome_18_FD_145603 | JGI IMG/M metagenome (GOLD analysis project Ga0181594, IMG submission 145603) | Coastal salt marsh microbial communities from the Groves Creek Marsh, Skidaway Island, Georgia - 071413BT metaG (spades assembly) | ecosystem: Environmental > Aquatic > Marine > Intertidal zone... | reverse complement strand
GGGGTTGGCGAAGGCAACGTCTTTTGGTTTTGCGGCCGCCGGTTTGGCCTGCGCGACCTTCTTTGGCGCGACATAGACCTTGGGTTGCGCCTGGTCCCAGGCGGCCTTGCTCACCGACTTCTTCCGGTGGGCGAAGACATAGGTTCCCTTCTTGTTGCCAATGATGAGGTCGTCGAGTCCATCGCCGTTGAAATCCGCCACGCCGATCTGCCGGCCGACGCCGGAATCGCCGTCGATCTGGTAGGGCAGGAAATCCACCTTGCCGCCGTCGCGCGTGAGCTTGAACCAGTAGATGACCGGGGCTGCGCCGGGCTCGGGGTCCTTGTTTGGGCCGTGCGCCCAGTAGGTCTTGCCGGTGACGATGTCCTTGAGGCCGTCGCCGTCCATGTCGAACAACTCGACCGCGTGAAGCTGAGAGAACTTGACGCCGTATTTGTTCTCGTCGCGTTCCTTGTTCATGAAAATGTGCATCTTGAACTTCGGATGGCCGTTGGCGTCCTTGTCGGCGAGTTGTTCGTGCCAGGCGAGGCCGTAGCCGTGGGCCGCGACGCTGGTGATGACATCGTTGCGGCCGTCGTCGTTGACGTCGTAGGCGTACATCTGCGCGCCGCCTCCGGGGCTGAACATCGCGGGGTGCAGGGTCCAAAGCCCGCCGAGCTTCTTCGGTTGTTCCCACCAACCGCTCTTGAACAGGATGTCCTGACGGCCGTCGCCATTGACATCGCCGAGGCCGAGGCCGTGCGTGTAGCGCTGCCAGTTGCCGCCCTTTGAGATGGCGGTGAATTTCCAGGGTCTGGTTGGCGCGTTCCAGTCCGGCTCCGCGTAGCCGAAGTTGCCCTCGAAGTTGCAGACGATCTCGGGCTTTCCGTCGCCGGTCAGGTCGGCGAAGGTGGGGGATTCATTGTCGACGTTGGGAAAGACCGCGTGCCGTTCCCAATGCTTCTCCGCGCCCTTGGGGTTCAGGTAGAGATAGGCCGGCGTGTGGGGCAGGCCGTAGGTGAGCACGTCGTTCCAGCCGTCGCCGTTGAAGTCGTGGGCGAAGGCAAAGAAGTTGTCGGTCGAATAGGCGTTGCGATTGCCGAGCGCGCCCACGAAGCCGGGGATGGTCTTCTCCGTGCCGTCCTTCCCCTTGAGCTTGAAGGTCGTCGTGTCGGGATAGATCTCGTGGCGCTGCTTGAAGTCCGGGCCCTCCCACCAATAGGGGCCGCAGATGGCGTCGGGTTTGCCGTCGTTGTTCAGATCGCCGAAGTTCGCGCCCTCGCTCCAATAATGCTGGTCGAGGTGATGCTTCTCAAAGGTATGAATCGTATAGTCTGCCGCGGTCGCGGAAACCGCGCCAACGGCCAAGGCGCCCAGGAAGGGGAGAAGTCGGTTCATGGCGCACAGTGATACGCCTTGGACGGCTGGGGTAAAGACTGAATATCGGGTTGTGGAACAAGTGCGCGCCCAGCTCTTCAGCCGTCTTGGCTTCGTGGTCGCGGAGGAGTTGGATGATGTCCGCATTCTTGTCCGGGTTTCGCTGGGCAATATCGAGGGCTGTTCGTGGCCCGGTGGAGCCGTGGTTCTTCACCGCGTTGATGGCGGCGCCTCATTTTGGCGCCTGTGCGTTCACCGCCAGGTAGCTTTCTCTCTCGTAGGAGGAGCGCGTTCGCGACGGCGGAAAGATTCGATGCCAACCGGGGCGCCGACGCTGTCCACCCGGGCCAATAGTCGTGGATGTCGAAGAAGGGCCGATTGTTCTCTGTCAGGGAACTCATGTTCGGCCGGATCCAAGCGCCTCGTCGCCCGCGGGGCTAAGCCAGCACGCCGTTCACCACGTTGCCGAAGATATTGGTGAGGCGGAAATTTCGGCCTTCGTGGTGGAAGGTGAGCTTCTCGTGATCGAGGCCGAGGAGATGCAGGATGGTGGCGTGGAAGTCGTGCACGTGAACGGGGTCCCGGGCGATGGTCAGGCCGAAGTCGTCGGTGGCTCCGTGGACGTGGCCGCCCTTGACGCCGCCGCCGGCCAGCCAGCAGGTGAAGGCCTTGGCGTGGTGATTGCGGCCGCCGTTGCCGCCGTAGGCCGTGCGGCCGAACTCGGAGGCGCAGATCACAAGGGTGTCCTCGAGCATGCCGCGTTCCTTGAGGTCCTTGATCAGCGCGGCGATGGGTTGGTCGACCTTCTTGGCGAGCGGGCCGTTGCCCTTGATCTTGCTGTGGCGGTCCCAGTTGCCGCTGGAGCCGGTGTCGACCAGTTCGATGAAGCGCACGCCGCTTTCGGCCATGCGTCGCGCGACGAGGGTCTGCCAACCGAAGCTGCGCCGGTCGCCGCGCTTGACGCCGTACATCTCCAGGGTGCGGTCGTTTTCGTCCTTGAGGTCGAAGAGTTCGGGCGCGAGGCGCTGGAGGTTGGCGGCGGTTTCGAAGCTCAGCATTCGGGCGGCGAGTTCCCCGTCGCGCCGCGAGTTGAAATGGCGTTGATTGAGCCGCTTCAGCATGGCCAGTTCGGCCTGTTGGAGGGATGAGGGGTTGTCCTTCTGCGGGGTGAGGTGGGGGATGATTTCATCGCCGGGCTTGAGGCGCACGCCCTGGTGGTAGGCGGGCAGGAAGTTGGAGTCCCAGACCTGGGCGCCGGCGTAGGGTTTGCGCTCCGCGAAGACAACATGCGAGGGAAGGTTGATGTTCTCGGAGCCGATTCCGTAGCTGACCCAGGCTCCCATGCCGGGCCAGGCGACGCCGTTGGAGCCGGTGTGCATGTGCAGCGTCGCCTCGAAGTGATCGTTGTGGTCGCCGTGCAGGGAGCGGATCAGGCAGAGGTCGTCCGCGACCCCGGCGACATGCGGGAACAGGTCGGTGATCTCAAGTCCGCTTTGGCCGCGCGGCTGGTGCGCCCAGGGGGAGCCGACGAACTTCTGGGAGTCCCGGCTGGATCTCTTGTAGGCTTGGCCGTCGCGCTTGTTGAGTTCCGGCTTGGGGTCGAAGGAATCGACATGCGACATGCCGCCGGTGAGGAAGAACATGATGACGCGCTTGGCCTTGGGCGCGTAATGCGGCGGACGCGCGGCGAGCGGATGCGGCTCTGACGCCGTCGACGCCAGGACGGGGAGCAGTCGGTTGGAAAGGCCGTAGCCCGCGCAGGCGCCGCCGAGGGCGACGGAGCGCTTCAGCAACGAACGGCGGGAGAGGGCCGGCCGGTCGAGCCGCGAGCTGGCGGATAGGGGAGGTTGTGGGCGCTTCTTCATCTCAATCGACATATATGAATTCGTTCCCGGACAGGAGGATTCGGCAAAGACTGGTCCAGGCGCGGGTTTCGCGCTCCTCCGGCTTGACGTCGCCCGGGACGCGCGCGGCATGCGCTTTGACATATTCCGTCAGGGCCTTGGTTTCCTCGGACGATGGTTTGCGCGCGTAGGCGAGTTCGTAGCTCAGTTCGATTCGTTTGGCGGGATCATCGGAATGAGCGGCCAGACGGTGGGCCAGCGACCCGGCGTTGGTCTTGAGGAAGTCGCTGTTCATCCAGAACAGCGACTGCAGCGGCACGGTGGAGACGTTGCGCTTGGCGGTGCATTCATTGGGGTCCGGGCCGTTGAAGGTTTCCATGTAGGGGTGCTTGCCGAGGCGGCGCGAAGGCAGGTAGACCGTGCGGCTCTCATGGTCGTAGTCCTTGCTGAAGGGGCGGTGCTGCGTGTAGGGGTATTCGTCCTTCGAGTTGGGCTTGGGGAAGGGGTGCGCGCCGGGGCTGCCCTTCTGCAGTCGGCCGCTGACGAACAGGACGGAATCCCGGATGGGCTCCGCTTCCAATCGGCGGCGCGGATAGTGGGACAGCAGCTTGTTGTCCGGGTCCTTCGCGGCGGCGGTCGTCGAAACGTCGCTGGATTGCCGCCAGGTCTGCGAGAGCAGAATGCGTTTGTGCATCTTTTTGAGGGACCAGCCGTCCTTGACCAAGCGGTCGGCCAGCCAGTCGAGCAGTTGGGGATGGGACGGCTCTTCTCCCTGAAGTCCGAAGGAGCTGGAGGTCTTCACCAGCCCCTTGCCGAAGTGGTATTGCCAGATGCGGTTGGCCATGACCCGGGTGGTGAGTTGGTTGTCCGGAGAGGCGAGCCACTCGGCGAGCTGCAGGCGTCCGGATTCGCCCTCGGGAATCTCGGCGTTTCTGTTGTTGATGACATCGAGGAAGCCGCGCGGGGCGGCGTCGCCATGGCTGCCGGAATTGCCGCCCTTGTGGATGCGCGTGTCGCGGATCTTCTTCCGGTCGGTCTTGTCGAACACCGCGTAGGCGAGACCGCCGCCGGGAAGCTTGGTGAAGTTCTTGCGCTGGCGACCGGATTCCGTGCCCGCATGCGGATACTGGGTGCTCTCGAAGTAGCCGTAGAGTCCGTAGTAGTCCTCCACGGAAATGGGATCGTACTTGTGGTCATGGCAGCGGGCGCAACCGATCGACATGCCGAGCATGCCCTTGCCGATCGTCGAGAGCGTATTCTCGATCACGAGGTGCATGTCCCGATATTCGCCGTTGTTGAAGCGGCGCGTCAGGCCGACGTAACTGGTGGCGATGATCCGTTCGCGGGCGCGGTTGTCCGGGTCCTTCTTCGCCAGGATGTCGCCGGCGACCTGCTCCTTGATGAACTGATCGTAGGGCAGGTCCTGGTTGAAGCAGTCGATGACGTAGTCGCGATACAGGTGCGCTTCGGGGACGGGCGCGTCGGCCCCGTCGCCGGAGGTGTCGGCGTAGCGGGCCAGGTCGAGCCAGTGCCGTCCCCAGCGCTCGCCGTAGTGTTGCGAGGCCAGCAAGCGGTCGACCACTTTCTCGAAGGCGCCGGGGGACGTGTCGTTGAGGAAGTTGTTCACCTGAGCCGGCGTGGGCGGGAGGCCGATCAAATCGAAGTGGACGCGCCGAATCAGGGTCCGCTTGTCCGCCTGGGGGTTGGGTTTCAGGCCGCTTTCGTGGAGCCGGGCGGCGATGAAGCGGTCGATCTCATTGAGGGCCCAGCCGGTTTCATCGGCCGGCGCTTCCGCGGGTTGCACCGGCTGGAAGGCCCAGTGCGTCGATTCCTCGCTGCGGGCCTGAGTGACGGCGGCGCTCATCAGCGCGCCGGCCAACAAGAGGGGCGCAGCGCCCGAGCCGATTCGTTGGTTGGTTCTGGAAGACATCTTCACGTTCGATTCTGACGACGAGGCGGGGGGGCGCAATGTTCAATGAAGGACGAAATGTGTCCGGGTTTGGCCAATATTTGCGGGGTTGCGCGTTATTGGAGGCGAGGCCGGGAAATGCGCTTAGGCGCGTTGCCCGCCTGGCGGGGGATCAGGTTCACGCCAGCAATTCGCGGATCGGCTCGGTGGCCGGGTCCGCCATGGGAAACTTGCGGCCGCCGATGTTGAACTGGCGGTTGGATTTGAGGCCGACGGCCCTCAGGTAGGTGTGGAAGAGGTGGCCGGCGTCGACTTCGCGGTCGGAAACCTCGGTTCCGTTCTTGTTGGTGGCTCCGATGACCGCTCCGGGCTGGATGCCGGCGCCGCCCAGCGCGATGGACCAGGCCTTGCCCCAATGGTCGCGGCCGTAACGTTCGTTGATCCTGGGGGTGCGTCCGAACTCCGACAGGACGACGACCAAAGTGCTTTCCAGCATGCCGCGGTCCGCGAGGTCCGACATGAGCGTGGCGAAGGGCTTGTCGAACTCGCCGAGCTGTTCGAAGTGGAAATTGAAGTTCTCGTTGTGGGTGTCGTAGTTCGAATGGCGGACGTGCACGTAGCTGATGCCATTCTCGGCGAGTCGGCGGGCGAGGAGGCAATGGCGGCCAAAATCGTGATTGCCGTAGCGCGCCTTGTCCTTCTCTGATTCCCTGGCCAGGTCGAAGATCTCGCGTCGGGCCATGAGTTCGGCCGCCTGTTCGTAGCTCTGGGTGTAGGCGTCGGTGAAGGCGGTGCGGCGACGTTGGAGGAAGCGTTCGTTGGCGGAGGCGCGGAGAAGGTTGCGGCGCGCGTCGGCTTCGGCGGAGATGGCGTCGGGTCGCGAGGAATTGGCGGGGGCCTTGCCGCCGTCGAGCAGGACGCTCCCGTATTTGGGGCCGAGGTAGGCGGAGTCCGCGGAACGGCTGCCGCTGGCGCTGGGGTAGATCTTGATATTGCCGGGCAGTCCGCTGGAGCCGTCATCGAGGCCCTTGGCGACGACGGCGCCGAGTTCGGGATAGGCGCTGGCGGGGGTCTGCTTGTAGCCGGTCAGCATCTTGTAGCGCCCCTTGCCATGGTCGCTCTCATGGATATTGATGCTACGGATCAGCGAGAGGCGATGCATCTGCTTGGCGGTGTGGGGCAGCAGTTCGCTGATGTGGACGCCGGGCACGCTGGTGGGGATTGCGCGGAAAGGGCCGCCGGTGTCCGTGCCGGGCTTGGGGTCCCAGCTTTCGAGTTGGCTGACGCCGCCATGCAGCTCGATCACGATCATGCGCTTCTGATCGCGTTTGAGTTGTTCGGCGATGCCGGGGCTGGCGAAGGCGCCGAGTCCGCCGACCATCGCGCTGGCTCCGGTCGCCACGGTTCCCAGAAAGTTTCGGCGAGCCATCGTGTGCTCGTCTGTGCCGCAGGCGTAGTTGATGTTCATGGCGTGTTCAGAAGCGGAAGCGGAATTCGATGGAGGTGAGCAGGGCCCAGGCGAGTTCCTGCGCCGCGGTCTTGCGATCCGCGCCCTGGGCGGCGAGTTGCGCCGTCACATCGGCGACCTCGGGCGCGGTTGGCTTGCGGGTCAGGATGGCGAGGTAAAGCTCCTCCGCGAACGCGGCGGGGTCCTCGAGTTTGGCCAGGCGGTCGGTGAGATTGCCGCCGGAAGGATTCAGCCAACCCCGGACATCGCCGCCGTTGGCAAAGAACAGGGCCTGGTCCGGCGTGGCGAAAAAGGCGTTCTGCGGCGAACCTGCGGCGCTGCCAAAGAGCGAAACAAAGTTGCGTTCCCGGGCCTTCAGTTTTCCGTAGACGTATTCCTCGATGAACTTGGCGCGCTCGTCTTTCTTGAGCGGGTTCTGCTTGTCGAATTCGGCGGCGCCGGCCCGGGTCTGCTTGGCGGTTTCGCCGGTTGCCTGCAGCATGCTCCAACAAAGCTGCTCGGGGGTGAGCGGCGTCAGGCCGGCGAGTTCGAAGCGCGCGCTGAGGGAGTCCGTGTAGTTCATCCTGGCGGCGTCCCGTTTTGCCAACGCCGCGTCCCGCGCGGGTCGCGACTCCTTCAGTTGGGCGGACAAATCCCTGTTTCTCAGGCGTTCGGCGGCGAGTTCCTCGGCGTTGCGGGAAACGGCATTCTTGGCGGCGACCAGCGTGGTGGCGGCTTTGAGGAAATGGCCGCGCAATTCCGTGGCTTGCGCGCGGAGTTTGGCCAGTGAGGTTTCGTGTTGGCGCTGCTTGGCGAGCAGGGCGGTTGCGCGGTCGGAGCCATTCTCAGGTTGGCCGATATCGGCCCTGTTCAACGCGGTTGCGATGTTCGCCAAGCCGCTGGCGGCGAGCCGGATGGCTTCCTCGTTTTCGTGTTTCTGCCGCAGCGCTTGATTCAAGGCGGCTTGCGCCGGGGGGAGCTTCGCCGCCAGTTTGGGAGCCTCCTTGGTCGCCTTGGCGATTTTTTGCTCGCACTCACGCAGCGCGACCTCCAGCAACTGGGCCTGCCCTGCCGTCTCTTCGGCCTTCGCTTGCAGGCGAGCGAACTCAATCATCTCGCGCGCCGCGTCGCGTCTCTGTTTCGCGAAGCTGGCGGATTGCTTCGCTTCGATGCGTTTCCGGTCTTCGTCATCGAAGCGGGCCTGAAGCGTCTGCAATTGCGCTCCCATTCCCTCAATGCGTTTCCGGGTCGCCTGCAGATCCGCGGTTGCGGTCTTCACGTTTTTCTCCGTCGTGTTGAGCGCGGCGGTCCTGGCGTCGAGGGCGGCCTCGAGATTGGCCACTTCCTCGGCGAGCTGCCGTCGGCGCGTCTCGAAGACGCCGGCCGCCTTGGCGAGTTCCGGATCGTCTTTGGCCTCCTTTGCGACCTGGGCGGCCTTCTTTGCGGCGTCGGTCAGAGAGGCCAGTCTGGCGTTCCGCTTCTGGATTGGCCTGGCAGCGGCTTCGGCGGCCTTTTTGGCTGCATCCCGCGCCTGGGTTGCCTCCTTTACCCGTTTTTCCTGCTCGGTAATCGATTGGGTTGCGGCGTCGATTTCGGATCGTTTCGCCCCAATCGACGCCTTGAATTGCTCGAAGGCCTTGATGGCCTTGGACGCCGCGCCGGCCGCGCGTTCGTATTCGGTTGCCAGGCTGGCGAGTTGCTTTGTTGCGGAGGCGGTTGCGGCATCGGGAAACGGCGGCAGGTCGAAGCCGCGCTGGTAAGTTTGGCTCAACGCGAGTTCGCGGAGGAATGCCCGCATGTCGAATCTCAGAGCGGCGAATTCCTCGGCCAGGGTCTCGAGCAGTTCGGGGTGGGTCGGAGGATTGTCGGAATGATGAAAATCCACCGGTTCCACGATGCCGCGGCCCATCATGTGGGCCCAAAGGCGGTTGGCGATGTTGCGGCGGAATTGCCGGTTGTCGCCGCGGGCGAAGAGCTTCGCCAATTCCGCGCGGCGGCTGTAGGCGGGGATGGGGCGCGCATTCTTGTTCTTCTTGTCGGGTTTGACCTTGTATTCCGAGCCTTCTGCAATGACGGGTTCCTTGATTTCGGGATCTCCCGGCAGGCGCGGCTTGGAGCGCCCCTCGGCCTGGGTGAAGACAGACTTGTAGTCGGCCTCGCCGGTTGGGTTCTCGGCGACCACGCCGGGCTTCTTCTTGTCGGGGCGGAAGAGGTAGCTGCGGTTGAGGAAGGCGTTGACGCCGTAGTATTCGCGCATGGTGTAGTCGTCGATGCGCGGGTGGTCGTGGCATTGGGCGCACTGGAGGTCCCGCCCCAGGAACATGCGGCTGACATCGCGGGTCAGGGCGTTGGGTTCGACCTCGCGGGCGAGCAGGAACTTGGCGGGCCCGTTTCGCTTGGGATCCGCGCCCTCGGCGGCGATGACCTCCGCCGCCAGCGTGGTGTAGGGAGCGTTCGTCGCAAAGTGGGAGTGCAGGCAATCCCGCCAGGCGTCGGCCTTCACGTGCGGGTCCGCCCTTCGTTCCACCCAGATCACGTCGAATGTAATCGCCATGTGCCGGGCGTGTTCGGGGCTGGCGAGCAGCCGGTCGATCAGCAGGGCCCGCTTGTCCGGATCCGGGTCGGCCAGGAAGGCGCGCGCGGCATCGGAGGACGGGATGCGCCCGGTCAGGTCGAGGCTCGCGCGGCGCAGAAATGAGGCGTCATCCGTCAGGGGCGGTTTCGGCGCGCTGCGGACCGAAGCGAGAGCGGCGTCGATGCGTTGGTGAAGCGGCGGCGCTCCTGCGAGCGCGACCGTGGGGCCGCCGAGAATCAGGCTGAGGACGAGCGCGGCGAGCCGCCGGGACGCATCAACGCCCCGCGATGTGGCTACGGTGGTCAACGGTGCGCATGCTAGGCGTCTGGGACGCGGTGTCAACCGCGGTTCCGGCGGTTGGAGCCGCTTTGTGAAATCAGTTGCGGTTGCGTCGTTCAAGCCCGACACTCCGACGTCATGTTACTTGGGACGCTCGTGTTCTCCGGCAAGGAATGGCTGCTTCCCGCCGCGCTTCTGGTTGCGGTGGCTGCGGTGGTTCTGGTTTGGGGGTATCGTCTGGCGCCCGCAGACCGCAACATTCGTGCGGCCTGCTTTTCATTGAAGCTGCTCGGGTTGGTCGCGCTGGGGTTTGTGTTGCTGGAGCCGCTCTGGACGGGGCAGCGCGCGAAGCAGGGCGCCAACATCTTCGTTGTCTTGGCCGACAACAGCCGCGGCATGACGGTCAAGGACGCCAATGCCAGCGAGAGCCGGGGGGAGCGCATGCGCGATCTGCTCACCTCGGACATGGTTTCCTGGCAGACGCGACTGAACGAGGATTTCCAGGTGCGGCGTTACCTGTTCGATTCCCGGCTGCAGTCGTCGCGTGATCTTTCGGAACTGGTTTTTGACGGACGCGCGTCTTCGCTCGGTTCCGCGTTGAACACCATCAGGGAGCGCTACCAGGGGCAGCCCATGGCGGGCGCGCTTTTGTTCACTGACGGTAACGCCACGGACTTCGGCGACGGCGCGTTCGATTTCGAGGGGTTGCCGCCGATTTACCCGGTCGTGATCGGTCGGGACGAGGCGATTCGGGACATCTCCATTCAGAATGTGGCGGTGACGCAGACATCCTTCGAGGACGCGCCCGTCACCATTCAGTTCGAAGTCGAAGCGGCTGGTTACGCCGAGACCAACATCGTCGCCCGCCTGATCGACCAGGCGGGCGCGACGGTCCGGGAGGAGGTTCAACCTGCGCCGGAGGATGGGCGCTCGGCGATGTTTCGTTTTCGCATGCGACCCAAGACCTCGCAACTCGCCTTCTATCGGGTGCAGGTGTTGGTGGAGGGCGAGGATGAGTTCTTTGGCGAGCCGGAAAAATCCTCCGAGGCGACGCTGGCGAACAACAGCCGCGTGATTGTGGTGGAGCGTGATCGGGGGCCTTACCGCGTGCTCTACGTTTGTGGGCGTCCCAACTGGGAGTTCAAGTTTCTCAACCGCTCGGTGATGGAGGACGATCAGATTGAGATGGTCGCGCTGCAGCGCGTCGCGCGGAGAGAGCCGAAGTTCGAGTTCAAGGGGAGGGCCGGAGAGAGCGTCAACCCGTTGTTCAAGGGCTTCGACAGGACCGGCGAAGAGACGGAGCGCTACGACCAGCCCGTGTTGATCCGCTTGAACGTCCGCGACGAGACCGAGTTGCGGGATGGGTTTCCCGACACACGCGAGGAGTTGTTCGCCTTCGACGCCGTCATCATCGACGATCTTGAGGCGGAGTTTTTCACCTACGACCAGATGAGCCTGCTCAAGGATTTCGTCTCCGAGCGCGGGGGCGGGTTCCTGATGCTGGGCGGGCAGGAATGCTTTCAGCAGGGCAAGTATGCGAACACCCCGGTCGGGGACCTGTTGCCGGTTTACCTCGATTTCATCAAGGACACCAGTCCGCTTGACCGGCTCGAGTTTGCGCTGACGCGGGAAGGCTGGCTGCAGCCCTGGGCGCGACTTTACGAAACGGAAGCCGACGAGCGCGACCGGTTGCAGCGCATGCCTCGGTTTCGCGTCATCAATCGCGTTCGCGACGTGAAACCGGGAGCCAGCGTGATCGCCGAGGCGTTGGACCAGGACAACGAGAAGTATCCGGCCTTGGTCGTGCAGCGTTTTGGTCGCGGGCGGGCCGGCGCGGTCATGCTGGGAGACTTGTGGCGTTGGACCATGCATCGCGAAGAGGGCGATCCCGACGACCTTGGCAAGATGTGGCGGCAGACGATTCGCTGGCTGGTGTCGGACATTCCGCGCCGCATTGAGTTGGAATCCAAGGCCCGGGCCGGGGATCCCAATCACGCTTTTGATCTGCTGACCCGCGCGCGCGACAAGAAGTTCGAGCCGTTGGACAACGGCAGCGTGAAACTCAGCGTGGAGCCGGTTGTCATCGGCGGTTCCGGCGCGCCGGAAGACGCGGGCGGGATCGCCAATACCAATCTTGTCAAACTGGCGCCGGAGCCCTCATTGAACGAGGCGGGGCTGTATGAGGACCGTTACGTGCCCAGACAGACCGGGGGATTCAAGGCGCAGGCGATCGTTGCGGATGAAAAAGGCGTTGAGGCCGGTCGGGCGGAGGTCGGCTGGACGGTTGATTTCGCCGCCGATGAGTTTCGGTCCCTCAAGCCCAACCGGGCCCTGTTGGAAACGCTTGCGCGGCAGACGGGCGGCGAGGTGGTGAATTCGCGGGAGTTGAAGTCCTTTGTCGAAACGTTGCCCAACCGCAAGGCCCCGGTCACCGAGAACTGGTCTTTTCCCTTGTGGCACACGCCCATCGTTTTTCTCTTCGCGCTCGGTTGTTTCGTGGCCGAATGGGGCCTTCGCCGCTGGAAAGGAATGGCCTAGCTAAGCTAGCCAGGGGTCGGTTCTGGAGTTGTTCGGATCCCGGACTTACGCTTCGCCCAGCAACGCGAGGTTCGCGTGGCCGTCCTGGATGTCAATGCGCTCGGGGCGCCCCTTGTGCGGGTAGACCAGCTTCGTGTGATCGACCCCGAGGATGCGCAGGATGGAGGAGTGAATGTCGTGGACGTGCATCCTGTCCTCGACGGCGTGTAGACCGAGGTCGTCGGTTGAGCCGATGATCTGGCCGCCCTTCACACCGCCGCCGGCCATCCACATGGTGAAGCCGGTGGGATTGTGGTCGCGGCCGTCGCCCTTCTCGGACATGGGCGTGCGGCCGAACTCGCCGCCCCAGATGACCAGGGTTTCCTCGAACAGGCCGCGCTGCTTGAGGTCGGTTAGGAGACCGGCGATGGGGAGGTCCGATTCACGGCAAAGGCGCGTGTGGTTCGTCTCCATCTTGGAATGGGAGTCCCACTTGCTGCCGGCCCCGTGGTAGAGCTGCACGAAGCGCACGCCGCGTTCCACCAGCCGTCGAGCGAGGAGGCAGTTGCGTCCGAACTTGCCGCTCATCTTGTCGTCGAGTCCGTAGAGCTTGCGCGTGGCCTGTGATTCCTTGGAAATATCGACGGCCTCGGGCGCCTGCGCCTGCATGCGGAAGGCGAGTTCGTAGCTGCGGATGCGCGCCTCGAGTTCGGATTGTTCGCGCTGGCTTGCGTGTTGGCGGTTCAGTTGATTCAGGAAATCGAGCTTGTTGTTCTGACGCTGGTGGGTGATGCCCTTGGGATTGTTCAGGTCCGAGATTGGGGCGGAGCCGGAGCTGAAGCGCACGCCCTGGTAGAGCGCGGGCATGAAGGCGGTTCCCCAGTTGCGCGGCCCGTTGACCGGCGTGGTCGAGGTGTCGGTCATGACCACGAAGGCGGGGAGGTTGTAGTTCTCCGTGCCGAGGCCGTAGGTGACCCAGCTGCCGAGCGATGGCCGGCCCGCCAGCGGGGAGCCGGTGTTCATCAGGCAGACGCCGCCGGCGTGATTGATGCCCGTGCCCCAGCAGGAGCGGATCACCGCCAGGTCGTCCGCGTGCTGCGCCGTCAAAGGGAGCCAATCGGAAATCTCCAGGCCGGACTGGCCATAGCGCTTCCAAGTGCGTTGCGAAGCCAGCAACGGGGCGTTGTATTCGCCCATGGCGGTGACAACCTTGCCAAAGCCGTCCGGGAGCGGTTGTCCGGCCAGCTTGTTGAGCAGCGGCTTGCGGTCGAACAAATCCAGATGACTCGGGCCGCCCTCCATGAACAGGAAGATCACGTTCTTCGCCTTGGCGGCGAAGTCGAGGTTCTTGGCGGCGGTCGGCGACTTGAGCACGGCGGCGTCGGAGGGCAGGGCGCCGAGGGCGTTGTCCTGTCCCAGCATGTGGGCCAGCGCGACGGAGCCGAAGCCGCCGCCCGCGCGGGTCAGGAAATCGCGCCGCGTGGTCGGCAGCTCGTGATGCGGAAGGCCGCGGGATTGGAGAAGGCCGGGGGATGGTTTCATGGCGTCAGGCCGTTGGGTTCAAGAGATTTGAAAAGGGGACAATGCGTTGGTTGTCAGGAGGAAGTGTATAGCCGGTGGGGCGAGAGTCCCTCGAGCCCAAACTGAAATCCCGGAGGGATGAAAGCGGCGCGTGGGAGCGGCTGGGCTGCGGTTGTAACGCAGGGTATGGGGAATGCCGGAGGCGCAGGGCGTTCGGAAGCTTCTGGCGCTCCTTCGGAGCTTCGATATGGGCTCGAGAGACTCTCGCCCCACCGGCTTTTTCGCTTCCTTCGGATGTCGTGCAGGCACGATAATTTCCTGCGGGCCGGCGGGATTGATCGGCAGAGGCACTAATCCCAAGAAATGAGTCTCCGAAAGCAATCCGCCGAGCATCCCGGAGACCACACCCATCACTAGTGAGATTGTAAGGGACTTTCTTCTCATGCAATAACCCACGATGGATGCAACAGTAACCGACATCAGGAAAAACATCGCAATTGGGAGTATGTCTACTCCGATATAATTCAGATTGATGTGCCGGACTGCAAAGATGGCGAAGCAGAGTGCGGCGCCGAATCCGGAAGCAGGGCTGTTGGTTACCCACAGATTCTCTCGATGTAGTCCCGGTTCAGCGTTTTCTTCCATGATGTGTCTCAATCCACATACAAGAACTCGTTCGAATTCAGGAGCACGTGGCAGAAGTCGACGAGGGCTGATTGTTTGGCCTGGGCCAGGCTGGGTTTGGGTGGGACGGGGGGCTTGATGTGGTTGCCGGCGCTGGAGGCGTCGGCGTAGAAGTCCTGGCCGTCCTCGAGCTTCCAATAGCCGACGGTGTCCATTCTGGGGGCGTCCTTGTAGAGCGTGAGGGCGGCGCGATTGAGCGCGCGGTTGGAGAGGCGGACCTCGGCGATGGCGCCGTCCCAGCGGTGCGTCTGCGAGCCGGCGCGACCGCCGATCCAGAGGGGGAGCTTGCTGGCGTAGTGTTGGTTCTTCGCGTGCGGGACGAAGGCGGCGGTGAGCCTGGCCTTCGGATCGGAAAGGTCCTTGAGATAGAAGGTCGTGCCGCCGTCGGACAGGTCGTCGAGATCCACGGACACGGCGACGTAGTAAGGCTTGTTCAGTTCGGGCCGCAGGTTCGAGGCGATGACCTCATAGCCGTGGTCGCCCTTCGCCTTGTCGCCGATGAGCTGGAGGATGAGGTTGCGCGGTTGGTAGCCGGACTTGGCGCTGGTGACGCCGAGGGACCAACCGCGGCTCTTGGAGTTGGCGTTCCATTGGGAAACGATCGTTCGCACGGTCGCGTCGGGATACATGGAGTCCAGTTGGATAATTGCCTCGACGGTGAAGTCGCCGGTGGGCAGGGAGGCGCTGTGGGGGACTTCGAGGATGGACTGCGAGCTGCCGGGTTTCAGCAGGGCTGCGGTTCCATCCACCTTGTCGATCTTGGTGGTGCGCGCGGCCTTGGCCGGCTCGGGCTGGGCGCTGACGATGCTGTCCGACTGCGCGCTGATGAAGGCGAGGGCGGCGTCGCGTTCGGCCTCTGTGACCGGGCGTCCGAAAGCCAGCTCGTAGGCGGCCTCGACGCGCCGGGCGGGATTCGTGTGTTCCTTTTCCAGGCGTTTGGCCATGGCGGTCGCGCGTTTCATTGCCCAGTCGCCGTTGATCATCAGCAGGGATTGGGTGGCGGTGGTGGTGACGTTGCGTTTCGGGGAGCTGGAAAGGCCGTCGGTCAGGTCGAAGGCGCCGAGCATCTTGTCGGGCTTGTTGCGGTAGACCTTGACGTAGAGCGAGCGTCGTTTGGCGTCCCCGGAGACGCTGGCGCCGCCGAGCTTGAGATCGAGTTCACCGGAGGCGGCCAGCATGGCGTCGCGGATCTGCTCGGCTTCGAGGCGGCTCGTGTTCATGCGCCAAAGCCAGCGGTTGGAAGGGTCCTTCATGCGGGCGATCCCGGGAGCTTCGCGCAGGGCGGTCTGACGATAGGCGGCCGAATGCAGGATGAGGCGGTCCAGTTCCTTGATGCTCCAGCCCTTTTCGATGAAGGTCGATGCCAGCCAGTCGAGCAGTTGGGGGTGGGTGGGTTTCTCGCCGAGTTTGCCGAAGTCGTTGGCCGAGGCGGCGATGCCGCGGCCGAAGCGCTGCTGCCAAATGCGGTTGACGATGACGCGTGCGGTGAGCGGGTTGTCGGGGCTGGCGATCCAGTTGGCCAGGGCGGTGCGGCGGCCGGTGGACTTGATATTGGGGATCGGTTCGATCTTGGGCTTTGCGCCGCCGAGGACCTCGAATACGCGCGGTTCGAAGCTCTGCTTGCTTCGGGACCCGCGAATCTTGACGACGGGCGGCTGGAAGGACGCGTCGCGGACGGTCATGGCGACCGGAAGCGGCTTTGGCTTGGTCTTCTCCAGTTCCTTCAACTGTTTCTGCAATGCGTCCCATTTCTTTTTCTCGTCGCCCTTGATGCGGCTGGAGATCCTTTCCCACGCCTTGAGGACCTGGCGATGGACCAGGTAGTTCAGCTGACGGTCATAGGTGTTCTGTTCCTCGTAGGACTTGCGGACGCTTTTCTGCACTTCCTCGGGGAAAATCTTCGTGGCCGATTCCCGGGCCGCGTCCCGGTGCTTCTTCTCGATGGCGGCAATCTGGTCGAGAATGGGTTTCGCCTTGGCCTTCCACGCCTTCAAGTCGTTCGCGTGTCGCGCCTTTTGTTGCGGGGTTCCGACGGGTTCGTCGATGGTCCAGATGGCGGGAGCCAGGAAGGCCTGGAGGCTGTAGTAGTCCGAGCGCGGCATGGGGTCGAACTTGTGGTCG